>OGHH01002263.1_pt1 | contig 11397 bp, 7 predicted proteins | sample 1571471 | NCBI WGS metagenome assembly OGHH01 (sample SAMEA2581936, study PRJEB24529) | metagenome | biome: Human gut stool | place: China | collected 2011
AAAGGCAGTCATTTGCACTCTCCTTGTAGCCGATCTGGTTTTTTAGCTCCGCAAGCTTCTTCTCATTGTCCTCTATCTGCGTGGCAGTGTCATCCATCTTGCGGTTCATGTCCTCAAGGCGCAGATAATCCCTGGTGACCCTGAGATTTGCCAGACGCTTGTTCTGCTGTTCCATCTGCTCCCCGGCGTCAGCCTTTGCCTTCGCCAGCTCCTCCATATGGGTGTCGCCCTCCTGTGTACACGCCCTTCCTGTGGCATACACATCGGCCAGGCCCTTACATATCCTGTCGTTGTCCTCGTAGAGACCTATGCATGAGTTCACCTTGCCCTCGAGCACATTTATCAATTCTATCTGGTGGTCATAGTTGGCTATGTCACGCTTTCTCTGTGCCAGAACGTTCAGCTTGTCCTTGATGTCGAGAAGAGTCTCTGCCATGGTGTCTTCCTCACCGTTTCGTCCTGTCTTTGTGGCAAATGCCTTCTCTATGATCTCCTCTATAAGCAGATCCTCCACGACCTTCCTTGTGGTCCTGTAATTTGTCTCAAAATACGTTCTTACGTGCCCCTCTGTCTTGTTGATTCCACGTATGATTTCCCAGTGGCTCTCGTGGAGACCATAGCCACTTATAAATCTCTGGTACTCGCCCTTCTTGTCAAATACCCTGATCTCCAGGCTCATATCCCTGTGTCCGAGATCCTTGAGATATGTCTTTAAACCGTTGAATGTGATCCTCTCATTCCCCTCCGACAAAGGAAGGTTCACTATGTCATTCTTGTTATATTCCCTGTAGAAAATGCAGTAATTAAAATACTCTATGGATGCAGTGTCCTTCTGTACCTCCCCGGCATCCGCCGTATCCTTTGCCTTTCTGGCACAGAATCCGGTGGTCATGTATCTGTAGCCATCCTTTATATCCGCCTCGTCAAGCTTCCACTCGATCAGCGAATGGATGACTGTGTTGCCGCCGCCCGCACGGAAAAGCTTCTCCACAGGCTGCTTCTCATCCAGAGTACAGTTCGGTATCAGGTTCTGAAGGAGCAGAAGCATGAGAATACTCTTTCCTCCTCCATTTGCCAGATCATACAGCGTGTTCTTGCCATACATTCTCATGGTGAAGTCATCGTACTGCTGTGTACCAAAGTTATATTTTACATTGTTGACCCTTATCCTGTTGATACTAGGCATCCTCTTCTTCACCTCCAAGCAGCTGATACAGCCGTCCTCTGTATTCCTCAAAATAGTTCTCCGACAAAGCCTTCATCCTGTCTGTCGGATAGTACCTGTCCGCATTCTCCACAAATAAACGCTGGGCCGACATGAAGTTGAACACCAGCTTCACATAACCCGCCCGGGATGCCTTGGACGCCCTGGCGCTGTCGCCCTCCTGATTGCCCGTCACCGCCGGGAGCTCATCCCACAGAAGCGCTATCGCCTTGAAGCTGTCCTGCTCCACCTCATCAGTTGACAGAACATCAAGCTTCTTCGTTATGTCCGCAAGATATTTGCTTGTCTCATCTATAATGTTCTCTGACTTCACATACTCCCTGAACTGATAGCTGGATGAATCCTTGTAAAAATAGAGAAGTGTCATATACATAATGAAGTAACACAGATAGAGCTCCTTGTTCAGACGAAGTCCCAGAAGCTTCTTCATGTCGTCATTCGTATAGCCAAATACCCTGTTGCCCTCTCCGGCTGTTATATACAAGCTGTCATTGTACTCGTACAGTGACAGGTTCATCTTCTTCATCATATTCATGACGATGTCGTACACCTCGGCATTGCCGTAGAATTCATCGTACAGCGGGCCGTTGTCGGGATGCTTCTTGCAGATCTCCTCACCTGATATTAACTTGGAATATATCTCTATCGCCTTGTCCAGATTCTTACTTTCCATCTTTTTCTCCTATTCTCCGTACAATCACTCTCAGCTGGTTTTGTTAAACTGAATTCCCGTAACGTACATGTCCTCGCCAATCTGTATCTCTTCGTCTGGATGGAATTCCAGTGTAAATGTCATGCCTCTGAACGCATCCAGTGTGAGTTCCGGTGCATACATCTCACGGGAGAGACCGGATCTGCTGCCACCAGCCTGATCTCCAGATACAGATGCCGCCAGCGTTTTTTCATCAACTTTCTTTATTCTCTCTATGTGATCTACCAACATTCCCTCCAGCATAGTGTCCGGCTTTGCCAGTATCTCATCCACGCTGTACCTGTCCTTCTGAGCCAGGTGTGTGAGGAAGGAATAGTAATCTTTGTTGTCGTAGATTTCTTTTCCAAACTTAACTTCAAGTATTCCATTGAATTCCTTGAGACTCAGGTGCCCCCATTTGTTCAGCTGGTCAAGGAGTTCGTGGAACAGCTTTGTGAAGTTGGCACTTATCTGTTCATCGAGCAGTTCATCTTCGTAACGGAAGTTCGGATCAAGCTGCTCCTTCTTCACCTTTGTGGTCTTCGCATTGTCCTCGGACTTCAGCGTGAGCATGTGATCTATGGATGTCATGCTGAACGTTTTCACGATCCTCGGAGCGAAGAGAGGCGCAAGTATGGTGAGTATCTTATCCGGTCTGTCCTCTTTTATGATACTCTGAAGCTGTCCTGCAAAGTCAAATGCAGGTCTAAGCTTCTGCAGCTTTGCCTTGTGTATGATATTGTCCGATATGTTCTGCAGCTCCATTGTGCTGCTTATCAGACTTCCGTGCTTGATGATGGTCCTCTTGAGTTCAAGCTCAAGCTGGCTTATCTCCTCCATAGCTTTCAGGTTGCCCTTGCCCATATTATCATAGCTCGCCTTAGTGATCGCTTTGTCCACCAGAGCTTTGTTCTTGGCAAAGAGCTTCTGCTCGTCAGCGAACCATTTGCCGACGGTCTTCATATAATTCTCGTACTCCTCCGCGCCCTTGAACACGTCGATGGACAGAAGATTTACTATCTCATCCTTCTCGCGGATCAGCCTGTTCACCTCGCTATTGATCCTGCGCACGACCTCGATACCGCCACGGAAGTTCTCTCCAACGATCATCTTTTCCAGAAGAAGCTGCTGCACGTTGATCTTGCTCTCGTCCTTGATCTCCTTGGTGTCCAGATAGAATTCGATTCCATCCGCAGTGATGAAATACAGGACCTTGCCATCCACTATATGGCTGTCTATCAGCTTCACTCGTCCCGTCTTGCGCTGCTTCTTTCCCGGATCATAGAACGTGAATTCAAATGCTCTTCCATCGTTCTTGATCTTGTCAAATATATACATTATCAGGTCAGCCCTGTCATCTCCCGCGATCTCCACATCGAAATCACGGTCAAGGAGCTGCCCCATGAATTCCTCATATTCATCGTATGACACTTCACGCTCATTGAAGCTGTTCTCCTGAATAAAAAAACGCAGAATCGCCATGGTTATATAACCCATGTCCAGCTGTGCATAACGACCTTCCTTATACTGCGCAAATGTGGTCTCAGCCAGAACAAAAAACGGGTAATATTTCCTCAGATTCTGCATTCTTGCATTATGTTCTTCAATTATGTCATTTATCATCACGTATTTGAGTGCCATGTTTTCTCTATCTCTGTACTTTCCTGATTATAATAGATCTTATACCATATACTTTTCCTGATATATCTGCCCATATTCTGAGACACATATCTTCTCTATCCGCATATGGACACACAGATTTAGTATACCATGACACATTTGTTCACACAACGATATTTATCTTCCGTACTTCAGCTCATTTATCGATCTTCCACACACTGTCAACATGAATTCCGTGGCACTCTCACTGTTCTGTCCCACATCATTCAGCCCGACATATCCCGGCTGATAGCCCTCGCAGTCACCCTCTATCTGAAACTGGACTGTGACCGTCACCTGCTGCCCCTTATATGTGGCATTCCCTTCAAACTGCACTATCTGACTTCCGTCCGTCGCGACAAATGCCTGCCAGTGTTCATCGCTGCAATAGGCATCCAGACCATCCCCATAGGTTGTGTCTCCATCCGGGAATATCTTCTGTTCCTTTATATAATCTATCCTCTTATCCGGAAGATCGGCTGCATCTTTGCCGATCCCCGCCTCACCAATACCTGTCACGCACATGGACAATGTGAGTATGACTGCCAAAAGCTTGCAGAATTTGTTCTCCCTGAACTTCTCCCACCGCTTGATATTCAGTGCAAATGCAAGGATTCCTCCCACGATCGCACCACCCACATGCGCATAGATATCTATATTCTTCTCATTTGTATACAGAGCATATATGACCACAACAACTATGGATACCATCATATCTTTTCTGCTTGCTTTCCTGTTGCCCATGAATGTCAGGAACACAGCAGCACATATGATTCCGAACACCGCCCCTGATGCTCCTATAGAGAAATGCATTCTGTCAGGATCAGTCATATGATACACATTCATGGATATGAGCCCGGCAACAATTCCTGATACAAAGTATATGATAGTCGTCCTCAGGGAGCCAAGTTTTCTCTCCACCGTGGAGCCAAACATATATAGTGCAAACATATTGCCAAAGAGATGATCAAAGCCAGAATGCAGGAACATCGCCGATATAAGTCGTCCATACTCGCCATTCAGCTTCACGTACTGATAGTTGAGTCCACCGGTTCTGGAGTAATTGTCCACACCGATACACATGATGCCAGCTATGACATTTGCCACTATCAATGCAATCGTAACTATAGGGATCGTCCTCTTTATCTGTGGCTGCGGGGAAGCTCCACCGCCCATCTGCTCAGGTCTGATCACATAAGCTGTGTCCTGGTCAATATCCTGCTCAAATCTCCCATAGTCATCATGTTCAAAGCCATAGCCGAAATTGTTTTCTTCCATATAATACTCTCCTGACAATGCCCTCCACGGCTGGCATCCACATACTGTTCATTGTTTTACACGATACACTGTTTTTCCACCTTGCAGTACCATTCTTCACACCTTTTTTCTTAGTCGAATACTCTCTTAAGTACCTCGTCCTCATACAGAACCTTCTTGGCAAGTTCTCTGTAGTTCTCCTCGTGAAGGTATGTGTGTCTGTGAGGCTTGATCTGAGGAGCCATGTCTATCGCCTTTGCAAAATCCTCTCTCTTGAGGTCAAGTGTGGCTACATAATCCCAGAAACCAGTCTTTTCAAATATTGCATTTACCCTGACATATCTGTGATCCTGGACAACAGCCATGATATATGTGGCAATTCCCACCTGGATTCCATGGAGCTGTGGCTGTTCAAGCATCTTGTCAAGTGCATGTGAGATCAGGTGTTCACTTCCGGATGTCGGTGTGCTTCCGCCTGCAATCTCATTAGCAACACCGCTCATGGCAAGGGAATCGAGAAGCTCCTTCAGGAAGAGGTCATCCTTGATCGTCTCAAATGGTGTTCTGACGAAACTGTTCACTGCCTTCTTCGCTATCATAACTGCAAAATCGTTCATCTCAGAGTATCCCAGTTCAGACTCGAAGAGCCAGTCATAGAGGGATGTGATCTTGGATACCATATCTCCGATTCCCGAGTAAAGGAATCTCTCTGGAGCAGACTTGATGATCTCCGTGTCAGCTATGATTCCATATGCCATTCTTGCCGGCACCGATGTACGCCGTCCATTTACCATAAGTGATGCGCTGGCGCTTGAGAAACCATCCGATGATGCCGATGTCGGAATACTTATAAAAGGAAGCTTTCTGAGATATGCCGCATACTTTGCCACATCAATAACCTTTCCTCCGCCGATACCCACGATCACCTGGGCCTTCGCATCTATATCAAATGCCAGCTTGATTATATCCTCTATATTGGTGGAATCCAGCTCTCTGTACTCCACAACTGTCACATTTTCTTTCTTCAGAGAATCCATGACCTGCTGTCCAAACATGTCTATGAGTCCATTTCCAAAATAAATAACAGCATTCTTCATCCCGGAAGCACTTATATATTTGCCCAGATCATTCAGGGTTCCCTTTCCGATCTTAAGAATGGTTGGTATTGCTATATGACTTCCTGCCATCTGTTTATCCTCCTAAATACATTTCTACCATTATACATTATATGATCAGCAAAAATAAACAGGACAATACACATTTTGTCTCATACCTTTACTTACCTTTCTAATTTCTAACCATGTCTGCCTTATGCTGTTTTCATATCCTTTAAATTTCTTACAGCATCTTCATATTTTTACCCGAAAAACACATTTTCTACACAACTTCTCCAAAATTAGAACACATTTTCTCGGTATATTATTAACTGTAAACAGCGAGAGCGTAAGCGAGTTGTTTACATCCCCTTTTTCATAAACGACTGCAACACCCTCCCCTCACATAATGTAGTTGCAGTCACTCCCTTTTAATACAAAAAGAAGAGGCTGCCAGAGATGGCAGCCTTTTCTTTTTGTATTCAGATAATTTATAATTACTCACTTCTGAGCGCTATAACAGGATCCTTCTTAGCTGCAAGTCTCGATGGGATAAGTCCTCCGATCAATGTCAGTATAACGCTGATGATTACCAGCATCACTCCACCCTTCCAAGGAAGCGCCGATACACCGGCAACGTTGATATAACTCTCTATCACCTTACTGATCGGTATATTGATCAGCACCGTCACGCCGATTCCTATGAGTCCTGAGAAGAGACCTATTATAAATGTCTCCGCATTGAACACTCTTGAGATATCCTTCTTTGAAGCTCCTATGCTTCGCAGAATACCAATCTCCTTTGTTCTCTCAAGAACTGAGATATATGTGATTATTCCGATCATGATGGATGAAACTATCAATGAAATTGCCACAAATGCAATGAGTACATAGGTTATCGCGTTGATGATCTTGGTCACCGATGACAGCATGATTCCGATGTAATCAGTGTATGTGATCTCCTTGTCAGGATAATCCTCGTTGTACTTGTCTATAAGCTTTGTTATCTCGTCCTTATCCGCAAATTCTGCACAGTAGAGGTTGATGGAAGCCGGCTTTGCAAGCTCTGCATATCCAAGCTTTGACATGTTATCCTCATAAGTAGATGTTGACTCCTGGAAGAAACCGTAACCCTTGAGCATATCGAAGAGCTGATCCTTGGTCATGGACGCCATCTGTGCCTGCATGTCCTCAGTAACCTGACCTGAAGCCATAAGCTGCTGCATAACAGAATCCATATCCACATCATCCGCTGTCAGTTCCTTGCCATCTGAAAATGGCATTCCTGTAAATATGTCAGTATCAGGATTATCCATCTGAGCCTTGAGTACATCTGTCTTCTCGTTCTCTGAAACTATGTAATTGGCAAGCTCCGATGTGTAACCTATATATCCCGGCTGCATGGTAGTTGCATACGCTTTATCCGAAGCCCTGATTACTGCCGACACCTTTACTTCAAGGCCCCCGGCCACTGCAGACTTCAGAAAATCAGCATCAGAACTCATATCTGTGTATGTTCCATCATCATTCTTCTTGTACAGATTGCCCGGAAGCACAACCTTAAACTTGAGATTAAGAAGGTCATCGTATGTAAACACCATCTGCTCAAGCTCCGGTGCCTCTCCGCCAGCAAGTATGGTTGAAACCATATCGCTCAGTTCCTTTGAATCCCTAAGTCCAAGAGTATACAGTGTAAAATCACTTATCTCATTGTTCTTGTCGACGACAAGTACAACCTCGTTCTTGTTCTCAGGCCAGTGTCCTGCCAGCACATCGTACTGCTGCTTGAGCAGAGTGTCGTTGTCAAGCATCTGTGTCCACATGTCCATTGACGATGAACCGTAGCTGAATGCCGACATGAAATCTGCCGTTGACTCCTGGGCCTCCGCCATACCTCCAAATCCCATATCTGTCATTGTGGTGCTTGGATTTACCTGGGCAACACCGCCATTTGCACTGTTCTCGTTAAACACATATAATGGTGTATCATATGTGTATGTTATATCACTTGTATACTTGGTGAAGCCGTTTGCATCGTCTTCTATATAATTCTTAAATGACTCAAGGTCGTTCTCCTTCACATCTGACACCATGGACACGAGCATGTCTCCCATGATATCTCCCGAATATATCTTGTCCTCGCCAGCGTGATTGTGATCTGAATTCTCCTCGTTGTTACCTACCATCTTTGAGAGCAGCTCATTGTAATCCATCGCTTTCTTCGTTATCTGCACTGGATATGTGGCAAGTGTCTCCTCCTGTACATCGTTTATGTACTTCTGGAATCCAGACGATAGCGACAATATAAGTGCTATTCCTATGATTCCTATACTTCCGGCAAATGCTGTTAAGAATGTCCTTCCTTTCTTGGTCATGAGGTTGTTCAGACTCAGCGAGAACGCTGTGAACATACTCATGGAGGTCTTCCTCGGAGCATAACTTCCGTCATCCTCCTTCGCCTCGTCCTCATCTGAAAACGGATTGGAATCGTCTATTATATTTCCATCGAGGAGCTTTACGATCCTTGTTGAGTACTGCTGTGCCAGCTCCGGATTATGAGTAACCATAATAACCAGCTTGTCCTTGGCTATTTCTTTGAGCAGCTCCATGATCTGAACACTTGTCTCTGTGTCAAGTGCACCCGTTGGCTCATCAGCCAACAGAATATCCGGATCGTTTATGAGTGCTCTGGCGATGGCAACTCTCTGCATCTGTCCACCGGACATCTGGTTTGGTTTCTTGTGAATCTGATTTCCCAGACCAACCCTCTCCAAAACCTCCTTCGCTCTCTTTCTTCTCTCTGCCTTTGATACTCCAGACAAAGTGAGCGCAAGCTCTACATTTGACAGTACCGACTGATGCGGTATCAGATTGTAGCTCTGGAATACGAATCCGACTGAATTGTTTCTATATGAATCCCAGTCTCTTGACTTGAAATCCTTTGTCGACTTGCCATTGATAACCAGATCTCCACTGGTGTACTGATCCAGTCCGCCCACTATGTTCAGAAGCGTTGTCTTTCCACAACCCGACTGGCCAAGTATGGACACGAACTCATTTCTCCTAAAGTTCACAGATACACCCTTAAGTGCCTGAACAACTTCATCACCAGTGTGATAATCCTTCACGATATTCTTAAGCTGAAGCATTACGTCCTCCCTTTTTAAGATTATATTGTGCAAAAGCATAGTAAGGTACTTTGCGCCACGTCTGTGTGCATACACATAACGTATTATGTTCTATATGCATTACACTTTTATATATTTGTCATTATTACTGGCAAATCATAGCATTTATTTTTTTTCAATGCAATTAAGGCGAGCTATTCTTTATAAATGTTTTATTTTTTTCATTTCTATCGATAAGTTCAAACTAACTATATGTTGAACTTTTGGCTAAAAATTCTTTTATTTTCTTATTATATGGGGTATAATCAGCGTAAGTGGGTACATTGTATCCAAATATAATTTTACGGAGGATTTTACAAATGTTAGTTTCAGCAACAGAAATGTTAAAGAAAGCTAAGGCTGGTCACTACGCAGTAGGTCAGTTCAACATCAACAACCTTGAGTGGACAAAGGCTGTTCTCCTCACAGCTCAGGAGCTTCAGTCACCTGTTATCCTTGGTGTTTCAGAGGGCGCTGGAAAGTATATGACAGGATTTGAGACAGTTGCAGCAATGGTTAAGGCTATGGATGAGTCACTTGGAATCACAGTTCCTGTAGCTCTTCACCTTGATCACGGAACATACGAAGGATGCTACAAGTGTGTTAAGGCTGGATTTACTTCAATCATGTTCGATGGTTCACACTATCCATTCGAGGAGAACCTTGCTAAGTCAACAGAGCTCGTTAACGTAGCTCATCAGCTTGGCCTCTCAATCGAGTGTGAGGTTGGTTCCATCGGTGGTGAGGAAGACGGAGTTATTGGTATGGGCGAGTGCGCTGATCCAGCGGAGTGCAAGACTATCGCTGATCTCGGCGTTGATATGCTTGCTGCTGGTATCGGTAACATCCATGGTAAGTACCCAGCTAACTGGAAGGGACTTAGCTTTGAGACCCTTGATGCTATCCAGCAGAAGACAGGCGTTATGCCATTAGTTCTTCACGGTGGTACAGGTATCCCAGCTGACATGATCAAGAAGGCTATTTCACTTGGCGTTTCAAAGATCAACGTTAACACAGAGTGCCAGTTATCATTCGCAGATGCTACAAGAAAGTACATCGAGGCTGGTAAGGATCTTGAGGGCAAGGGATTTGATCCTAGAAAGCTTCTCGCTCCTGGTTTCGAGGCTATCAAGGCTACTGTTAAGGAGAAGATGGAACTCTTCGGATCAGTTGGTAAGGCTAACGACTAATTCTTTAACAGAACAATTAACAAATGTAACGATAAACTGTTCGACAACTTTCGGACAAGTATCGCTCGCGTAAACTTAAAGGAACCCCATCACAGCTTGTACAAGCCATGATGGGGTTCTTATTCTTACTTATTTTTCTTTTATATTATTTTTTATCTTCACTAATATAAATTTCTAAATTCTAATCTTGCTTCTCTGCCTTATCCTTCTTCCTGCTGATTGTCCACCATATAGGAACTGATATTAGCATGAAAAGTGCCGCTGCCACGCTGATCCATGCACCGACTCCGAGTCTTGCATTTGCCGCTGCATCTAGCTTTCCAAGATCTATCAATGACAGAACAAATTCAAATATCAATATTCCGCCAACAACTATAGATATAACAAGGTCTGCTATATAACAGCCTGCCTTGTTGATAAATGCACAGATCACGTCTGCTATAATAACTACCGCCACAACAAGCATTGACAGTACATTTATCCCAAACACTCCAACTATGCTTCTGGCATCTGTCCCCATATAAGCATAAGGAATAAATACTGATACAACAGCCATGATAATGCCGATCAGGTTTAACATATTAGGTACATGTGTGGATCCCTTCTTCACATCATCAGGTATGTTCTGCCTGTTCTCATATCCCATATATCCCATAGGGTTGTTGTATGGCGTTGGCTGTACCGGATGGCCGTACTGCGACTGTGGCTGGTATGGATGCTGCACCGGCTGGCCATACTGTGGCATATGCTGATACAGTGACTGAGCTGGCTGTGCTACCTGACTATATGGTGCTTGAACTGACTGCACACCCTGACCATTCTGTGCCTGACTATTCTCAGCCATCATAGCCTTTTTCTGCTCAGAAGTCGACCCGCCATCAACTCTGTCAATATCTTCTACTCTATTCTGTTCATCCATGTTCGTCATCTACCTCCGATGTAATTATTCGACACATCCCTTACATATCGAGATACCTCTTCAGATACTGTCCTGTATAGGACTGAGGTATCTTCGCAACTTCCTCAGGAGTTCCTCTGGCAATGACCGTTCCACCGCCAGCACCTCCTTCAGGTCCCATGTCAATAATATAATATGCGGTCTTGATAACGTCAA
>OGHH01002266.1_pt1 | contig 11378 bp, 10 predicted proteins | sample 1571471 | NCBI WGS metagenome assembly OGHH01 (sample SAMEA2581936, study PRJEB24529) | metagenome | biome: Human gut stool | place: China | collected 2011
CTGCGATTCATCGGCATATTCAAGCTCATTTGCCTGCTCCCTGTCAATTTTTGCTCTGCCTCATCCTGCATAGAAAATCTTCTGTCAGTTTCGCATCTCCACCCGGATGATTATGATTTTGAGGTTAAAGCTTACGCCTCCACAAACACGGTTTGTACGATTCTGTCCATTGTGCTTGCCGTCTGTGCACTTGTTTTGGGCATAGGATTCTTACCTTCTCTTGTAGTGTGCCTGATTTGGATTGTAAATCAGTCTGTATATTGCAAGGAAGCGTTAAAGTATTCAAAGGCAGGAACTAAGATTTCATGATGGAAACGCAGGAGGACAGGCAATGGGAAGTTATTTGGTGATTATTGCTGTGCTGATTATCTTTTTCTGCATCAGGAGAAGAAGGCGAACAGCAGCGGTTGCGTGGCAGATACTAAATCGATGTATCGCATTTTTATCGTGGAAGATGATGAAATCATTGCAAGAACAGTAAAAAGTCATCTGGAAACGATGTCGGACGAATTGAGAAAGAGTACGATATTCCATTAGAAGAAGATTTAAGAAAGAATTTTTCGAGAATCCGAAGACAGACCGGTTACGGAAGTTTTTACAAACTTTTACTTACGAGAGTGGAGAGGATAAAGAACGGACATACTAACAAAAAAGTTGGAGGTATGTCATGAAACCCAAAAATTATACGGATAAAAAAGCGATGCTTGTAGGAACGGATGCAGATCCGGTTACCGCAGGACCAAAATATTTTGCGGAGAACACACCGGAACAGGAAAAAGAAAATGCAGAAATCCGGCAGAGCAGTATGTACAACGACAAAAACCGCGCACGCATAGATAACAACCAGTTTTTTGAAACGAGAAGTAATCCTTTGAGCAGCAAAGGGAATTGAGGATTTGCTTGACAAAGGTTCTGTCCGAACATCATAATGAATGATAGAGATATCATGTAAAACAGGACGGAGCATAGTATGAATCAGATTTGCAGGGACATTTTCCGGGCGATTCATGAGGGAAAGTGGCTGAAAATCGAATATCGGAACAAAGCGGATCAGATTACAAAATACTGGATTGGAATCCGTGATCTTGATCCGGCAAAACGTACCCTCAAAGTAGATGGTCTGCACCTTGGAATGTATACACTGGGGGAATATGACAAAATTTTTGTGGATTCCATTCTGTCCACGGAAGTCATTGAAGGAACGTACTGTCCGGAAAACAGGCAGCTGATCGAAGATATCGAGATGCATCCGGAGCGTTATAAAACTATTTTTTCCAGCTCTGCAAATCTGAAAATACTAAATTATCTGGAACTGTGTAACCGCATGGATACGACGCCTTACATCACCGATTATGATCTGATCCATTATATTGATGGGGATCGTGTGAAAAACGGACGGTATGCACTTAACGATCAGCAGTTTCAGGAGGTCGTGTCAAATTTCCAGTATTCCCTGTCTCACGAAAAGAAAAAGAGCACCAATTTAAGAATTAAGAAACTGGCACTCAATGTATTGAGTATTCATACGGCGAAGGGGTTGTACGTTCTGGCATACCGGAACCTGAACCTTGATGTGAAAAACAGAGTGTTTCAGCCGGATGAAGATATCACAGTCTGCACACAGTTTGGTATTGACGGACAGACGGAAAATGCGCGTAAATTTCTGGATGCGGACGAGTACGAACTGCTGGAAGATTTTGAAAACAATCTGGAAAAAATCAAAGATGCGATTACCGGTCATGGCGGGCAAAAGCCGGTCGTAGATGATATGCCGTATGTGCTGGGGCTTGGGATGGATGTAGTGCTGAATCTGCATGACGAGTACAAAGCCATACTTGATATGTTTGAAAGGCAGCAGGTTACTTATCCAGTCAAAGCCTTCTTCGGGGAATTGTTAGAACGGCCGCGCCGCACCAAGGCGTATCCGATTGCACTGATCAATCAGAACATCAATCTGGATCAGCTGCTGGCAATCAACAACGCCATGAAATATCCGCTTGCCTACATACAGGGGCCACCGGGCACGGGAAAAACAAATACGATCATTAACACAATAGTAACGGCGTTTTTTAACAATACGACCGTTTTATTTGCGTCCTACAATAACGTTCCAATCGACAATGTATTTGAAAAACTGACACATCTTGAGTACCATGGACAGACCATTCCGTTTCCGGTACTGCGGCTTGGGAATATAGACAAAGTTAAAGCTGCAATCAGCTACATCAACCGCCTGCGAAATCAGGTGCAGACCGTAAAAATATTTACGTCCACGCTCGATAAGCGCAAGGATGACCGGGTTGACCGTGCAAAACGTCTTTCTGCGAGACTGAAAGAGTATGAGGAAATTCTGGATTTAAAGGAGCGGAAAGAGACACTTTCGCATCTCATGGAATATCAGGAACATATTAAAAATGCCATGAATCTGCTCCCGTTTCAGATGGACCTGCAGGGATACCAGATGCAGAGGCTCGATCAGAGAATCCATCAGATTGGCGAAATTTCTGATTCGGATGCCCTGCAGCTTCTCGACCGCAACGAAGAAGAATTTTATCAGTATTTATTTTATACGTCTGCGCGTTATATCAAGACACTTGAGGAGCCAAAATATCAGGAACTGCGGGAGATTTTAGATTCCGGTGAAAATCCGGCGGCACAGGCGCTTGCATTCAACAAATACATGCAGAAATCCGAAAATGTAAAGAAGCTGCAGCGTGTTTTTCCGGTTATTATCACTACCTGCATATCGGCACATAAGATCGGGGAACCGGAGCCGCTGTTTGACATGACCATTATGGACGAGGCCAGCCAGTGCAATGTTGCGATCTCTCTTGTCCCGATTATCCGTGGAGAGAAACTGATGCTTGTGGGAGATCCGCAGCAGCTGAATCCGGTTATTCTGCTCGGAGAACTGATCAACCGCAAGCTGCGACGGCGGTATCATGTGGCAGAGGAATATGATTACAGAAAGAATTCGATTTACAAAACTTATCTGGCATGTGATGCGGTGAGTGATGAAGTGCTTTTGCGCAGCCATTACCGCTGCAACAGAGAAATTATTGGATTTAACAATAAAAAATATTACAATTCCAAACTGCAGATCTGTTCAAAAAGCAAAGAGCCGGAGCCACTTGTCTATGTAGATGTAAAAAGTGACCGTGCCGGGATCAAAAATACATCTCCGGCGGAAGCAGACGAGGTCATTGCATACGCGAAGCAGAACACGGACAAAAGTATCGCGGTGATCACACCGTTTGTAAACCAGCGGGCACTGATCGAGCAGGCGATCAAAGAAAACCACCTCGAAAATTTAGTCTGTGGAACGGTGCATGCTTTTCAGGGAGATGAAAAGGATGTGGTGCTTTTTTCCACGGCACTGTCCGACCGCACCAATGTCGGTACCTATCAGTGGCTGAAAAACAATAAGGAACTGATCAATGTTGCAACCTCACGGGCGAAAGACAAACTTGTTCTGCTCGCAGACAGCAAAGAACTGGAGCGTCTGCATGCAGGACAGGCAGACGATGATCTTTATGAACTTGCGCAGTACATCAAAACCAACGGGAAGTCAGAGATCACGGAAAAACATATCAGTTCCCGTGCACTTGGCATCCAGCCGTTTTCTACCGCTACCGAAAATGCATTTCTCGAAAACCTGACGCATGCGCTCGAAAATATCTGGCTTTCCCAGAGTAAGTATGTGATCCACAAAGAAGTTGCCATATCGCAGGTGTTTCAGGACAACATGACATATGATGATCTGTTTTATATGGGGCGCTTTGATTTTGTTGTGTACGAAAAACAGGGAAAAAAGGAACTTCCGGTTCTGGCAATCGAACTTGACGGGAAAGAGCATTTTGAGGATGCGGTGGTGCAGGAGCGCGACCGGAAGAAAAATGCCATCTGTCAGGCACACAATATGGAGATTATACGGGTGGAAAATTCTTATGCCAGAAGGTATAACCATATTAAGGGAATTCTGATGGATTATTTTTCGAGGGTGCATTAAAAATGATTTATGTTAATGCTTTGTGGAATATTCATATATGGAAAATGTGTGTAGTTCTGGAGCTTAAAAGTTAATTTATGCTATACTTAAAAAGATGCGGATATTAGGAGAATAGTATGTTTTTTATTTTGGGAATCACAGATGGCAGGAAAGATTTTGAATTTACCCAGACCATGATCTGTAATATATGCGGAAAATATGGAAGGTATCAGGTTTTTATGACCTATACAGTGCTTTCGCTTTTTTTCATACCTTGTTTCAAATGGAATAAGCATTATTATGTGCAGACGAGCTGTTGTGGCACTTTATACGAACTTGATCCGAAAATTGGAAAACAGATTGCGAGAGGTGAGCAGGTGGAGATTCTGCCACAACATCTGTCGCAGGTGCGTAAGGGTGGCAGTTGGAATCGATACAAACGCTGTGCACAGTGCGGGTATGAGACGGCAGAAGATTTTGAATTCTGTCCGAAGTGTGGAAAACGATTTTAGAAGGGCGTGACAGAAAGGGTTTGGTAAAGATGGCAGATAGAACAAAGGCTGAGCCTTTATTAGATCGACATGTAGAAATCTATGAAAGTATGACAGAGACCCTTATTTTTGGAAAAAATAAATTTGATCGTATGGATATGGCATTTGTTTCAAAGATTTCTTCTATGAATTATGGAACACATCATCGTGTAATACTGATAGGATTTCAAAAGCAGAAAACTGAAAGAATATTGCAGAACATTCAGCGGATATTGAAGGATGCATATGGAATTATGCTAACTACAGTATGGCAAAATCTTATTATAGGAATTTTACCTGAATCACAGATTGATGTTGGCAGCATAAAAGAGGTTTATCACGGAATAGAGAAAGAAACTGGAGAATTGAAAATTGCTGTAAGTACAATTAAATGTCGGTTAGAGGAGAGTAATCAAGGATTTCAGGAGGCAGTCCGAACCTATGACATGATTGATACTATGCGTAAATACAGCGAAAAAATCATGTTGTATGAGGATCTTGGAATTTTTGGATTGTTATATGATTTAAAAGAACCAATGGTATTTGAAGCATATTATAAAGGGGTATTCCAGGAACTATGGCATTATGATGAGATTCATGAGACACATTTGTTTGAAACATTAGAATGTTATTTCGAAATGAATGTGATAAACAAAAAACGGCCAAAGAGTTATTTATTCATGAAAATACGCTCCGATATCGCATTCATCAGATTGAGGAAACTATGGATAAGGATCTTAAAAATGTAAATGTAATTACCGATATTGTTACAGCTCTTAAGGTGAGGAGGATGATGCAGATTCTGGATAATGTATAAATCATATTGTATTCTTCTATAATAGATTCGGATTTTTTTGTTTTACAGAACATTGTATGTGATATGTGAAGTTGCTATAATTGCGTTAAACAAAGCAAAGGCGCTTGGTTGAATCGCTTGGATTCAGTCAGGCGCCTTTTGTAGTTATTTACAAGTATAGGAGGAATCAAACATGGGATTAACTTATGAACAGAGTCTGGAGCATTTTTTGAAAACATTTCAAAAGTCAAAAGAAATGAGCGATGAAGCGGCAAAATATATTCCGGGATCATATAGCAGAAGAAGTTTTAATTATGGTCCTCATGCCATTTATGTGAACAATGCAAAAGAAGCATATGTTTACACGGTTGATGGGAAAAAATTACTAGATTTCAATAATAATTTTACGGTAAGTGTTCTTGGATATCAGAATGAGGCTGTGGATCAGGCATTGATTGAAACTATGAAGAAAGGGTTTTCTATTGGAAATCCCACAGAAGAAGAAGGAGAGTTGGCGCGCATGTTATGTGAGCGAATTGATTCTTTTGAAAAAGTGAAATTTTTCTGTTCTGCATCTGAGGCATGTGTGGGTGCACTTCGAATTGCAAGAGGGTATACAGGAAAGACAAAAGTTGCAAAGATGGAAGGCGGTTATCATGGATTTTTAGATGATTTTTCATTCTCCGCACATCCAAATGCGTCAAAAGCGGATGACGATCTGGAACATATTGTTCCGCAGCCAGAGTCAGCGGGCATACCTGCCAATCGAGCAGAGGATGTTGTGCTTTTAACACAAAATAATATTGAAGTGAGCGAAAAATTGATTCGGGAACATGCGGATGAATTAGCCTGTGTTGTAATGGAACTGCAGTCTGGGTCCGGCGGAATTGTAACATTGGATAAAGCATTTGTTAAACGTATACGCGAGATTACCAAAGAACTTGGTATTGTTTTGATTTTTGATGAGACAATTACTATTCGTGCATATAAAGGGGGATTACAAAGTTGGTATGGTGTGAAACCAGACCTGACAATTTCAGGAAAAACATTGGGTGGCGGCATTCCACTGGGTGTCGTAGGAGGTTCCAATGAAGTTATGGATGTTGTCACAAAAGATATTGTGCAGATGTCAGGAACACATCATGGACACCGTTTGGCATGTGCTGCGGGAATTGCAATTCTAAAGCAATTGGATGATGTGGCCTATAAACGTTTGAATAGTATGGGAGAGCGGATAAAAAATGAATTGAATATCTGGGCGAAAGAGAAGAAGATTCCGTTTATTGTATTTGGCGAATCATCGGTACTTGGTTATGCATTTACCAGAGAAATTGGACAGACCATCCGTACACACCGTGATTACTGGCTGAAATCAGATGCGCAGAAAATGCAGACATTTGCGTTAGAGATTGCAGTACGTGGATTTCTTCCAGTACATAGAGGCCAGCTCGGCTTAACGTTACCGATGGCAGATCAGGATATTACAGATTTCATTGAAACAACTAAAGATATAGTTTCGGAAATGTACGCATAAAGGAGAAAACATATGGAAGAACTGGTACGGGTGGAAGTTATCACATCTCCAACAAAACTGAATGGATTTAAAAAGGCGATTTCCAAAATCGGGGTGACAGGAATGACGGTCAGTCAGGTAATGGGGTGTGGAGTTCAGAAAGGAACTCCGGAATATGAAGATGAGATTCATGATGAGATAGAATTGTTGCCTAAGCAGATGATTATGATGGTATTGGAAAAAGATAAATTGAAAAAAGTACTGGATATCACTTTACTCCAGCTCAGTAAAGGGAATGTATCGGATCGGGATATAGAAGAGGATATTCGGTTTGTCCGGGATGAAATCGGGAAACCGGACTTTTTGAAACAGTTGGTTCAGCATGTACAACAGGCTGCTGATAGGTGGGCCTCTGCATCAAAAGAGGAAAATGGACAAGATTACCTTTTCTCTGAATTGTGTCTTTTAATAAAGTTGGGAAGGAATGCCGTTTATACGTTGGGCTTTTTATGTTGCAGAGAAGGAAAATTCGGGGTTTTATACGATTTTATGACGGCAGGAAATCAAGTGTTGGGTGGGTATTATGATTGGAAGACCCGGCTTAGATCGTATTTTATGAATCTGATCACCCCTTCTATGCTGGCAGAGGCTTTCGATTCTTTACGTCTGGGGAAAGTGGCTGTTCAGACAGCCGGTTGGCGGACGGACAATACCATGGCGGTCCCACAGCTGGTGTCCGATTATTTTCTTTATGTCGATAAAGCTTATGGAGACCGGTTGGATGTACATCTGCGGGGAGAAGCCTTGGCTACGCCTGCCAGGCTGGGATTCCCCGCTGTAAAGTTCGACCTTTTTTATGACGGGAGCACCGGACTTTTTAAGTTGCCTTTCGGGTTTCAGGGCTGGTTCGGGCTGTGTGGTGAGAGAACTATCGTTGCCTTTGTTGGAACACGTCTTTTGCAGCTGGGGACGGTATTTACCGATGCAGAGCAAATTTTCGGTCCGAGTCTGATCTATGCCTGTGCTGTGGGGATGGTCGCTCTTGTGGCTCAGCATATGGGGCAAGGGAATTTGTTCGTGCTGGGACATTCTTTAGGAGGAGGGTTGACTCAATTCGCTGTTGCAGCCAATCGTTCGAATCATATTGAAGGGTGGGGATTCAATTCCGCCGGTTTATCGGAAACTTCTGTCAGAGCTTTGCTTACTGCTGCTGATGTAGCAGGTGGCATGGAAAATGTCGTTCTTCATCATTATGTTACCGGAGCCGATCCTGTTTCTAAACTGGGAGGATTGGTCGGAACGGTGACGACAATTCCGGGATCGGCTGACCTGGGGCATACGCGTGATGACTTGCGTCAGGGAATTTAAGACCGATTACCTGGGGGAGGTATCTTGATAAGGACTTGTCGGATACTTCCTTATTCAATTGAAAATTAAATACAATCATATGGAAACATCAGGAAAACGCCGTCTCCGGATGGGGAAGAAGGGCCAATCGACCCGTTCAGGTAAAACATTGGTAGAAAATCGATCTGTTCGTACCCGTAGTTGTTTGGATACCGAAGCTATAAAAACCCTTCAAATTGCTTATGAATTTCATGGCTATTGGGAAGAAACCCTGGTTTGTCAGGGAGAAAAATATTGTAAAATAGAGATAGAAGGAGGAGGGCATTTACAAACTGTGGGGGCTCCTAACCTGCCTCAGGAAGGTATTTATGTGAACATACCTGAGAATGCAAAGTTTCTGAATTTGCAAGTCGGGGAATGTCACGAAAAAACAATAGAAGTGGAATATCCGATAGCTCCGAATCCATTGCCTGCTTTAGAAGGGGAAGAATTACTATACCGCAAAGACAGTACAATTTATGATTCCGGGTCTTTGTTTCCGGCAGAAGTGGCTGTATTCTCAGCCGTTCGTCGTATCGGGGGAGTAAAGGTTGTACATATATTAGTGAATCCTGTTCGTTATTATCCGGTACAACGGCAACTTCAGGTGGTGGAAACGATGATTTTGAAAATAACGTATGAACTATCGGAAGAGACGGACACTATCGGGAAGCCGCGGCATCATCGGTGCGGAGGCCCTGCGGTGGATATTTTGGGGATGCCGGAGATGGATGGGGTGACTACCAAGGGAGGGGGCAGAGGAGGTAGGGAAGATATACGAACGTTAAAGAATCCCGCTAATTGTGCCGAATTGCTGATCGTGACTAAACCGGACTTGAGACCGGCGTTCGATGATTTCCTCGAATTTAAAAGCCGGGATTTCAAAGTAGCTTTGGCCGATACCGGGCAGATCATATCGGAATTCGGCGGACAATCGGGGATGGATGAGCAGATCCGGGAGTTTTTGTGTTATGCTGCTGAAAATTGGCGTATTTCTCCCCGCTATATTCTGTTAGGTGGAAATATTACGGATATACCGACACATTGGGAATACTTTTTGGGGGCCAGAATTTCGTCCGATCATTTCTATGCCGACTTAAAGGGCGATTTGTCGCCCGATGTCGTCGTATCCCGTTTTCCTGCATCGGAGCCGGAAGAAATGAAGAACATGTGTGATTATTTTATTCGTTATGCTCAAACGCGTAAGGAGTGGGGAAAATCTGTACTGCTGTCTTCCTATAACCGGGAAGATTATAACGAATGTACAGAAGAAGTAGCCGGTATTATCGCTTCCGATTTCCAAATTTATAAGCGTTATGACGGTCAGGCGACAAAAGAAGAAATTATCGAAACGATCAATCAGGGAGTCGGATTTATCAATTATCGGGGACACGGACTTCCGACGGGCTGGCAGGCAGGGAATGGGCTGACTTCTGACGATCTGGTGCAATTGAAGAATGTAGATAAAATACCTCAGGTATTAAGTATCGCATGTTCGAATAATGCCCTGGAAAAAGAGCATTGTTTTGGTTGTGAATGGATCCGGCAAGGCAAAGCTGTCTCTTTCCTGGGAGCTGCCGTACCTTCTTATACCGTTGTCAATCATGAATTCGATAAATGGCTTTGGGAAGGAATCGCTCTGAAAAAACTGAAACGTGCCGGCGAAATATTCAATTACGGTATTCAAAAATTGTATATGAATAATCCCGAAAACGATTTGGTAAAACATACGATTTATGCTTATTTGTTGGTTGGAGATGCTACGGCAGAATGTGATTTTTACCGTTCGGAATGATAAACTATTTTATCGCATTGGCAAACATATGTTTTGTGTTTGTGAAATTTATTTTTGTATCTTATGGTTTGAATTTATTTTTCCTTCTGTATGTTATTAATATTATATGTGGATGGAAAAATATTTTATGATTAAAACAGAAGGGCATGTATTGGTGATCACAATCATGCAATGTCCGGAGAGTAATGTAGTCTGTCTGGAATGTGATACGGAAGAGGAAGTGTATCGGTTGATACGGAAAATGGATTGTGAGATTACTTTTGCACAACCTTTTCATTGGAGACATTCCGGACAGTCTGTTTGGAGAGGGAGAAAAGCTGATTTTTTTTTTGTAAAAGAAGGGGCTTATTTCCGGCGTATCGATTTTAAATTCATCCGTTGGATCAAGGCGGAGGGAAGCTATTGCAAGCTGTTTATGGATAATGCCCGGGAATTGTTGTTGTCGTTCAATCTCACGGAGATTACTTCCTATTTACCGGTTCAGGATTTTGTTCGGGTACATCGTTCTTATATCGTCAATATAAATAGCGTGGATTCGTTTATCGGTAATATGTTGTTTATCGGCAATTGCCGGATACCGATCAGTAAATCCCATAAAAATGAAGTGTTGGAGCGTTTGAATTTAATCGGGGAGGTCTGATTAAACTCTGGTTCCGTTTGTAAACAAAGAAATAAAAATCTATCTTTGCGGACGTTTGGTGGGGATGGGGAAAACATTGATTATCAGTAAAAATAAGATATAAACATGATTACAGTTTCAGATTTAGAGATTCAGTTTGGAAAGCGGACGTTGTTTCAGGACGTTAATTTGAAGTTTACGCCGGGGAATTGTTACGGTGTGATCGGGGCGAACGGAGCCGGGAAATCGACTTTTTTGAGAATTTTGAGCGGAGATTTAGAGCCGACCCGGGGGACTGTGATGTTCGGACCGGGAGAGCGTTTGTCTGTCTTGAAACAGGATCACTTTGCTTACGATGAGTGTACGGTATTGGACACCGTGTTACAGGGACATATGAAGCTGTGGGAGGTGATGCAGGAAAAAAATGCGATCTATCTGAAGGAAGATTTTTCGGATGAAGACGGTATCCGGGCTGCTGAGTTGGAAGAACAATTTGCAGGAATGGACGGTTGGAATGCCGAGAGCGATGCAGCTATCCTGCTGAGCGGACTGGGCATAAAAGAAGACAAGCACTACACGCTGATGGGTGATTTGAGTGGTAAGGAAAAGGTGCGCGTGATGCTGGCACAGGCGCTTTTCGGAAATCCGGACAACCTGTTGCTCGACGAGCCGACCAATGACCTGGATATGGATACGGTGACCTGGCTCGAAGAATACCTTTCTAACTTTGAACATACCGTGCTGGTGGTAA
>OGHH01002270.1_pt1 | contig 11366 bp, 7 predicted proteins | sample 1571471 | NCBI WGS metagenome assembly OGHH01 (sample SAMEA2581936, study PRJEB24529) | metagenome | biome: Human gut stool | place: China | collected 2011
AATATCCGCCACTTCATTGAGCTGCGCGGCATTGGCATCGTCAATGTGGCCCGTGTGTACGGTGTGGGCGCGGTCAAGCTGAGCGAAAGCCTTGACCTTGTGGTTCAGCTGGAAGCATGGGACCCCACTAAGAACTACCAGCGCACCGGTCTGGAAAACGAATACTACGACATTCTGGGTGTCAGCATTCCCAGCACCAGCATTCCGGTCTCACCGGGCCGCAATCTGGCTGTCGTGCTGGAAACTGCAGCCATCAACAACCGCCAGAAGAAGATGGGTTACAACGCAGCGCGTGAACTGCTGATCCGTCTGGGTCTGGACGATAAAATGGATTGATCCCACACCGCAAAAGGAGCAAGTTATCATGGAACGATTCAAGCAGAAACTGCAGGCAGCAGCGATCCCGTTCAGGGAGAATGAACCGCTTGCGGCGCACTGTACCTTTAAAATCGGAGGCCCGGCACAGCTGTTTGTCATGCCGGAAAACGAGCAGCAGCTTTGCAGTGCAGTTGCGCTTTGCAAAGAGCAGGATGTCCGCTATTACCTGCTGGGCAACGGCAGCAACATCCTGTTTGAGGATGCGGGCTACCGGGGAGCTGTCATCAATGTATCGGCCATGAAGAGCGCGATCGGTATTCTTGAAAACATCTGTTTCCCGGGCAAAGATCCGGCCCTGACTTACGATGCTGTCGTTGTCGGTGCAGATAAGATGCTCTCGTCGCTCTGCATGACGGCGCTGGAAAACAGCCTCACCGGTCTTGAGTTCGCCTACGGCATCCCGGGTACGGTGGGCGGTGCTGTCTACATGAACGCCGGAGCTTACGGCGGCGAGATGAAGGACGTGCTGGTCTCCGTGCGGTATCTGACCGCAGAAGGGGAGACCGTTGAGATACCGGCAGAACAGCTCGACCTCAGATACCGCCACAGCATTTTCGAAGAAAACGGCGGCTGCATCCTCTCGGCAAAGTTCCACCTTGCAAGAGGCAATGCCGCCGACATCCGCGCCAGGATGGACGACCTGATGGCCCGCCGCAAAGACAAACAGCCTCTCGACAAGCCCAGTGCCGGCAGCACCTTCAAGCGGCCGGTGGGCGCATTTGCGGCGGCCCTCATCGACCAGTGCGGCCTGCGGGGCTTCCGCCACGGAGGCGCGGCCGTCAGCGAAAAGCACTGCGGTTTCGTGGTGAACCTGGGCGGCGCGACCTGCGCCGATGTGCTGGCCCTGTGCGACGAGGTGCGGGCTATCGTAAAGGAAAAGACCGGGTTCGACCTGGAAAAAGAAATTCGTGTCGTGAAAGCATAAGAGGGAAGAGAAATGGATCTGCTGATCGTAAGCGGGCTTTCCGGCGCAGGAAAGTCTGTGGCTATGAATGCACTGGAAGATATCGGCTTTTTCTGCATCGACAATGTCCCGGCGGAACTGCTGCCGAGCATCACCGCATTCTCCAAAGCCGGTGACAACAAGCTGAAGCGGGTGGCGCTGTCCATGGACGTGCGCGGCTGCCGTTCCAGCGAGGAGATCGAAAAGGCGCTCGACCTGCTGGACCAGCAGGGGATCGCCTACGAGATCCTTTTCCTCGATGCACCGGACGATGTGCTGATGCGCCGTTACAGCGAGACCCGCCGCCGCCACCCGATCAGCATTGCGGAGGGCATCTCCACGCGGGAAGCTTTCCAAAAAGAACACCAGATCCTCCGCCCCTTTAAGGAGCGTGCGAATTATATCGTGGATACGGCGCTGCTCTCCACCGCGCAGAACAAGGAGCGCATCTGCGAACTCTTTGTGCAGAACGGCGGGGCGCGGAGTGCGATGCGGCTGACGGTGATGTCGTTCGGCTTCAAGTTCGGCGTCCCGGCGGACGCAGACCTGGTGCTGGATGTGCGCTGCCTGCCCAATCCGTTCTATGTCCCGGATCTGAAGTTCAAGACCGGCCTGGATCAGGAGGTCGTGGATTTCGTCATGGGCAAACCGGAGGCGCAGGAACTGCTGCGCCGGTACGAAGCATTTCTGGAATATGCCCTGCCGCTCTACGTCAAGGAGGGCAAGAGCCAGCTGACCATTGCCGTGGGGTGCACGGGCGGCAAACACCGCTCCATCACCTTTGCGCGGAAGATTGCGGAATACTGCGAGGGCCTGGGCTACCAGCCCGGCGTCCAGCACCGCGATGCCTCCCGCTGAACGGCCAGATCAAAGAAGGAACGACAAGATGAGTTTTGCATCCCAGGCACGGGAAGAGATCGCGCAGCACAGCCTGCAATTGCAGAAGGACTGCTGCGTCCGCGCGGCGGCCTACGGCATCGCCTGCTTTGCCAAATATTTTGACGCCAAGGGCCTTGTGCTCCAGACGGAGCAGGAGCTGACCACCCGCGTGGCCGAGCAGCTGTTTGCCCGCTGCGGCGTCCGGGGCACCATTCTGGAAAAGAGCCGCCCCAGCGGGGTGGTGTACGAGTTTGGCATCCGGGAGCCTGAACAGGTGGCGCGGCTGCATGAACTGTTCGGCACCACCGGCAGTGAGACGAGCTTGCAGATCGACCCCCGGATGATCCGCTGCCAGACCTGCGTCAGCGCCTACATCGGCATGGCGTTTCTCTGCGGCGGAACCGTCACGGACCCCAAAAAAGAATACAACATCGAATTTTTAACGAGCCGCACCAATCTCGCCAGAGACTTTGAAGCGTTGCTGGCCGAGCACGAGTTTGCGCCCCACCGCACCCGCCGCAACGGCGTGAACCTGGTTTACGTCAAGAGCTGCGCCAACGTGGAGCGCATTCTGGCGTTTATGGGGGCGGCCCAGGCGGCAGCGCAGATCAATGCGCAGAAGGCCGTCAAGCAGATGCGGAACCAGATCAACCGCCACACCAACTGCGATACCGCCAACCTCGGCAAAACAGCCCGCGCCAACGCGCAGACGCTGAAAGCCATCCGCTTTTTGCAGGAGCAGAATGCGCTGGAGACCCTGCCGGAGGTGCTGCAGCAGGCAGCGACTAAGCGGCTGGAAAATCCGGACCTCTCATTGACGGCGCTCTGTGCCTGCTTTGACCCGCCGGTCAGCAAATCGGGGCTGTCGCATCGGATGAAAAAGCTGGAACTGCTGGCGCAGACCATGCGGGAACGGATGGAACAGGAGGAAACGACGTGAGCGAGATCAGCGAAAACAATCATCTGGGGCGGGATTTCGTCCACCTCCATATCCATACGGAATACAGCCTGCTGGACGGTGCCTGCCGCATCGACCAGCTGATGGACCGCGTGAAGGAGTGCGGACAGACGGCCATCGCCTGCACCGACCACGGCGTCATGTACGGCTGTGTGCAGTTTTACAAAGCGGCCAAAAAAGCGGGCATCAAGCCCATCATCGGCTGCGAAGTCTACGTTGCCACCCGCACCCGGTTCGATAAGGTCAACAAGATCGACGGCAACAACCATCTGATCCTGCTGTGCAAAAATGAGACCGGCTACAAGAACCTCATCAAGATGGTCTCCGCAGCCTTCACCGAGGGGTTCTACTCCAAGCCCCGCGTTGATAAGCAGCTGCTCGAACAATACCACGAAGGGCTCATCTGCCTTTCGGCCTGTCTGGCGGGCGAGATCCCGCAGGCCATTCTGGCGGGGGACTACGAGCGGGCTAAAAGCTCAGCGCTGTGGTACCGGGACCTGTTTGGCGAAGGCAATTACTACATTGAGCTGCAGGACCACGGCCTGGAAGAGGACACCATCGTTCTGCCCCAGCTCATCAAGCTGGCGCGGGAGACGGGCATCCCCATGGCTGCCACCAACGACTCTCACTATCTGCGCAGGGAAGACGCCAAGATGCAGAGCATCCTTCTCTGCATCCAGACCGGCAAGACCATGCAGGACGCCGATAAGATGGAGTTCCAGACCGATGAGTTTTACGTCAAGACGACGGATGAAATGTACGACCTGTTCGCCATGGTGCCGGAGGCCTGCGAGAATACCCAGAAGATCGCGGACCAGTGTAACTTTGATTTTGACTTCGGCCACACCAAGATCCCCTACTACAAAGCGCCCAACGGAATGGACAACCAGGCTTTTTTTGAAAAGCTCTGCTGGGAGGGTCTGGAGCGCCGCTACGGCCCCGATGTCCCGCAGGCCAACAAAGACCGCCTGACCTATGAGATCGGTGTGGTCAAGACGATGGGCTACACGAACTACTATCTGATCGTCTGGGATTATATCAACTACGCCAAGAGCCAGGGCATCCCGGTGGGGCCGGGCCGTGGCTCCGGTGCAGGCAGCATTGCGGCCTACAGCGTCGGCATCACCGACATCGACCCCATCCGCTACAACCTCATCTTCGAGCGTTTCCTGAACCCCGAACGTGTCAGTATGCCCGACTTCGACGTGGACTTCTGCTATGAACGCCGTCAGGAGGTCATCGACTACGTCAACCGGAAATACGGTGCTGACCATGTAGCGCAGATCGTCACCTTTGGCACCATGGCCGCCCGCAACGCCATCCGTGACGTGGGCCGTGTGATGGGGATGCCCTATCAGGATGTGGATGTGGTCGCAAAGCAGGTCCCGATGGAACTGAAGATGACGCTGAAGCGCGCATTGGAAGTCTCGGCCGAGCTGAAGCGGATGTACGACACTGACCCGAAGGTCCAGGAACTGATCGACACGGCCCTCAAGGTGGAGGGAATGCCGCGCCATGCGTCCACCCACGCAGCGGGCGTCGTCATCACCCCGGAACCGACCGACTACTATCTGCCCCTCGCTACCAACGACGGTCTGCCTGTGACCCAGTTCAACATGACCGAGATCGAGGAGCTTGGCCTGCTGAAGATGGACTTCCTCGGCCTGCGCACTCTGACGGTCATTCGGGATGCGGAAACGGCCATCCAGAAAAAAGAGCCGGATTTCTCCGTTGCAGCGCTCGATTACGATGACCCGGAGACCTACAAAATGCTGGGTCAGGGCGAGACAGAGGGCGTGTTCCAGCTCGAATCTTCGGGCATGAAGCAGGTCCTCGTAGGGCTGCAGCCGCAGAACCTGGAAGATGTCATCGCACTCATCAGTCTGTACCGCCCCGGCCCGATGGATTCCATCCCGACCTATCTGCGCAACCGCCACGAGCCGGAAAAGATCAGCTACAAGACCCCGCAGCTGGCCCACATTCTGGATGTGACCAACGGCTGCATCGTCTATCAGGAGCAGGTCATGCAGATCTTCCGTGAGCTGGCAGGCTTTTCGTTCGGGCAGGCAGACAATGTCCGCCGCGCCATGAGCAAGAAGAAACATGCGGTCATGGAAGCGGAGCGGGAACACTTTGTCCACGGCTGCACCGAGCCCGGCCACGAATGCCCCGGCTGCGTGGCCAACGGCATCTCGGAAAAGGTCGCCAACGAGATCTATGACGAAATGTCGAGCTTTGCGTCCTATGCGTTCAACAAGAGCCATGCGGCCTGCTATGCGTATGTCGCATTCCAGACGGCCTATCTCAAGTGCCATTACCCCAGCGAGTTCATGGCGGCCTTGCTGACCAGCGTGCTCGATAATACCGATAAGGTCATCGAGTATTCGGGCGAGTGTGCCCGCCTGGGCATCCGGGTGCTCCCGCCGGATATCAACATTTCGAACGGCGGCTTTACGGCGGATGCCAGGGGGCAGATCCGGTTCGGCCTGAACGCGGTCAAGAGCGTGGGCCGCAACCTTGTGGAACGCATCGTGGAAGAGCGTGGGGAAAAGCCCTATGCCAGCTTGTATGATTTCTGCAAGCGGTTGTACGGCAACGAAATGAACCGCCGGGCCGTGGAAAGCCTCGTCAAGGCGGGCGCATTCGACAGCATGGGCGAGAACCGCCACAGCCTCGTGGAGGCCGTGGATGGCATCATCAAGAGCGTGGAGAGCGACTCCCGGCGGAACCTGGACGGGCAGCTCGACCTGTTCTCGCTGATGAGCGGGGGAACACAGAGCACGTCGAAGGATGTATATGAGATCCGGCACCTCGAAGAATATTCCCATACCGAACTGCTGCAGCAGGAAAAAGAGGTCAGCGGCCTGTACCTGTCCGGCCACCCGCTGGATGCGTACCGGGAGCAGTCGGCAAAGTTTGCGACCCATTCCATCAAGGCCCTGACCGGCGAGGAAGCGCATGGGCTGGACAATGCCCATGTCCGCATCGTCTGCACCATTGTCAAGAGCCGGATGATGACCACCAAGTCGAACAGCCTGATGGCCTTTACCAGCGTGGAAGACCTGACCGGCACGATGGAGGTCATCGTCTTCCCGAAGGTGCTGGAGGTCTTCCGGGATGCCATCCGGGAAAATGCCGTTGTGGTCATCGAGGGGCGTCTGTCGGTCCGCGAGGACGAGCCATCCAAGCTGATGGCCGAAAGCATTTCGCCCATTGAAGGCTACGACCCCAAACACCCGCAGGCGAACCGTCCGGACCGGATGCGGGATGCGGCCCAGCGGCTCTATATCCGTCTGCCGTCGCGCAGCTGCCCGCAGTATGCAAAAGTCGTCAACCTGCTGGAGATTTTTGACGGTGATATGCCGGTCATCTTTTATCTGGAGGACACCAAACAGAAGCTTGCGGCCCCCCGCAGGCTGTATACCTCCGGCCATCCGCTCTTCTTCCAGGAGCTGCGGCGTCTGGTCGGCGAAAAGAACGTTGCAACAAAATAACGTGCTATGGAACGAATCGTGCAGATGCAACTTTTATAAAAATCATCGCAGCTTCGCAGCAAAGCATACTTTAACAAAATTTTAACAGAGTTTCAAAAAGGTATTGGATTCACAGGAAAACTGTGCTATAATAATTCAAGGCAAGTCGTATCAGAAATGAGCAAAGCAATGGAGCAGTGTCAGGAAGAAGGGGCACTGCTCCGAGGTGAATGAAGAAACAATTGGAGGGAATCTCTCTTATGGAAAAGCAAATCAAAACGATTGGTGTCTTGACCAGCGGCGGCGACGCTCCCGGCATGAATGCTGCAGTGCGCGCTGTGGTTCGTACCGGCCTGCACAAGGGATTTCGGATGATCGGCATTCAGCGCGGCTACAACGGCCTGCTGAACGGCGAGTGCTTTGAAATGAACCTGCGCAGTGTTTCCAACATCATCCAGGCCGGCGGCACCATCCTGTACACCGCCCGCTGCCTGGAGTTCAAGACCAAAGAGGGCCAGGACAAGGGCGCTGCCAAGTGCCGTGAGCTCGGCATTGATGCGCTGGTCGTCATCGGCGGCGACGGCTCCTACCGTGGCGCCCGTGAGCTGGCACACCGCGGCATCCCGATGATCGGCCTGCCCGGCACCATCGACAATGATATTGCCTGCACCGATTACACCATCGGCTACGATACCGCGATGAACACCGCTCTGGAAATGATCGACAAACTGCGCGACACCACCCAGAGCCACGACCGCTGCAGCGTTGTCGAGGTCATGGGCCGCAATGCGGGTTACATCGCTCTGAACGTCGCCATCGCTTCTGGTGCAATGGCGGTCCTGCTGCCGGAGAAGGAATTCGACATGCAGCACGACATCCTCGATAAGATCACCGAGACGCAGCGCACCGGCAAGCGCCACTTCATCGTCATCGTTGCCGAGGGCATCGGCCACTCGCAGGAAATCGCCAATGAGATCCAGGCCCGCACTGGCATTGATACCCGCGCCACCATTCTGGGCCACGTCCAGCGCGGCGGCTCGCCCACTCTGCGCGACCGCGTAAACGCTTCCGCCATGGGCTACCACGCTGTCTGCCTGCTGGAAGAGGGAAAGTACAACCGCATCGTCGGCATGAAGGGAGAGCACCTCGTGGATTACCCCGTCGATGAGGCTCTTGAAATGACCAAGACCCTCGACCCGGTGCTGATCGACGTGTGTAACACGATCTCTATCTAATAAAAGAGGAAGCCCCTGTTGAGTGTACGTGAATTTGCGGTAAGCGTTTGACTCCAACTGGTTTCACAAAGCTAAAAAGCGGGAATGGATCGGAATCGTCCGGTTCATTCCCGCTTTTTAGTGAAACAGCTTGTTTATGATACCACCGATGCTGCATGATTTTTCGCAGAAGCTCACAGCTCAACGTCAGCTGCCATTTCTTCCATCGCATGGAACCGTTCCAGAAAGCTGTGATCCACGCCTTCGGATTTATACCCCGGCATGGTGTCCAGCGCGACGGCATGGATGCTGCGGAAAATGCTGTTTTCGATGTTGGGGTTGTCGCGCTTGAGGCGGCGGAGCAGGAGCTTGGTCTCCTGCCGCTTGGAACCGCCGCCGCCATTGTCGCACATGGTGCAGTTCTCGGTAAAGCGGCAGGCGCACTGGATGAATTCCAGCTCATTGTAGCGCTTCCACGCCAGAATATCTTCCTCGCGGATGCAGTACATCGGGCGGATGAGGGTCATGCCGGGGAAGCTGGTGCTGTGGAGCTTGGGCGGCATAGCCTGCAGCTGGGAGCCGTAGAACATGCTCATGACGGTCGTCTCGATGACATCGTTGAAGTGGTGGCCCAGCGCGATCTTGTTGCAGCCGAGTTCTTTGGCCTTGCTGTACAGGTGGCCGCGGCGCATCCGGGCGCAGAGGTAGCAGGGGTTCTTGTCGGTGTTGTTGGCCACCGAGAAGATGTTGCTCTCAAAGATGGTCACCGGGATGTGCAGCAGTGCCGCGTTGGATTCGATCTTCTGGCGATTGAGCTCATTGTAGCCGGGGTCCATCACGAGGAAGACCAGCTCAAAGGGGACATCGCTGTGCTTTTGCAGTTCCTGCATGAGCTTTGCCATCAGCATGGAGTCCTTGCCGCCGGAGATGCAGACGGCGATCCTGTCGCCTGCCTGGATGAGCTCATACCGTTTGACGGCTACGATGAAGGGGGTCCAAAGCTCTTTGCGGTATTTTTTGATGATGCTGCGTTCGATCATCTGATAGGGTTCGAGTTCGCGTTTCATGATTTCTCCTTATCGATCTCCGTGTGCGGCGGTCAGCTGCTGGCAGCAGACGTCGAACACCCGTAAAAATTCCTGGATCTCTGCCTCGGTGGTCAGATGGCTCAGACTGATGCGCCAGGACGAGAGGGCATTGCGGCGGTCCCGGCTGACGGCAAACACTGCGCGGGAGGGCAGGCCGTCCGACGAGCAGGCCGATTTGACCGAGACGCAGACGCCGTGGGCGTCCAGTTCCCGCTGAAAGACCGTGCCCTTCACGTTCTGGACGCTGAGGTTCAGGATGTGCGGGATGGCATTTTCGGGGCTGTTGATGCGCACCTCCGGGTGCTGGCACAGGGCCGCGCGGAGTTCCGCGTTCCGCTTTTGGACAGAGGCAGAGCGTTCCGGCAGGTTTTCCACGGCAAGTTCCAATGCACAGGCCAGGGAAGACGCCAGCGCCACCGTAGGGGTGCCGCTGCGGTAGATGGTGGTGCTCTCGCCGCCGTGGATGAGCGGCTCCAGTGCCAGATTCCGCCGCTTGAGCAGCAGACCAATGCCGTTCAGACCATAGAATTTGTGGGCCGTCAGGCTCATGGTGTCCACCCCTTCAAACGAGACGGGGATCTTTCCAACGGCCTGGGTGGCATCGACATGCAGGTGGCAGTTGGGGTAGTCCTTCAGGATGGCGGCGATCTCCTCCACCGGCTGCACGACGCCAAGTTCGCTGTCTACCAGCGTGACCGCCACGGCGATGGTGTCCGGCCGCAGCAGCTCTTTCAGATGGTCGAGGTCTACGGTTCCGTCCCGCCGGATGTCCAGCAGGTCGATCTCATAGCCCTGCTCCTGCAGCGCGGTCAGAGTGCCGCTGACGGACGAATGCTCCAGCGGGGTGGAGATGATGTGCCTGCCCGCATGGCGGGAGAGCCGGGCCAGCCCCTTGAGCGCGAAGTTGTTGGATTCGCTGGCACCGGAGGTATAGATGATCTCGGCAGGCTGTACGCCCAGCAAAGCGGCGATCTTCAGCGTGGCAGCGTCGATCTCGGCTCTGGCGGCGGTGCCTGCCTGATGATGGGAGTTGGCGTTGCCGATGCAGCGCCGCTCTACGGAGCAGAACCGGTCGAGTACCTGCGGGTCGGCCGGGGTATTGGCGGAATAATCCAGATAGATCATAGGGTCTCCTTAAATCTCAATCCATTTAATCGGTATTATTATAGTGCGCAGGGGGCCGGATTGCAAGATGCAGGTGCAAAATGCTGCCGCAGGGGAATAAGACCTGAAAAAGAAAGCAATCGCAGAAAGAATGCCAAAAAAACCGGAAATCCATTGCAGAACGGGGTGGTTTCTGATATACTTTACAACGTACGAAGGGAAGGGGAGAGCAGAATGCACGGTTTTACTTTGCGGAGCACGGAGGCTGCTCTTCCGTCCCGAATGTTTTTTCTTCCCGAAAGCTGAGGCACTGTCGCTTTTTTGCGGCAATGCCTCTTTTTTTGGAAGTAAAACGCGAAAGGAGAACTCTTTTATGAGTGAAAAAATCGACTACTCCAAAGGCATTTACGACGCGCGCCAGCTGGGCACGGGTCGGATGCTGATCCTCGGCGTACAGCACATGTTCGCCATGTTCGGTGCCACGGTGCTGGTGCCGCTGCTGACGGGCCTGAGCGTTTCCACCACGCTGCTCTGCGCAGGTCTGGGTACGCTGCTGTTCCATCTGGTCACCAGAGGCAAGGTCCCGGCTTTTCTTGGCTCATCGTTTGCCTATCTGGGCGGCTTTTCCATCGTGGCCCCCATGCTGGCAGATGCCAACGGCAACCTGACCGTTGCCAACACGAAGATGCTGCCCTATGCCTGCGCAGGCGTTGCCTTCTCCGGCATCCTGTATCTGGTGGTCAGCCTGCTCATCTCCACCTTCGGCATCCGCCGCATCATGAAGTTCTTCCCGCCGGTGGTCACGGGCCCCATCATCATCTCTATCGGCCTGATCCTGGCGCCCTCTGCCATCACCAACTGTGAGTCGAACTGGCTGCTGGCCTTTGTGGCGCTGGGCACGGTCATCGTCTGCAACATCTGGGGCAAGGGCATGGTCAAGATCCTGCCCATCCTCATCGGTGTTCTGGTCTCCTATGCGGTCGCTCTCGTGACCGGTGCCGTGGATTTCCAGGCCATCGCTGCCGCCGACTGGTTCGGCATCCCGCTGCACCAGAACGCCATGGGCCTGTTCGCCATCGACGGCAGCCCGGAGTTCATCAGCGCCCTCTTCACCATCCTGCCCATCGCACTGGCGACCATGATGGAGCACGTCGGTGATATCGCTGCCATCAGCGCCACCGTCGGCCACAACTATATCAACGACCCCGGCCTGAACCGCACCCTGATGGGCGACGGCCTCGCCACCGCTCTGGCCGGCCTGCTGGGCGGCCCGGCCAACACCACCTACGGTGAGAACACCGGTGTTCTCGCTCTGAGCAAAATTTACGC
>OGHH01002276.1_pt1 | contig 11350 bp, 10 predicted proteins | sample 1571471 | NCBI WGS metagenome assembly OGHH01 (sample SAMEA2581936, study PRJEB24529) | metagenome | biome: Human gut stool | place: China | collected 2011
CCAAACTCGGCATACAGTCGATAAGCACATAATCATAATTCTTTTTGACCTCGTTCATACAGGTCTTTAGAACACGCTCACGGCTGATAGCGTTAATAAGCCTTACTTCCAGACCAGATAGCTCAATGTTAGAGGGTAACAAGTCAACGCCCTCACCGTGGTGCAGGATACCTTTCTGAACATCTATGGGATTATCGTCGACGATGTCCTGCATAATGGTGGCAAGGGATATGGGTAAATCGTCTGGTCGTGGATAGCCAAGTGACATTGTGAGGTTAGCCTGTGCATCCGCATCGACAAGCAGGACTTTTTTGCCTTGCTGTGCCAAGCTCACGCCCAGATTGACCGCCGTTGTGGTCTTGCCGACACCACCTTTCTGATTGGTCAGAGCAATTACTTTGCAATTTGACATTTGTGCGTCCTCCTTTCGCATAAATTTAGCCGCTTTGTCAAGGCGGCTATGTAAATCGGTGGAGAACGCAAAAAAGCCGCTTACTCTAAAATAAGAATAAGCGGCTCAACCTTTGGGTTAAACATATTCAATTCTCAACCTCTTAACAGGTGCGTTTATGACCTTGAAGATAAGTTCGTCAACGCAGTCCGTATATCTGCCTTGCTGTATGAGCTGATTTTTCAGCTCCACAAGGCTATGTAATAAGGTCGTCTTTTCGTGGCTATCCAGATATATATGATATGTCTGCTCTTTCATAAACAGCACCTCCGTTTCTGGCTTCATTATATAGGGAAGTCCTAAATTATTCAAAGGTGCAAATTTGAGCAAAAAATAAGCGTACCACTATTTCTAATGATACGCCTATTATAAAATCTTATTTCATCAGTCGCCTGCAATTTAAGACGAATGTGGACACTACATAGATAAGTAATACTGTGAAAACCGCTATTTTTCGTTTGTGTTCCCACACCCGATATCAACTACCACCGAAACATCAAAATAGTTTTTGAGGTGCTTATTACGGGAATTTTTGCCCTCTGCTGTAAACATAAAATGTTTCGCAAAGTGCCTAAAATAAAGGATTTCTACGAGTTTTTCTTTTGTAGCAACACGATAGTCTCCACATGAACAGTACCCGGAAATTGATCGACAGCGCATGCCTTAGTCACGAAATATCCGTTCTCCTGCAGAGTCACCAGATCCCTGGCAAGTGAGGTAGGCTTGCAGCTGATGTACACAAGCTCCTTCACACCATAGTTGATGATCTTCGTCAAAGCTTTAGGATTGATTCCATCACGAGGCGGATCAAGAACTATGAAATCCGGCTTCTCCTCTATGTCATCTATGACCTTAAGAACATCCCCCGCAATAAACTCACAGTTGTCAAGGCCATTGAGCCCGGCATTCACACGGGCAGCCTCCACAGCTTCCTCGACTATCTCCACACCGATGACCTTCTTTGCGACAGGCGCAAGAAGCTGGGCTATCGTTCCGGTTCCGCTGTAGAGGTCGAATATGACGGCATCCTTTGTGTCACCCACATATGAACGCGCTTTGTCATAGAGCCTTTCTGCACTCTTTGTATTTGTCTGGAAGAACGAGAACGGCGATATCTTGAACTGAAGTCCGAGGACCGTCTCATATATATACTCTGTTCCGTATAGCAGATTTGTCCTGTCACTGATGACCGCATCCGCCATGGAGTCATTCTCCGTGTGGAGGATTCCTGCGATTTTTCCCTCAAGCGGCAGCTCCAACAGCCCCTTCACGTATGCATCAAGGTCGAGAGCCGCCAGATTCTGGGTGGTTGTCACCAGATTCACCAGCAGATCGCCATTTGTCGCCGAACGTCTGATAACCAGATGGCGCAGAAGCCCCTCGTGCTGCATCTTTTTGTAATATGGGAGTCCCGCCTCCTTGCAGAACTGGACAGTATATTTCACTATCTTGCTCAGATCATCATTTACTATATAGCAGTCATCCATCTGTACGATGTCGTACGTGCTGTTCTTCTTGTGAAGTCCCAGTGCCAGCGGACCATCCTTGTACTCATCGCCAAATGAGAACTCCATCTTGTTCCTGTATCCCTTTGTCACAGGAGATGCAATTATCCCCTGCCACTCATAAGGGTGAACCTCGCTGTCTATCACTCCGTCAAGGAGGCCTTTGACAAGCTCCTCCTTCACCTTGAGCTGGTTCTCGTAGCTGAGCGTCTGGTAACTGCAGCCACCGCACATACCAAAATGCGAACAAACCGGTGAAGCATCCTCAAGCTCAGATTTCTCAAGAACCTCAAGGAGCCTTCCGTCCGCCTTGCCCTTCTTCAGCTTCGTTATGCGGCAGCTCACCTTCTGGCCTTTTATCGCACCCTTAACTGTTACTTTTCTGTCATCCATATGAAAGCTTCCCTTGTTCGGGAACTCATATGTGTCTATCACACCTTCAACTATATCGTGTTTCTTCATTCTATTTCCAATCCTTATTTATTTTTCTGGAACGGTCTGCCCTATCCCCACAGATCCTCAAAAAACTTCTTCCTCTTCTTCTCCTCCGGTATGGAACATCAGCCATTTAAAGCTGCCTTCGGCAGGGCTGATGCTACATGTCAAATTTTCTTCGAAAACTTGACACATTCGACTCTACCCTCGGTAGCTCATTCTGCGCAAAAAACGGCGTTCCGTGCTGGTCAAAATCAAGCAGCATATACGTTCCAATCCGGTTGTCCCTCGGCAGAGCCAGACTTCCCGGATTCACTATATATGAACCCTTGTAGCTCGTCAGGTCACGGCGGTGGGTGTGTCCATACATTACGAAGTCATATCCTTCCGTGTCGATAAGCTCCTCCAGATATGAAATACCGCTGTTCACACCATACCTGTGTCCATGCGTTATAAATGCCCTCTTATCTCCGATGTTGAATTCGTCATATATCGGGAGCTCCGGGTTGTAATCGCAGTTGCCCCTCACCATGTGGATCTCACAGTCAAACAGATCATGTATCAGCTTTTCGTCTCCCTCCACATCACCGAGGTGTATCAGCATGTCCACGTCGCCAACTATATCGTGTATCTGTTTTAAGCAGCTACTCTTGCCATGAGTGTCACTTATTATCAGTACTTTCATCTATTCCTCCTAACGAGAATCCATCGATCCCACTGATCATTAACTGATTTATTCCTGATTCTCACTTACTCTCCCTGTGCGCTCTGATGACGTTCTTCATCAGTCTCAGTGCATTTCCCCTGTGACTGATCTTGTTCTTCTCCTCAGGATCAAGCTCCGCAGTGGTCTTGCCCAGCTCTGGAAGGTAAAATATAGGGTCATACCCGAAACCGTTCTCGCCGCGCTCCTCGTAGCCTATGATTCCCTCTATGGTTCCGCGCTCTGTGTACTCGCTTCCATCCGGGAACACTGCTGCTATAGCGCACACGAATCTTGCTGTCCTCTCAGGATCTGGAACCCCGGCCAGCTTGTCTATTATGTACTGGTTCTTTATCCTGTACGATGTGTCCTCGCCTAGAAATCTTGCGCTGTATATTCCAGGCGCCTTGTCCATGTAATCGACCTCAAGTCCTGAGTCATCCGCAAGCACCAGGCATCCGCTCTCCTTGCTGATGGCTCTCGCCTTGATCAGAGCATTCTCCTCAAATGTCTGTCCGTCCTCCACTATGTCTATATCGATCCCAGCCTCCTTCATGGACTGTATCTCAAATCCGAGGTCGGCAAGTATCATGCGGACCTCCTTCATCTTTCCTTCATTTCCCGTTGCAAATATCAGCTTGTCCATAATAGTTCTCCTTTCCCACAGCTTACATACGCTTCCTGTTTATTCTGTCTTATCCGTAAATGCCTTGAGGCAGACGTTACATTTTCTCTCTTTTTCCGCACTGTACCACTGATTTCCATACAGACTTATATAGCCTTCTCCGTCGGAGATGTCAAAGCTGTCGGTCATGGAATCCGCATCATACTCTATGGCTATCGGGTATTTGCTGCCCGGCGTGGTTATATGTACTATGACCGCAAATTTCTTCTCATCCGGGAGCTTTACCACATCATCCAGGTTGACCGTGTAGTATCCTGCATACTCCATCTCTCCTGACGCGACAAGCTTCTTATTTGCCAGATCGTCAGTGTTCTCAAAATTTGTAGCCACATATACTTCATATGTCGTCTTTGCATCAGTAGCATAGAATGACACAGCCTTGAGCTCCTCGCTCTTACCAGCCGTGTAAACATTTGCAAAATAGGCATCCTCCTGGTCAAATCCAAGAACTCCTACCCAGCCCAGCTTGTCCGACTGGTATATCTTATCGTAGTTGTCTGCGCCCTCAAGTCTGGTGTACACAACGCTGGTCTCGCAAATATGTGCATCATAGTAGGATATATAGAAATATCCGTCCTCGCCAAATTCGGTTCCCCAACTGTTCTTACAGATAAAAGCACCATCTTTCTTCGGCGCCTTGTTAAAGTTGTTCTTGCTGTAATTGTCATCCCATCCGACTATTACCACATCGTGGTTGATTCCCTCTGAACCATCATAATAGTACGCATGAGTCTCCTCGTTGTAATACTCCGAGCTGCTGTCGGCATCTATCATATCGCTGTATATCGCAGTCTCCACACCGCCCTTGGTGTACACTGCCTCTTTCACAGCCTTCAGATTCTTGTCGTCAATTATCTCCGCCTCCTGCAAATGCTTCACGGCCTTAAGCTTGGAGTTCGTCTTGTCATCCCCGTACGGATCATCCTTCTCGAGAACCGGTCCCTTCCAGGATGCAAGATATGCAATACTCATCCTGTACTGGCCACCCTCAAACTGTTCAACACCAAATCCGTTGTTCATGGTCATGTTATCCACAGAGAACTGCAGCTTTTCATCCGGCATAAGAGTTGTCTCAAGCGCAGCCAGCGACGCAAATGCCCAGCATGTTCCCGAGTCTCCCTGGTCTCTGACCTCTGTGACCCTGCCCTCTTTTCTCATGTCATAGGCGGCCGGCAGCTTACTGTCCTCACCGACCTTCTGCAGGGATACACGGCCTGCGGCATAATTGTACTCACATGTATAGTCAAGCGTGTCCGCTATATACTCTATAGGGACAAATGTCTCGTCATCCTTCTTTATCGGCGCATCCGCGATCTTCACGTCCTTGCCGTCCAGCTCTGCATCCTGGGAATCAAGCACCAGTCTGGCGACTCCTTCATTCCTCTTGATCACGATACTGCCATTCACATACTCTATGTATGTACACTTCATCTTATCCTTGAGCATCTTCAGCGGCATCATAAGGTGAAGATTATTGCTTACATACGGCTTGTACTCGTCCTCTTCCACCTCACTGCCATTTACATACAGTGTGAGTCCCGCTTCATTGTAATCGCCCGCAAGCTTCTCAGACATGCCGGAAACTGCGTGTTGATCCTCCTCGTTCTTCTCCAGACGTCCCGACGGCTCCTTTGTTCCGTAATACGCCAGAGCACCTATGGCAAGGATCAGAATTATATATACAAATTTCTTCAAGCTTCTTCTCTCCTTCGTTTAGGCGGCTTCGGTCCCATAAACTGATAGAAATATGATTTTATCATTCCGTTGTATATCTTGCGGTTTCTGTCGGCCTTTCTGCCGATATACTTCTCCGCATCCGTATACGATGTGATGAGGAACATTGACCAGTCATCAAGATTCCTATAGCTCTCGCCGATGGTCCTGTACAGCTCAGGCAGAGCCTCCTTCTCCTCAAGTCTCTCTCCGTAAGGTGGATTTGTGATTATAAATCCATACTTCTTCGGATTCCTCAGATCCTTCACATCCCTCTGCTGAAAATGGATGTGCTGCTCCACTCCTGCTGCCCTGGCATTCTCCATGGCACACTTCACCATATCGCCATCCAGATCATATCCCTGTATGTTCATCTTCACATCGTGGTCTATGAGATCATGAGCCTCATCCACCGCATTGTACCATATCTTCTTGTCACAGATCTTGGACCACTCCTGGGCCGTGAACTCCCTGTCCATTCCCGGTGCGATGTGTGCGCCTATCATGGCAGCCTCTATCGGAAATGTTCCACTTCCGCAGAACGGATCTACAAGGACTCTGTCCCTGTGCCACGGCGTGAGCATGATCAGTGCGGACGCCAGCGTCTCCGATATAGGAGCCTTTCCAACCAGCTTTCTGTATCCCCTCTTGTGAAGTGACACACCTGACGTGTCAAGTGCTATGGTCACTATATCCTTGAATATAAATACTCTCACCGGATAGCTTGCGCCATCCTCCGTGAACCATGACACTCTGTATGTCTGCTTCAATCTCTCAACCATAGCCTTCTTGACTATGGACTGTATATCCGATGGACTGAAGAGTGCACTCTTGTTTGATGTCGCCTTGGACACCCAGAATTTTGCATCCCTTGTCAGATACTTCTCCCAGGCGATGGCCTTTGTTCCCTCGAACAGCTCGTCAAATGTGGCGGCCTTGAAGCTGCCACATTTGAGCATGATACGCTCGGCTGTCCTTATAAAAATATTTGCCCTTGCAATCGCACTCTCGTCTCCGGCAAATGTGATCCTTCCGTCCTCCACCTGGACTATCTCGTATCCAAGATCAAGTATTTCTTTTTTCAGTACCGACTCCAGTCCAAAATGACATGGAGCTATAAGTTCTACTCTACTCATTTCCTGCCCTTTCTGTGGGTTGTATATTTGTTCTATCGCTGTCTTGTGAGCGGGCCTCTGTACTGCGCCAGGCCTCCCACCGTGTTGATAACTCTGTATCCATCCTCGCTCATGATGAGCGCAGCCTTCATGCTGCTCACCCCATGAGCACAGTATACCAGCAGATATTTGCTTTTGGGAAGAGTATACTCCCCCGCTTCTATCAACTCAAATGGAATATTTACCGCCATGGGGATGTGTCCCTCCAGAAATTCATCGCGATCCCTGACATCCACTATTATGCCGCCCCTTGCAACAGCTTCACGTATGATGTTGCGTATGGGAATACTTGTGAATCCCATTTCTCCACCTCCTTCATACCGACAGAAAAACCTCTTCTGTTATATGATATGAAGGAAATGTCTCATCGACACAATAAAAACGAAGATCCCGGCAGGCGAAAAGCCAATTCCGTCTGTCGGGACCTTATAATTACTTCTTAAGCTGTGCAAGACGCTCGGCAACCTGCTCAGACATCTCAGTGTACTTGGCAAGCTTTGCCTTCTCCTCCTCAACCTTTGCGGCTGGGGCCTTGTCAACGAACTTTGGATTTGCAAGCATTCCTGATGCACGCTTGATCTCTCCGGCAAGCTTAGCAGCCTCCTTCTCAAGTCGCTCGATCTCCTTGTCGATATCCACAAGCTCCTCAAGAGGAATGTATACAGCGGCATCGTGGATCAGTGTTGATACTGCATTCTCATCGATTCCTGTCTTGTCCTCCTGAACGTGTACCTCGCTGGCATAACCCAGTGTGGCAAAGAAGCTCTTTGATGACTCAAATATATGTCTCACGTCCTCCTTTGCAGATACGACATATACCTTTGCCTTTCTGCTAGGTGGTACGTTCATTCCTGTACGAAGGTTTCTGATGGCACGGACTGCTGCCTTGATAGTGTCAACAGCGGCCTCGTCAGCCTCAAAGTTCCACTCGTCTGTGTACTCAGGCCACTTGGAGATCATGATCGACTCCTCCTCGTCCTGAATGTTGCAGAAAATCTCCTCTGTGATGAATGGCATGTATGGATGAAGAAGCTTAAGTGCCTGGATCAGAACTGTCTTAAGTGTCCAGAGTGCTGCTGCCTTTGTCTCATCCTCATCGTTGTAGAGACGAGGCTTAACCATCTCGATATACCAGTCACAGAACTCCTCCCAGATGAAGTCGTATACCTTGGATACAGCGATACCAAGCTCGAACTTCTCCATGTTGTCTGTCATCTCTTTTGCAAGTGTGTTGACCTTGGACAGGATCCAGCGGTCAGCTATTGTCAGGTCTGACAGCTTCACATTTGTGAAATCTGCCTTCTCCATATTCATCATGATGAAACGTGTTGCGTTCCAGATCTTATTTGCAAAGTTTCTGGAATTCTCAACTCTCTCCCAGTAGCACGTTCTTTACATCCACTTCAAATATCAGTTCATCATCCGCATTGAAAGTCGTACGATTCACTTTAAAATTACTATACTCATAGGACGTATAACTTAATCCATGTCCAAAGGGCCATTGAATATCCATAACCGCATCATAATTATACTCCCCTTCCATAGTTCCCATCTGTTCACACGGCTTATAATCATACGTAGCAAGCGAATTGATGAATTTCGGATAGGTAAAAGGCAATTTAGCGCTAAAGTTCGCATCTCCGGCAATCAAGTCAGCCAACGCATCTCCACCGTAATTTCCCGGCAACATAATATGAACCACCGCTTTTGCCAAAGGTTCTATCTCATGGATTATACGCGGCCGTCCTTCGTTCAGAACCAATATTACCGGCTTTCCTGTTGCCGCAAGTGCTCTCACCAACTCTTTCTGATTGGAAGAAAGATTCAAGTCATTCAGATTTCCCGGAGTCTCACAATACGTATTCTCTCCTATACAAGCTATTATCACATCCGCCCTACCGGCAGCAGTAACTGCCTTTCCTATTTCCGGACGATTTTCTTTCCACCAGTTATCATTAGGATCAGCAACATACGTCACTCCCGGTTCATAGATAATATTTTCCGTACCAAACTTGTTGCATAATGCTTCATAGATAGTATTATAAGCCTGCGCAAATTCATCCGCCAACTCTCCCTGCCAACTGTAAGACCATCCTCCGTTGAGACAACGCATAGCATTGGCGTTCGGACCTGCCAACAATATCTTCGTTCCCTTACGTAAAGGCAAAAGTTCTCCTTCATTTTTCAACAAGACCTCCGATTCCCTAGCAGCTTGCAATGCCACTTCTGCAAACTCCCGACTTCCAAACTTGTCATATTTCCGAATATCCCAGTATGGATTCTCAAACAATCCCAAGCGGAATTTCAAACGTAATACACGTCGTACGGCATCGTCAATACGTTCCATTGAAACAGCCCCTTCCTCAACCAGTTCTTTCAAGTCGATACAAAACTGTCCCTCCGAAGGAATCATTGCCATATCAATACCCGCATTGACAGCCAGCCTGACGGCATCTTTCTTGCTGCTTGCAATATGGTCGCGAAAATACAGATTATTAATATCATTCCAATCGGTCACAATCATTCCATCCCAGTTCAAGTCCTCCTTCAACCATCCGGTCAATAACTCTTTATTGGCATGAAACGCCACCCCGCTATTATTGGCGGAATTGACCATCAGCGACAAGGCACCCGCACGAATCGCCGCCTTGAAAGGAGCAAAGTATTTCTCACGCATGTCAATATCGGTAATAGAAGAAGGGGTACGGTCTTTACCGGAGACTGGAACCCCATATCCCATAAAATGCTTGATACAGGATGAAATATGATATTCATCCACCTTATTCGGATTATCCCCCTGCAAACCACGTACAGCCTGCACAGCCATTTGCGCATTCACATAGGCATCTTCCCCGAAACTCTCCCACATACGCGGCCAACGAGGATCGCGCCCGAGATCCATTACAGGAGCAAACGTCCATGGTACACAACAAGCGCGAGTCTCGTAAGCCGTAATCTCCGCACAATGCCTAGTTAGTTCCCTATTAAAAGCAGCCGCCATATTGATGCCTTGAGGAAAATAAGTAGCGTCTTGTGTATATGAAGCCCCGTGAATCTGATCCAAACCATAAATACATGGAATCCCAATTTCTTCCAAAGATTTCTTTTGAATCTGTGTGATCACTTCTGCGAATACTTCCTTTTTTTGGCTGACTCCGAAGGGAATATTCAGTAACGAACCTACCTTATATTTACCAATCACCGTATCCAGTAACGCTTCACTCAATTTATTATCGTTTTTATCTGTCACTGCCCCAATGGTCAGTTCACACATTTGGCCAATCTTCTCTTCAAGGGTCATGCCTTTAAGCAGTTTCTCTATTTTTCCTTCTATTTCCGGATCTGATGGAATGGCAGGAACCGGTTGTCTTTCAGCACAAGCCGAAAAAAAGCTTCCAAACAATAAAGTTGTTAATAGTTTTTTCATGGTAATTTGTATTTATTTAAATTGTAAATTCTCTATATATGGATTGACAAACAGATATTTTCTACAATCAGCCTTCTTTATCTGTCTTCCGTTAAACATGACATTATCAAATACCACATTCCGCAAAGGAAACTCACGACTCACTCTCCGCACTTGAGCAGGCAGATATTTGTCGTCTGTAAAAGTTATATTCCGAAAGACAACTTTGGACAAACTTCCCGTATCTTTACCGTCACTTACTATCTCCACAGCAATTGGTCGTCCGCCATACAAGTTCTCAAATTGTATATTCTCGAACGGAATGTCAGACATCCGTCCACCCCACCGCCAAGTTCCTCGTATATGCCAACACATGATTAATAGCCGCACATCCTCCTCTCCAACCCTCATCCCCTTCCTTGTTATCATACAATGTAGGTGTCTCCAATACGATACAGTTTCTATAAGTCACATTCTGGATATAATCCGGACGAGATTCACGAAACGTTCCGCACTCCACGGGTCGGCCAAAAACACATTGGTGCAATCCGTCCAACCCACACAGTTTTCCACTAAAATATCCTCACATCCTATAAAAATAGTCAGTGGAAGTAGTACCCCTTTTCCAATTCCACAAAACGGTTGTAAAATACACATTGAGGAAACATACCCTTCAAATGCTTGCAGACATATTCCTTATAATAATGCTTGAAGCATCTGAAACCTCTAGAATGAAACAGGATAAGAATAACCATTATTTCCGTATCGCTCATACGGTTCGGCTTATTCCGGTGCTTGCAGTTCTTGTTTTCAACCATATATTTTTTCTGTTGCAATGCAAATTCCTTGCATAAATCATCTGCCATACAATAAATTTCCGTAACTTTAAATTTTGGGAACATAGCGGTAATCGTTTAAACTCTATAATTAGACACTATAAATTTAATACTTTTATCGCTATATGTCTATTATTCAATGAAATATTTATAAACTTAGGTAGTCATATACAAAAGAATATATTTATAATTGTTTTGCTCTTAAATCTTCCGACTTTTTTAATTACATATCTATATAAAAACTTTATATTATAACAAAATATTTCAACAAGAATTAAGCTGTAAGATTGTACATAGTTACCAAATAATAAATAAATACATAGACATACATTTTGCCAAAACGAGAGAAAAGAATGTGTGTCATAATACCCAAATTAAAAAATTTAAGACTGTCTAACAAGGCTCTTCTCAACGATTTCACCCCCTTCTGAACTGAACTCT
>OGHH01002278.1_pt1 | contig 11343 bp, 10 predicted proteins | sample 1571471 | NCBI WGS metagenome assembly OGHH01 (sample SAMEA2581936, study PRJEB24529) | metagenome | biome: Human gut stool | place: China | collected 2011
GTCTCTTATGAGTTCTCTGCTCGAACTGCTCTCTTGAATCCTTGTACTTGTGAACAGCTCTAAGAATAGTAACAACTTCCTTCTTTGTTGGAAGAGGTACCGGACCACTCACCTGTGCTCCTGTCTTCTTAGCAGTTTCGATGATTTTCTTAGCTGACTGATCAATCAACTGATGATCGTAAGCCTTCAGAGTAATTCTGATTACCTGATTTGCCATAAAAAAAGTCGCCTCCTTCGCACTTTATTGTTTAAGTACGACAAGCGGTGACTGTACACACTCCCACGCGTATCATATAGTCTCATTCATAATTCGACCCACGCGCGTCATTTCTGCGTATTGCAGATGATTTTGGTACAGTGACTTGTCGCCAGTTTCTTCGCCGGAGATTATCTCCAGCATTGACATTCGCTCCACGGAAAACCTGCTTTATTAAAGCAGCAACCTCACGCTTCACAGCTATCAATGTCACAGCAAGTATTAATATACACTACTCTCTATATAAAATCAACAGAAAAAATTGTATTTTTTTCAGTACAATGCAGAATAAATTTGACCGGAACATAAGTCCCGGTCAAAACAGTATTTTAATAAAATCCAAATCCAAGATACATAGAATTAATCTTCCACTTACCATCTTCATATTTATAATATATGTAAGCTGAATTATTGTTATTATTCTTGTCGTTAGCTTTATCACTTCCTGAGTACTGTATCTTGTATGTATATCCTAGTTTAATTGAAACTTTAATCACCGGGCATCCATCATCTGAATCCACTCTGAAAGATGTATCCGCGATAGAAGCTGTGAATTTGGAAATCTTCAAATTGGATACAGTTTTGTATTTGTCATTGTAGCTGTCGTAAATATTCTTATAAGCTGACTCTATGTTCTTCTTTTCTTCTTTACACACCCTGTCGGCTATAGCTGAATAATCTTTCTTTGCCTGTACAGCATTAATTATTGCATCCACATCTGTTCTTGCCTGTGTCTTAAGTTCTTCAAGCTTCGAATTAACATATTTTGCATTGTATGTTCCAACAGTAAATGTATCTTCATCATGTGCTGCATAAAGCTGTGTTGTGTAGTCCTCTATAAATTCTCCAGTTACCTTAATATTATTCTTTCCATTGAACAGATATGGTATAACATATTCATCAGAAGAGCCGTTTCCATTCTTAGATGCATCCGACTTATATCCATCGCCAACAATAACATCATTAATATATAACGTAAGTCCCTTTGGAACCTTTATTGTAACATCCTTTACTACAAGATTCTCAGCGCTGACTTTATACTTCTTAAAGAAAAGCATATAGTGCTTATTGGCTACTGTTAGATACACATCATTATACTGCATTCCCGAATCTGTTATATATCCGACCTTAACAGCCTTGTTACCAGGCATCTTGCTATATGTTGAGACAATGTCATCTGCTGCCATCTTTTCAACTTTCTCACCAGTCGCATCTGCATGAACATTAATAAATGCTTCTTTAGTAAGGAACTCCCCATCTGGTAGATTAATAAGACTATACGCATCATTCCATTCGCACTCTGCAACCGCCTTAACATACTGCTTGGCAGTTTTCTTATAATCTGTCACATTGTTTCCCACACATACAAATATAATTATGGCAGCTATCACAGCAACTCCCGCAGCTACAATTGGCAGGCTGCTGACCAGAATTCTGACCTGTAAACTGTGTAGGCTGTACAGGCTGTTGGCCAAAAGCCTGCTGTGGCTGAACAGGAACACTTTGCTGTACCGGTGTTACTTCCGGCTCTGCTTTCACACTCTCCTGTACTGGTGTTTCCTCCGACCCTGCTGGCACATTCTCCTGTACCGGTGTTACCTCTGGCTCTTCTTCCACACTTTCCTGCACCGGTGTCTCCTGAGGCACATCTATCACTAGACGTGTTCCACAGTTTCCACAAAATAGTGCATCGTCCTCGTTCTTTGTTCCGCAATTTGGACAAAACATAATTTCTCCTCCCTCATATGATTAATATAGTAAATCATATATCATCATACCATGAATATATGATTTGCTCAACCAAATAATCTGTTCTGATGTCACTTGTTTTGTTAATATTTACTGCTGTTTCTGTTTCTCTATTTTTTCTGCAAGATCATTAAGATATTCCCATCGCTCCATCTTTTCTTCAAGCTGCCTTTCCACATCTTCCTTTTCCTTAGTAAGTTCTGCAAGCTTAGAATAAGAAGTTGCATTCTTTGCAATCTCGTCATCAAGTTCTGAAACTTTAGTTTCAAGCTCCTCTATATCATCATCTATAGTCTCATATTCCTTCTGCTCCATATATGTGAACTTAATCTTATTCTCATGGCTGTTATATGCTTTCTTCACCTGACCTGCTGCCTTTGATTTTGGCGCATCAGATGTTCCATTTGATTCCACATTATATATAGAAGAAACACATTTATCCCTGTAGTCCGTATAACCACCTTCATACTGTGTAAGGTGGCCTCCTGCCTCAAATGCAAATATCCTGTCAACAACTCTGTCAAGGAAATATCTGTCATGTGAAACTGTGATTACAATACCTGCAAATCCATCAAGATACTCCTCAAGAATCTCAAGAGTCTCAATATCAAGGTCGTTGGTAGGCTCATCGAGAATAAGTACATTTGGCGCACTCATAAGAACACTTAACAGATAAAGTCTTCTCTTCTCACCACCTGACAGCTTGCTTATAGGCGTCCACTGCTGCTTCGGTGTAAAAAGAAACTTCTCACACATCTGTGACGCTGTTGCCTTTCCGTCTGCCGTCGTAACATATTCACCTATGCTTCTTACGAACTCTAGCACAGTAAGGCTGTCGTCAAGTGGTTCGTTCTCCTGCATGAAATATCCGATTCTTACAGTCTCTCCAACCTCAACACTGCCGCTGTCCGGTTCAAGCTGGCCTGCTATAATCTTCATAAGCGTAGACTTGCCGCATCCGTTATCACCGACAATACCGATTCTGTCATCTCTTAGAAAAATGTAGGTAAAATCGTCAATTATTGTCCTCTCTCCAAAGCTTTTGCAAATGTTGTGGAGTTCAACAGTCTTTCTTCCAAGCCTGCTGCTGACTGAATTCATATCCATAAGCTGCTTGTCAAATCTTGCTCTCGCCTGCTTTGAAGCCTCCTTCATATCCTCGAATCTGTCAATTCGTGCCTGCTGCTTGGTAGAACGAGCCTGGCATCCTCTTCTTATCCACGCGAGTTCCTTCCTTAATATATTCTGTCTCTTAGCCTCAGTTGCCCTCTCCATCTCCTCACGCTGGGTCTTCAGTTCAAGAAAGCCTGAATAATTCGTATCGTAGCTATAAAGGGAAGCTTTATCAAGCTCTACAATCCTGTTAGTTACATTATCAAGGAAATACCTGTCATGAGTAACCATGATAAGTTCTCCCTTGAAATTCTTAATAAACTGTTCCAGCCAGAGTACCATGTCATTATCAAGATGGTTCGTAGGTTCATCAAGAATAAGAAGTCTTGCCGGCTCAACTAAAGTTCTTGCAAGTGCTGCTCTCTTTTTCTGACCGCCTGATAAAATATTCATCATTGAGCCATGATTTGTTATTCCAAGCTTGTTAAGAATCTCTTTTGCTTTTGGCTGGCTGTCCGCATGCTTTCCACGCATAACATATTCCAGTACATTTTCATTCTCATAATACAGAGGTGTCTGTGCAAGATACGCAAGCTCAATCCCCTTGCCCTTGACAACCTGTCCCTCATCCGGTTCTTCAACACCTGCAATAATCTTTAAAAGTGTAGACTTACCAGTTCCATTCACACCTATAAGTCCAATCTTATCGCCACTGTTAATTCCCAGACTTATATTATTAAAAAGTTCCTTTTCTCCGTAGGTCTTGCTGACCTTTTCTACATTTAATATATTCACAATTATCTCCGTTATATAAATTATTTGTCGTCATCTGAAAGATTATAGAAATTCTTAAGCTTCTGTGCAAGCTCCGGATCTTTCTTCTTCAGATGTTCATAATGCTTCCTCTTCTGCTCCATCATATGCTCATATACATACGGATTGTGAAGCTTTAATCTGTCAAGCATTTCCTTTCTGTGTTCCTTAAGCATCTGAATTGCATCAGGATTAATCTGTGCCAGCTTCTTCTCAACAACCACGCGGCGTTCATCAATTCTTTTCTCAATATCATCAATATCAAGATTCGGATATTTTTTATCGTCAAACAAATGCATTTCAAGCCGCTCAAGCAGGTCATTCTCATCAAAGAGTCCGATTCTTCCCCATGCAGCATGCTTTTCAGCATCAACAATAACATTCTTCTCATCTTTCTTGACACTGCCAATCTCATCAGCCATCTCTGCTGCCATCTTCTCAAGCCATTCATCTGCATCTGCACCAAAAGCCCACTCAATTTCTGCAAGTCTTTCGTTGTCCTCATGTACCTCGCCAGAAACAGCCTGCTCTTCTTCCTCCTCCTCGACAGGATAAGGTCTGTCAAGACCTGCATCTCTTAGGGCAAGCGGAATAGTTCTTCTTACAACACCTTTTTCAACAAACTCGCCTGCACCAAGCTCTCTTAACTGGTCATTAAGCGTGTGTTCATGCTCTGTAATATAGAATCTGATACCTTTCTTTTCAAGCACCTTATATAAAGTCATAAGCCTGTCAACTGCCGTCACATCAATAGATCCAACGCCTCCGGCATCTACAATTACCCATTTAGTATTATCATCAAGATTCTTTTCTATATCATCTATAAATGTATTAATATTTGCAAAGAAAAGTGCTCCGTTAAATCTGTATATAACCACACCTTTTATCTTCTTCACATTGCTGTATCTGTTAAGACTATAGAATCCCTCCTGTCCCGGTATCACCCCGAGAAATGCTCTCGGCGGTTCAACAGCTTTTACAATAACTGCAATGAATGAAAGTATTACACCGATTACAACTCCGTATATCGTTCCAAATAACAGAACGCCTAAGAAAGCACCTACAAATATTGCAAACTCCGTATGGTCTGTTTTCCATAATTTAACTGCAAGCCCGAATTCAGTAATTCCAATCAGTGCCGCAACAACAATTCCTGTAAGTATTGGTACAGGAAGATACTCAAGCACCGGCGTACCAAAAAGCACTATAAGAAGCATTGTCAGAGAAGCTGTTATTGACATGAACTGTGATTTGCAGCCAAACTGGTCTGCAATTCCTGTTCTTGACACCCTTCCATTCAAAGGGCATCCGCCAATTACAGCAGAAGCCGCATTTGCAGCAGCATATGCCAGAATTTCTCTGTTGTTGCTTACCTTATAGCCATATTTGTTGGCATAATTATTAGTTGCCAGCAATGTCTGCGCCATGACAACACCTGCCACTGAAAGTCCAAGAAGTATTATCTCTGACGGATTCTTAAGCACAACTGACATATCAGGAAGCGAGAATCCCGGCAGCCCCTTATCAACATGTGGAAGAAGCTTAACACCAAATCTGTCAATATGAAAAATTGCAGTTGCAAGTGCACCAAGCACCATAAGAAGTACTGACATTGGAAACTTTGGAATGAACTTCTTCGCAACAAGAATAATCACAACTGTTCCGACTCCAAGCACTGCCGAGAGCAGATTAAATGAACCAAACTCGCCAGCTATATGCATAACAAGCTGTATCGCTTCGCCAGTCCCAGCATTGCCACCAAAAAGCTTTGCTGCCTGCATAAGAATTATTGTCACGCCAATACCGCTTATAAATCCACCCATTACAGGTGTCGATATATAATTGACAATACGTCCTGCTTTGATAAAGAAGAAAAGCAGCAGCCACAATGCTGCAACCAAAGTTATCGCCGGAACTACTGCCTTTGCCTCCTCAGATCCTGACACTATTCCAAGCGTTGCAAGTGTTCCACCAACAAGTGCCGCCGGAGTTGCGTCCACTCCGAACACGAACTGCGGCGAAGATGTAACAAATCCATATATAAGCACTGGCAGAATAGAGCAGTACAGACCATACACCGCTGGCAGTCCCGCAATCTGTGAATATCCCATTGATATAGGAATTGACACAAGAGCAACAATTATTCCTGATACAATATCCTTCTGTATATTCTTTAAACTAACATTTTTCAATATGCATCGCCCCTTAATCAGATTTCGATAGAAATATATTAACATAAAACAAGCCTGTTCAAAACATTTTTGCACGATTGCAGTTATTAATATTTTCGTATATAATTATTTAATAACAAATGCGGTACCAAACTGCAACACATTTTTATATAGAAAAGGATACTTAATTATGTTTATAGCTGACAACTGGAAAGATTATGAAGTAATAGATACCTCTAAGGGCGAAAAACTTGAACGCTGGGGTAAGTATATTCTTGTACGCCCGGACCCACAGGTAATATGGGACACTCCTAAGAAAGAGCGTGGCTGGAAGAATATGAACGGTCATTACCACAGAAGTTCTAAGGGCGGCGGAGAATGGGAGTTCTTTGACCTTCCACAGCAGTGGCAGATTCACTACAACAGTCCTTCATTTGAACAGGAGCTGACATTCAACTTAAAGCCATTCAGCTTCAAACACACAGGAATATTCCCTGAGCAGGCTGCTAACTGGGACTGGTTTGGAAAGATAATCTCTGATGCCAGAAAAGAACGTGGCAGTGAACCCATAAAGGTTCTTAACCTGTTTGCTTATACAGGTGGCGCAACACTTGCATGTGCAGCCGCAGGCGCTAATGTTACACATGTAGATGCTTCTAAAGGTATAGTTGCATGGGCTAAAGAAAATGCACAGTCTTCAGGACTTATTGACAAGCCTATCCGATGGATAGTTGATGATTGTGTAAAGTTTGTAGAAAGAGAGATAAGAAGAGGCAACCATTACGATGCAATTATCATGGATCCGCCTTCATATGGACGTGGTCCTAAAGGAGAAATCTGGAAAATAGAAGAGGCTATACACCCGCTTGTTAAGCTTTGTGCACAGCTTCTTTCTGATGAACCATTATTTTTCCTTATTAATTCATACACTACAGGTCTTCAGCCAGCCGTTCTTACTTATATGTTAAGCACAGAACTTAAGAGCTTTGGCGGACACTGTGATTCACAGGAAGTAGGTCTTCCTGTTTCAAGTAACGGACTTGTACTTCCATGTGGTGCTTCTGGCCGCTGGATGAAATAATTAATACACAACACCATCGAGTGACGGCGATTCTTCGCCGTCATTCACAATTCTAATAACAAGATGATTAGGCAGACATGTGATTGGCATTAAAGGCTCAGATATATAGCCCATGTTCACACACAGCTTATCCGGACAGCTTGCATCAGCAATCTTAATCTTTCCATTCTCGACAAGAATATCATTATACTCTCCATCCCCGTATTCAATCCTGAACGTGTACGGATTCTTAACATCATCTAACGAAACAGTTCTTAACAATTCGTTATCTCTGTATATATAAGCGGTCTTACTACCGTCATTCTTTCCTGATTTCATATATATAATAGAAGCCACACTTGCCACGACAAGCAGAACAATCACGGCCACCACTGTAATAACTCTTTTTTTCACAATCTCCTCCATCTGCTACATAGTATATTTTTTAGGAATATATCTGTCTGCAAAGAAGCACACAAGGCCCGTAAACAGACCTGTTATAACACCGCTTATCACAAGGAACGGCATGTACGCAAATATACCTGACAATCTGAGTATGAAAAATGCAGCAAGAATCTGACCTGCATTGTGCGACACCGCGCCAAGTATACCTGTAAGGAATATATACTGTCCCCTAAGCAATTTATTAACAGCTGCCATCACAATAAGACATAAAAATCCACCACTTACACTATATATAAATGATACTGCCTGCCCTGTAAATATTGTAGCTAATATAATTCTCATAGCTAACACAATCGCTGCATCACTGAATTTATACCTTTTCAACACAAAAAGTGTGACTATATTAGCAAGTCCTAACTTAACTCCCGGTATTGGAACAAGCGTAGGTATCGCTGATTCCACAACAAATATTGTCAGTGCAATTGTTGTAAGTAATGCCAGCGTTGTAAGTCTCTTAACATCAAAAGTTTTCTTCATATCTGCCTCCGCATATATATTACCTATGCATTTTAACAGACATTTCATATTAAGACAATAATTCGTTAAATTAATTCAAATTCGTGCAAAATCAGTTTGACAGTTTGTAAAAATATAGTATAATCATTTGGCTTTATAAATATACGAAAGTGAGGAAATCCTATGGTAAAAGACATGACAAATGGTTCACCTTCCAAGCATATTCTTGGATTTGCAGTTCCAATGCTGTTCGGAATGCTGTTTCAGCAGTTCTACAACCTTGTTGACACAATAATCGTTGGTAAAACTCTCGGTGTTGAAGCTCTTGCCGGAGTTGGAGCAACAGGTTCTATCAACTTCATGATAATCGGCTTCTGTATGGGAGTCTGTAACGGATTCGTGATTCCGGTTGCCCAATGCTTTGGTGCAAAGAAGCCTGCTGACCTTAGAAAATATGTATTTAACGGATATATCTGCAGTATTGTGTTTGCCATATTGCTTACGCTTGCATCCGTAATATTCTGCCGCAGGATACTTATTATCATGAATACACCGGCAGATATTATTGACCATGCCTATAATTACATAGTAGTTATATTCATAGGAATCCCAACTGTATTCCTGTACAACATGGTGTCCGGTGTTATCCGTTCGCTTGGCGATAGTAAAACACCTGTAGTTTTCCTTGTGCTTTCTTCAATAATAAATGTAGTACTTGATTTCTTTCTTATTCTTGTATGTAAGATGGGTGTTGCCGGAGCTGGCTGGGCAACTGTAACATCACAGTTAATTTCGGGACTTACCTGCCTTATATATATGTATAAGAAATATGACATCTTAAAAGGTGACAAATCAGAAAGGGTACTTGATAGAAGATTTATCACTAACCTGTGTATGAACGGTGTTCCTATGGGACTCCAGTATTCAATAACAGCCATCGGAAGTACAATCCTTCAGGCTGCTGTCAATACACTTGGTTCAACATATGTAGCCGCAATGACTGCCGGTTCTAAGATGTTCAACTTTACCTGTTGTCCATTTGATGCACTCGGCTCAACCATGGCAACCTATGCCGGACAGAATGTTGGAGCTGCCAAGATTAAAAGACTTGGTCAGGGCGTACGCTCCGCTATGATAATCGGTTCAGTATACAGTGTTCTTTCTCTTATTGCACTGTATTTCACTACAGATTATATTGCATTATTATTCGTTAATGCATCTGAGACAACAATTATTGCTCTTACAAGACAGTTCATCCTTGCATCTGCATGCTTCTACATTCCACTTACAGGTGTTAACGTGGTCCGCTTCTGCATACAGGGTATGGGTTTCTCAGTATTTGCAATATCAGCAGGTATCTTAGAGATGATTGGCCGTGCATTTGCAGCCATCATACTCATTCCAAGTATTGGATTCATGGGGGCATGCCTCGCCTCACCAATCGCATGGATTGCTGCTGACGCATTTTTGTTCCCTGCATTCATACATTGTGCCAAAAAGCTTAATGCAAGGCACAATATTAAATCAAACTAATAACATGACTAAAGGGAGGACAATATTGCCCTCCCTTAATTATTCTATAATATAGACAGCCTGGCTGTGCATCGCTTCATATCTTGATTGAAATGTCTCAAGATTCCTTGTTACATTACCCTCCATAGGATCCATTATATAAACAATATTCTTATTAAGATCATATCCTGTAATTACAACACAATGTTCTGGAGACATCCATGTATATTCTTTCCCATTAAATACAAATGTCTTAGATTCATATGGCTGTCTCATATCTATTGTATTCCATATTACTATCGGGTCACCCTGAGCAACCATACCTAGAATCTCTTTAAAATCTGTTCCGCTGATATTCTTTGCAACTGCTGACATATTATTAACCTTGAAATATTTATTAGCTGCATTAACAATTGGCTGTGACATGCATCCATAACTTGTGTTATCCCTTGGATTACCAAGAAACATTTCGTAGAAGCTGCCATTGCCTTTCTTAAGATATTCATCTGCCATAGTTGTTTTATCAACATTACATCCATAATAATTCAGTACGGAGGTTAACGATGTAATCTCGCATCCTGTTGGCAGCTCCGGATTCTGATTAAGTGATTCATAGCATTCTATTCTGTATACATCTGGTAAATCATTTACAGTCTCTTCACTTACAGAAAGCTGTTCCTCCGTCACATTACCATCGCTCTTAATTGCTGTATATTCTGCACCTACTGCTACACCTTTGCTGACATTCTGATTATTCATCTTGACTGTTAATACAATTGCTACCGTACATGCCAGTATAGTCATCATTACAAGGAATATTTGATTCTTCCTTTTTCCTATTCTTTTGTTTTTTCTCCTGCCATCTCTCCTACTCATCCCAATCACCATCCTAACCTTCCGTTGTAAGTCAAAGTCTCATTTATTAACTTCTATACTTATATACGAAACCTAGCATGATTTGGTCTGAATAAATCGTAAAAATTGTGTTTTATAATATTATATAAGCTTTACCACCTGACAATTATCAGTCATTCCATCCCAGAATTTATGCAGTGGTGTTCCTCTGAATTTTGCTATAATACTGCAGTTCATGGCACCATGACCAACAATCAGTATATCTTTGCCACTATTTACCTGTGGCATAACTACATTGTCTATAAACTCCCCTGTTCTTGCAAAAAGCTGTTCAAAACTTTCCCCGCCTTCAACCGTCACATAATCCTCTGGATTTTTAAAAAGAGAATTAATTGGGCAATCCTTTATTGCAAATGAATTCTCTATTCCCTCATATATTCCAAATCCCATCTCAACAAGTCTGTCATCTGTATATACAGGTACTCCTCTTCCTTTGAGAAAAATCTCGGCTGTCTCTTTTGCTCTTGCCAAAGGTGATGAATAACACTCATCAAAATGTATATCTGCATACTTTTCCCCAGCCTCTGCCGCCATCATTCTTCCCTCATCATTAAGAGGTATATCAGTTCTGCCCTGCAATTTATGACGTACATTCCAGTCCGTCCTGCCATGACGCATTATGTATAGCATGTTGTACTCCTCTTTTTATCATATTCTAGCTCATTACTTCGCGAGCACGACTGCGAACTGCCCATGACTTCTCAAGGAGCTGCTCGCGCAAAAAAGGGTTTCCGATAACCTCGGAAACCCTTGAAAGAACTGTATTAATAACAATTACTCAATGATTGTAGCAACAGCACCAGAACCAACTGTTCTACCACCCTCACGGATAG
>OGHH01002288.1_pt1 | contig 11308 bp, 11 predicted proteins | sample 1571471 | NCBI WGS metagenome assembly OGHH01 (sample SAMEA2581936, study PRJEB24529) | metagenome | biome: Human gut stool | place: China | collected 2011
GGTTCTGGCCGCAGATATGATCCGCCGCTGCCCGGGCCTGCCGCTGGGCAGGGCCTGCCTGGGCAAAGCTGCCATAGTGATGAGCCATGCGGCTGTAGGTCTCCACCGCGTCGCCCACAGCGTAAATATCGGGGTCGTTGGTCTGGTAGTTGTGATTCACCCGGATGCTGCCGCTCTGGCCCAGTTCCAGCCCTGCCTTCACCGCAAGGCACGTCTCCGGCCGGACGCCGATGGATAGGATCACGGCCTCCGCCGGGATCTCCACCGTCTGGCCGTTGCGCTGGGCGATCACCGCCTGCTCCGTGATCTTCGTCACCATGCTGGAGAGGTACAGGTGGATCCCCTGATCCACGATCTCCTTGTGGAGGATCTGAGCCATGTCGTAATCAAAGGGAGCCATCACCTGATCGGCGCCCTCCACCACGCTGACGTTCTTGCCGGCAGCCTTCAGATTCTCTGCCGTCTCAAGACCCACAAAGCCCGCACCGGCCACCACGATGTTCTGGGCGCCGGTCTGGTCAATGTAGTCCTTCACAGCGCAGATATCCGTCACGTTCCGCACGGTGAACACATGCTTTGCGCTAGCGCCCTTGATGCTCTTGGGTACCACCGCGCTGGCACCGGGGGCCAGCACCAGCTTGTCATAAGGTTCCTCATAGGTCTTGCCGGCGATTTTATCCAGAACCGTTACCGTCTTTTTCTCCCGGTTGATCTCCACGACCTCGCTGTCAGTGCGGACGTTGATGTTGAATCGGTGCTGGAAAGCCTCCGGTGTCATCATCACCAGGGAAGAACTCTTCTTAACAGTCTCACTGAGATAATACGGCAGGCTGCAATTTGAAAAGGAAACGTGTGCTCCCCGCTCAAATACCACGATCTCCGCCTGCTCATCCAGTCGCCGGATACGCGCCGCTGCCGACGCACCTCCGGCCACTCCGCCAACTACAACAACTTTTTTCATAATTGGTTATACCGTCCTTTTCTTTCCAATAATATCTGGATTCGATTACACTCCAATTTTTAGAAAAAGCAGCAGCCACCTATATAGCAGCTGCCGCTTTTAATCAATGCTCCAAAATTCTTTCTACATTAACAGCAGGATAGGTATACACAACTTTGAATACCTGCTCGCTGTCATTGCGAATGCAATGGGCATGTCCTGCTGGAATGAGAAGAACCATTCCGGCAGAGACGGTGCTTTCTTCTCCATCAACGACCAAAGTGCCAGTTCCTTCAATCACATACATCGCATCTTCCACCAAATGGCGGTGCATTGCTAGCCCAGTATGTGGGGCCAATTCCATTGTTCCCATAGAAACGCAGCCAGCACCAGTGTCTCTGTCAAGGTAATGCACTCTATGCACACCCGGGGATATGTCGGAGTGTTTTACCTCTTCGAATTTTATAATCATATTTGCTCTCCTTGTAACCTCAGGCTATGAATAATCCAACTTCAAGGTTCCGTCTGTATCAAACGGGATCTCAAAGGGATCACCTACAATCCTCACATGATTAGCCTGTGCCTCAGGTATCATGGACTCGCTGATATATAACGCTCGCATGTTTTTCGTACTCTCTATCAGTACCAGACGTACCTTGGTGAAGTCAATCAACGTGCTTGTTTTAATACAAATCGCCAAAGCCGCCTTATCATTCGGAGCAATCATGGGGATTTTGGCAGATTCAAGAGCTGTGCTGGTTATGGAGTTGGGATAGAACTGGGAAAGATTTGCTTTGTCAAATAATCTTTTAGAGATCACATCGGCCCGCCCCATACCATTCGCATTACCATGGCTGATATCAGTCAGATTCAAAACTGCAATGCGCGTCACTTGTGCGCCCACCTCTGGGTGCAGCGGAAAACGCCCTACAACATTTGTATCCATGCCTGTGCCGCTGATATCCTTTCCAATCTTCTGGATACAGCAGACGTCTAACTGATTGCAGAAAAGCTTAGGAAGATAGGTGTTAGCGAGCTCTAAAAGTTTCAGTTCACGGCTTGGAATCTCTGCAGGCTCCAGAGCTTCGATGTGAACAGCTTTGCCAAAGCTATTCTCTACCATCGCGACGCCACAAATAATCTTGGCTTTTTCCAAAACCAACTTTCCCACACTTTCGATCACGTTGGACATGCTTCCAAAGCCGGTCTGATGATAATGCTGCGCCCCTTCCCGTTTTCCTAACCCGATGGCCATCATTTTCATGAGACCACTTTCATACGGGCCCCGAAAACTGGTATGACATTTTACCCGGTTTACCAAGATAATGCCGTCCGCCTGGTTTGCATGATGGTCTAAATAGACAGGACGTCCATCTGAGGTCTCTCCAATGAAATCCGTTTCCATGGATGACAGAATCGGCGCACCTGCCTTCTCCTCTGTCACACCAAGGGCTTCCACCATAGCACGCTGGCCTTCCGCTGTGGCTCCGCCGTGGCTGCCCATAGCCGGAACAAGGAACGGTTCACCGCCGCGAGTCTTAACTGCCCTGACAGCAGCGCGAGTCATTTCCAAATACCCGCTGATGCCCCGACTTCCACATGTGATGGCAATCCGCTGTCCGGGCTGGATATTCTGGATGCCGGAACTCGCCAACAGCTTTTGATAGGTCAGTTCCTCCATTTCAGCAGGCTCTATATGCGCAGAGTCAAAGTCTTGCTCAGCCCGAACTATTCTGGGAAACGGAACATCGCTGATCAATGACTGCAAAAAGTCCAAATTGAATTCCACTGTACTCATCATCCTCCGCCATACAAATTCCGATTATGCTTTAGCTTTAGACTTCTTCAGCACAGCCTTAACCACAGGCAAGCCAATGGTCACGATAGTTGCAACAACAAAGATCAGAGCATAAGGCTTTGTCAAGAAGGGCATCAGAGAGCCATTGCTCAAGCTCAGCGCAGAGCGAAGACGGGTCTCAAAACTACTGCCAAGGATCATTGTAATGACCATAGGTGTCTTAGGCATGCCGACTTTATCCATAATAAAGCCCATCACACCAAACACCAACGCGCACCACACATCGTTGACGGTGAAATTCATATTGTAGGTGCCGATCAGCGCGAAGATCATAACGATGGGCAACAGAATGTACTTCGGCAGGCGTAGGCACTGGGGGAAATAGCGAATGCCGATCAAAGTCATGATGACAAACACCAAAATAGATGCCACCAGAACAGAGTTATAAATAGTTAAAACAGTGTCAGGATGCTCAGAAGAGAACAGAGGGCCAGGAGTAATGCCCTTGATCATCAGACCACCCAGCAAAGCTGCAGTAACAATATCGCCCGGGATACCCAACGCAATGAAGGGCACCAGTGCGCCGCCGATTGTGCCTTTAGTCGCACTCTGCGTTGCCACAATACCGCCAATAGCACCTTTACCGTATTCTTCAGGATTCTTAGCGTGCTTACGGGCCTGATCATAGGTGACAAAGTTGGCAAAGGATCCGCCAATGCCAGGCAGGAGGCCAATGGCCACGCCAATCAAAGAGGAGCGAATCGCATTCGGCAATTCGCAAATCATCTCTTTCTTAGACGGCCAAACATCCTTCATCACCTGCTTGGGCACGACATATTTATTGCTGATCTGCTCCACCTGAGAGAAAATCTCAGCCAGAACAAAAAGGCCAATCAGTGCGGGCATGTAGCCAAAACCATTTTTCAGCAATTTGATGCCAAAGGTAGCACGAGGCATACTGGTAACAACATCATAGCCAATGCAGCAAATAGACAAGCCCATCAATGCAGAGATTAGGCTCTTGAATACATTGTTGCCGCCCAAGGAAATAACTGCGGTAAAGCCAAAAAGAATGGCTGCGGTAGTTTCAAAGGCGCCAAAGCCCAAAGCGACCTTATTCAGCAGACTGCCAAACACCAGCAGGCAAACCCAGCCAAAAAGGCTGCCAAACAGATTGGATACTACGCCAACGCCCATAGCTTTACCAGCTTTGCCTTGCTGAGCAAGGGGGAATCCATCAAAGCATGTTGCTACATCGGAAGGGGTGCCCGGCATATTCAGCATAATAGCGGAAACAAAACCACCGGACATGCCGCCCACATAAGCGCCAATCAGCAGGGCCATAGCAGCACTTGTGTCCAATGTATAGGTAAGCGGGATCAAAATAACGACTGCCAGAGTAGCGGACAACCCGGGGATAGCGCCAAAGATCAAGCCCAGAACAACGCCGCCCAGCATATAAAGGATGGCACTGCTACAGACCAGTGCAATCAAGGAATGAATCATATTCATTTATTCACAACCTCCTTTAGAGCAGTGGGGTGTGAGGCATATAGATCTGGATCAAATCGAACAGAACGCTCAAAAAGACGCAGAATACTAAGCTGCCTGCTGCATAGGCCAAAATGTGCTTAACATCTTTCTTTTCCGCAAGACAAACGATCATCAACAGCGCATAAATGAAAGTGCAAGTATAATAACCCACATTAGCAATGCCGTAGCAGTATAATATACTTGCCGCAAGCATAATCAGCAACGTAATCGGGTGATCTACAACAATCACATTGGTATCAGGATCCTTAGAAATTTTCCCGACATTTTTAGCAAGCTGGACTGCAGTGCAAATAGCCAGCATGCCGCTAATCGCACAACCATAGGTCTTTGCAGTAATTGGCTCCGGCGTAAAGATTCGGACCGTCCAGGAGCCATAAAATACCGCAACGGCAACCAAAAGCACAAATGCGAGAAATATGCTTTCTCCGGTGCGCTTCTTCATAGCAACCTCCTTTGAATTCCCATCAAAATGATAAAACAGGGACGAGGAGCGGAGTCGTTCAAGGCACGCCCCTCGTCCCCTACACAAAATTCAATTGGTGTAAAGACTAATATCGTTAACCAAGAATGCCGCTGTCAAAAGCTCCCTTGCAGGTGGCGTAAAGTTCGTCCAGCTTAGCGGTCCATTCATCACCAGAAGTCCAGGAGGGCGTCATGCCGTTTTCAGCGCAGAAAGCAGCATATTCCTCGGTCTGGCAGGCAACGGTGACGGCCTCAGTCAGGGCCTTGATGGAAGACTCGGGAGAGCCCTTGGTCGTGTAAAAGCCCTGGCTCATGTAGAAGTTGACGTCCCAGCCAAGGTCAGCCCAAGTGGGATAATCGGCCCAGATACCAGTCTCGTCATCATTGCTGGAAACGCAGATGCACATCAGATCACCAGAGGTGATATAACGAGCAGCATCAGGGCCAACAGAGGCACGTAACTGAACTTCACCGCTGAGCTGGGCAGTCAAGGCATCAGCACCGGAAGAATAGGAAACAGTCGTGACTTTGTCAGCAATGCCTGCATTTACCAAAAATTCCATAGCAGTCAGGTGAGTGGTAGATCCGGCGCCAATGTAAGCCATCTTCAGCTCACCGGGATGGGCGTTGGCATATTCCACGATCTGTTCGGTGGTGGTAAAGCCGCTGTCCTTAGATGCAACGATGCAGAACGGGGCGGTCGCGATCTCAATGACAGGAGTCATATCGTTGTACATGATCTCGCCGGCGCCAGAGGCATTGATGCCCAGTAGAGCGGTGTGGTGGCACAGCAACGTCTGAGCATTGGCCTCAGCATCGGTAACAGCCGAGCAGCCGTTCATGGTATTGGCGCCGGTAACGTTGGAAACCACCATTGCTTCACCCAACAGGCCCTTTTCCTGGACGATGTTTGCAACAGCACGAGCGTTCAAATCAGTATTACCGCCAGCAGCATAGGGAACGATCACACGAATAGCCTCGGTCGGGTACTTCACATCTTCCGTTGTGCTGGAATCATTGGAGTTTTCAGAGGCGGCCTTGTCTCCGCCGCAACTTGCAAGGGACAACATCATAAGTGTGCAGAGAAAAAATGCAAGGATTCTCTTTTTCATAGTTAAATCAAATTCCTTTCTTACTTCTAGAGTGGTGCGTAATGGATTCTGGTCAGCCTACCAAGCACACACGAGTCAAGGATAACTCACGCTCTTGTAACGATGTGACAATACTTGACAAGCACGTTGTGGTATACCAACTATGAGTCATAGCATAATGCAATTGGCTATTTTTGCCAATAATCTTCGCTGTTCCTCTTTTGAAAATCGACATTTCGACAAAAAAATTAAGAATTTTTTTTGCAAAAATTACAATTTTCTTTTTTTGGTATACCGCTGTATTGACAAATAAAATTCTCATGTTTACAATAAAACTGCTCTTGTAACCGTTTGTGTGGCATTTTAGTTCGTTCCATTTTACCCATTACACCCCAGACATCTGACGCGCTTTTACTTGCTGATTGATATCTGTTCGTCATATGCAAGATCTGCCAAAAAAACACGGCTTTGTTTTTAAAAATGGGAATATGGAAGAAAGGATAGAAAGAAAGGAACTGGAATATCATGAACACTTCCAGCAATAATAGCACTGAACTCCGTGAGTTATGTGGTAATTTAGCGGTTGAAAATTTCAAGAACGGGCTTAACTGCTGTGAAAGCGTTTATAACGCTCTCCTGCGTGCCGGCATATTAAAGGCCAATCCTTCCACTCAGGCGATGTGTATTGGCTTTGGCGGAGGCATCGGTTTGTCCGGGCACACCTGTGGCGCTCTTTCCGCTGTAATTATGGCCTGCGGTGCTGCATATGGCCGGACCGACCCGTGGTCTGTTCCTGAAGATCGGCGGATGTCTGAGATTGCCGATAAATATTATCGTCGCTATAATGCCATCGTCCATGAGTTTGAGAAAAAATGTGGAAGCACTGATTGCGCTGGCATTTCTGCACCTTTTGAGGATTGGCATTCTGTTGAGCGCAGAAAGGCTTGTCTCAAATTGATCGCCAATACAGCAAAGATGGCTTATGATTACTTACAGATGCCTCAGGAAGAAGCTTTTGCCCTCCCCTATGGGAAAAATATGGGGGGACGCGATTAATTGATTCAGCGCTAAGGACACTAGCACAGAAAGGAGTCGATGTTGCTATGGATAAGCGTATTACAAAAGAGCAGGCCGCAGCCTATGTAAAAGACGGAAGCAGCCTTATGGTCGGTGATTTCCTCGGTTCTTCTACACCGGAATGCATCATCAATGCTCTGGTAGCTCAAGGGGCAAAAGATCTGACCTTGATTTCCTGCACTACTGGCAACCCGCAGCATGGTTGCGGCAAGCTGATCGTCAACAAGCAGGTCAAAAAAGCAATCACCTCCCACATTGGTACAAATAAAGAAACCGGCCGTCAGATGAACGCAGGTGAACTGGAGGTTGAATTCTCTCCGCAAGGTACCTTGGCTGAGAGAATTCGCTGCGGCGGTGCGGGCCTGGGCGGTGTTCTGACAAAAACCGGTATTGGAACACCTGTAGAAACCGGCAAGCAGAAGTTCAACATTAACGGAGCAGACTATTTGCTGGAGTTGCCTCTGCATGCCAATGTAGCTCTTCTGAAAGCTTACAAGGCTGATGAAAAGGGTAACCTGATTTATCGTATGACTTCTCAAAACATGAACACCGTAATGGCCATGGCTGCGGACATCGTTATTGCAGAGGTGGAAGAAATTGTCCCCGTCGGCGAAATCGCTCCCGATGCTGTTATGACCCCCGGCCCCCTGGTGGATTATCTTGTTCTTGCAGAGGAAGGAGCCGATTACCAATGAGTGAGTCTCGTGAGCGCATCGCAAAGCGCATTGCAAAGTTTTTTACAGATGGACAGCTGGTAAATCTGGGTATTGGTTTGCCGACTTTAGTTGCCAATTATCTGCCGGAAGGTCTCGAGATCGATTTTCATGGCGAAAACGGCGTAATAGGATTAGGCGCGTCCCCGTTTGAAGATCAGGTAGATAAAGACATTTATAATGCTGGCGTTCAGCCTGCCACTGTTCTTCCCGGCGCCTCATGCTTTGACAGCGCTATGTCCTTCTCCGTTATTCGCGGCGGACATGTTGATATAACCGTTTTGGGTGCTCTTGAGGTAGATCAGGAAGGCAGCCTCGCAAACTGGATCGTACCGGGCAAAATGGTTCCCGGTATGGGTGGTGCCATGGATTTGGTCTCTGGCGCCAATACAGTGATTATTGCCATGGAACATTGTACGAAGAATGGGGACAGTAAGGTGCTGAAGAAATGCACTTTGCCTTTGACCGCATATCGTCAGGTTAATTACATTGTAACGGAGCTGTGTGTTCTGAAGGTGGTTCACGATGGGCTCCAACTTTTGGAGACCGCTCCCGGCATTACACCGGAATATGTTCAGAGCAAAACCGAGGCTCCCCTCATTATTTCTAGTGAAATTGGCTGCATGGAATAAACGCCATCACTTACCAAGAGTTATAAAAAAATTCATGGAGTAAATTCATCTCATGTCAAAAGAAAAAAATGCACTTGCGTTCAAGGCAATCGAGAGAGATACATCTATAAGTTCCGATAAGTATTACGAGAAAATTATTGCTGAAATCAGTGATTTGATTATCTCTGGCGCATTAAGCCCCGGTGATAAGCTGCCATCCGAACGAGAACTTGCAGAATATTTTGAGACCAGTCGCGTTCCTGTACGCGAAGCTCTAAAGATATTAGGATTTCTTGGTTTGGTGCAGTATGTTCCCGGAAAAGGGATGATTATTCGGCATATTGAGGTGTCTTCTTTGCTCAGCAAAGTTTTTTTTGGCATGAGCATCACTCAAGATACCGCGATCCAGTTGATGGATATCCGTTTGCTGCTGGAGCCTTACGCAACCGAACAGGCAGCTAAAAATGCCACTGAGTCAGATCTTGAGCAAATTCGTCTGACGCTACACGAGCCAAGCACAACCCCTGTTGCGGATCAATCTATAGATTTTCATTCCGCTGTAATCCACGCTTCTCATAATGTTTTATTGGAAGAAATATATAAATTTCTTTACTCCCTCTTGCGACAGCTAAGAGAAGCAAATTTGGAAGGGCGCTATGATGACGGTCCGTATATGTTTCATGGCAAGATATATGAGGCTCTTAAAAACAGGCAGGGCGTAAGTGCTCGCTATCTTATGCAAGCACATTTAGAGGAAGAAAAGGCGCATTCCTTCAGCAGGTTCAGCAATACTTAAGCTACATTAAGAGTCACATTGGCATAAAACATTTATAAAGAAAGGTCAGGATTATTATGAAAATCACAACAATCGATGTCATGCAGGTTCCAAGTGGTAATGCCGGTTCTTCCCGCGGCGCATGGTCCCCTGTCCTGGTTCGTATCAATACAGACGAAGGTATCTCCGGCTGGGGCGAAGCTGGTCTGGCTTATGGTAAAGGATGGCGTGCCGGTCTTGGCATGATCCAAGATTTCGCGGAGGTTATCATCGGCGAAGATCCCATGAACATTGAAAAAATCTGGGAAAAGATTTTCCGGAAAACTTTCTGGGGTATGGGCGGCGGTACAGTTGTCTATGCCGGTATGAGTGCTATCGATATTGCTCTGTGGGATATTAAGGGCAAAGCTTTAGGCGTCCCTGTCTATCAACTGCTGGGCGGTAAGTGCAATGATAACCTGCGCGTTTACGCCAGTCAGCTGCAGTTCAACTGGGGTACTGAAATTAAGAATCAAACCTTAGTTGAACCCGAAGAATACGCTGATGTGACTCGTCGCGCTATGGCTGAGGGGTATGATGCCATTAAGGTTGATCCCATCTACTTCAGCCCTCGTCGTTCTGATGGTTCCGTATATACTCCTGGCCAGGGCGATTGGAAGATTACCGGTCCTCTGAAGAACGAGGTCCTGGACACCGTTTATAACCGCGTTGCCGCTATGCGTGAAGCCGGCGGTAAGGATCTGGATATCATTATTGAGATGCATTCCAACACTGATACCGTGGCTGCCATTCAGGTTGCCCAGGCTCTGGAAGACCTGCGCATCTTCTATTATGAAGAACCCGCACATCCCCTGAATGTTGAGAATTTTGCTCAGATCAAGGCCAAGACCAACATTCCTATCGCAACTGGCGAGCGCATCTACACTCGTCAGGGATATCGTCCCTTCTTTGAAAAGCGCCTGATCGATGTAATCCAGCCTGACCTGTGCCTGTGCGGCGGTTTAACTGAGGCCAAGAAAATTTCTGATATGGCATGGACCTATGATTCTGCTGTGCAGATCCATGTTTGTGGCAGTCCCATCTCTAAGGCCGCTGCTCTGCAGATTGAAGCTGCTATCCCCAATTTTGTGATCCACGAACATCATCAACGTGCTCTGAATCTGGAGAGCCGTGCCACTTGCAAGTACGATTGGCAGCCTGTTAACGGCCGTTACAAGGTCCCTGATCTCCCCGGCATTGGTCAGGAGCCCACCGAGGAAACTGTTGCCAAGTGCGACATCAAGACCATTGGCGAGTATAAGCCTTACATGAAGTAAAAGAGCCCTACAGATTCCACTCATTTTCCATCTAAATAAATCTTTGCACTTGAGAAGCTCTTATGAAAGATAGTTTCTTGCAGATTGGCACACAAATTCCTGACTTTTTCTATAACACACCATATGAAAACGCCCTCTCTTTTCATAGTGCGCTGGCGAAAGTATCCGGAAAGACTGCCATTATATTTCTTAGGTTTTACGGTTGCAGATTGTCACAGTATGATATCATGCAATATGCCCAAAATTATGCAGAAATTGTTGGAACTGATGCACAGCTTCTGGTGGTTCTCCAATCCAAGGCAGAGATCATAATGGAGGCACTGCAGGGCGAAAAACTTCCTTTTGAGTTCATTTGTGACCCTGACAGTAAACTCTATAAGCTGTTTCATGTGGTTCCCGGTCTTTCAGAAGAATCCGTTTTGCACGATACCAAAAGCGCAGAAAAAATTGAAGTTGCTGTAGCGGCTGGTATAGTGAAAGGTGAACCAGAAGGCGAGCATTTGCAGCTTCCGGCCACATTTGTGGTAGATCGGAATCATGTACTGACTTATGCCTATTATGGTGTTTCTGGAGCTGACACTTTGTCTCCAGAACAACTGCATACAGTACTGCACGATTAATATCACCTTTGCGCAGAAACAGCCTGGTACTAACCCAGTGTCATTAAGTTAGAGGCGAAGGCAGTATGCGTATTTCTATAAGAATGAGTGCATCCCCGAGAGGGATGCACTTTTTCTGCAAAAAAACATGACAAATAAACGGATGGTTGGTATCCGCACAATAATCGCCCGTAACCAAAGAGCACTATCCGGGATAGCCCGGATAGTGCTCAAATCAGTACAGTTTTAAAAATTGGTCAATCGTGTAGGCACGGCCGTCAACGATAATATGAGATCTGCTATTCTGCTTAAAAAAGTCAAGATAGGTTGCTTTGTTTGCTCGTTGAAATCGAACATATTCGCCGTAGGAAA
>OGHH01002290.1_pt1 | contig 11292 bp, 8 predicted proteins | sample 1571471 | NCBI WGS metagenome assembly OGHH01 (sample SAMEA2581936, study PRJEB24529) | metagenome | biome: Human gut stool | place: China | collected 2011
CATGGTAAAACGAGTTCCTTTAACTTGTTGGCAAAATTGCAGATCTTTTTTTTGAGCTTCTGTAATGTTCGACCAATTTCCCCAAATAGAAACAATATCTACACTATCAGGAATACCGGCTAAAGAGCTTTTCATATAGGCACCTTCACCACTCCAGCCACCAAACCAGCCAAAGGCAACTTGGTGATCTGTCTGCTTATAGGCACGCAAGGCCGCATAATATTCATCCGATACGATCGATTCGGGAAAAGTTTTTGCTTCCGACTCCGTCCAGTCACTGCAACCGATCAATGAGGTCGTTGCCAGTGATATGAGTACAATGTATAATAAATAAATTTTCTTCATAAAAGTCCTTTTTATGCATTATATAAATTAGTTCTTTTTAGCCCACTTTAAGTCAGTAGCTTCATTATCAGCACCACCGAGTTCTGCTACTCCCAGATCATAATTGGCTTTATTGTTTTGTGCCTCTGTATAAGGGAAGCTTAAACGACGCATACCGCGTTGGCTGCTCACACCACAATCTGATAGATTGTCGATACAAGGATAAAGTTCCGGATAACCTGTACGGCGATATTCAGCCCATGCTTCCAATCCTAATGGATAATTGGCGATCCATTTTTGAGTAATGACACGTTGGAAATTTTTTCCATTTACGTTATCAGCCTCACTGTCATCCCACATCACACTCACTGTATTGGTAATTGTAGCAGTAGCATTTTGCACAGCATCACTTTCATGTGATACGACAGGAGCTTCGTCAATCTTCAAGTATTCAGTGGCTGAAACCTGATATTGTTCCATTGACAAATTAATACCATCTTCGTAATAGGCTTTTGCTGTTTTAGAACCGACATTCCAACCACGCAATTTTCCTTCTGCACGTAAAAACGCTGTCTCTGCAGCACAGAAAACCATTAATTTAGAAGTTGCCGTATATGCAGGAATAGAGAATCCTGCTGCATCTGCCTTTTTAAAATCAGCATCTCCTGTACGCATACCTACATATTTATCTGTTTTCCCGGCAAGGGTAGACTTATTAAAGAACTTCGGCATACGTGGATCGCCATATGCATTCATATAATCTACAATATTTGCATTCACACGCAGATCACCCCAACTTACAGCTGCCAGTTGATATGGATTACTCTGTGTGCCACAAGAAAGCATAGCATTATCCGAATTACTTTCAATCAATCCTGCTTTATGTGTTACTGCTGCTTCAGCTGCCTCTTGAGCAATGCCAGGCCATGTTCCGCTGATTCGCATTGCAACACGTAAGCGCATTGAATTGGCTAGCTTAGCCCAACCTGAATAATTTCCATCAAAAACCGGATCATTGGCCCCCAATGGGGCATTGCCATTTGTTTCTACATAATAGTTGTACAAAACATCAGCTGCATTGGCTAAATCACTTAATATACTGGTATAGACCTGTTCCTGGGTATCATAAGATACATAGAAATTACCCTTCTTTACTTGGCTGTAAGGCATCGGTCCATAACAATCCGCAACGCGAAGCATCGTTATTGCACGTATCATACACGCAAAAGCATAATAATGTCCCGTAGAATTAGTTGCTTCCTGTATTTGGAAAAAGTTTCCATATATTTTTTCAAACGGAGTGTTCCAGGGGGTAGCATTCCAGGCATCACTCTGATTGAATGTGCTGAAGTTTGTACCACTCCATGTGTTAGAACAGCATAGATAGCCACCTAACTGTCCCACCATCTGATCTTGCATTTGAGAGTCATTCTGCTGAATATTCACAATTGTTTCAATCATAGACTTCATCAAAGTCGCAGGGTCTGCATCATGAATTTGATATTGATTCGTATTATACTCCTCAAATTTATCGGTACAACTTCCTGCCAGTAACAACAGAGCGGCACCGACTGTGATATTTCTTAAATATTTTCTCATAACATTAGCTTTTTCTTTTAGAATTGAACTTTCACATTAAAACCGAAGTTACGCAAGCTAGGTTGCATAAAGTAGTCTACATTCATATAATAGTTACTGGAGGTAGAGGCAGACAATTCCGGGTCAAATGGGGCTTTACAATAAATCATCCATAAATTACGTCCTACAATACCCAAAGTAACATTCGCCACATTTTTAAACCATCTTTTAGGAAGTGTATAGTTTAGACTCAATTCCTGCAAACGTACATTGGTTGCACTATATAGATAATAACGACCGTAGCCACCTTCACCCGTACCAATAGTCTGGTAATACTTTTGGGCGTTAACTTTACCGTTATTAATAGGTATACCACCATTATCACGAGCTGTTGCAGATGTTCCGGATACTCCATAATAATCTAAGATACCTTGAGTAGCCGAATAAGCTAATCCGCCTACGCGGGCTGATAATACAACTCCTAAATCAATTCCTTTATAAGTGAAATGATTGGTCCATCCGAGGTTGAAATCAGCATCCAGATTACCTACTTTTACCGGAGTGTTTGATGAAGTGATACCCAGATTACCATTCTGATCGACTTTTATATTACCGTTATTGTCTTTTGTCAGTTGGTTGTATACATAGATATCAGTCATGGAACCTCCTTCTGTCAGGATGACGCGAGGAGCTACATTCTCTTTACCTAACCAACCCACATTCATTTCATCCATTTGGATAGCTTCTCCTGTCACGGGATTCACGCTACCGCTTGCCAGTCGTTTCACCTTGTTACGGTTTAGAGTGAAGGTTGCATTAGAAGACCATCCGAATCCTGCCCATTTATCACTGAATCCTAAAGCTAATTCAATACCCTGATTTTGCACGTTACCAGCTTGTACAATCGCTTGTTTATATCCGGAAGAAGAAGGGATATCTACCTTAAATGTTTGGTTCAGTGTATTAGAACGATAGTAAGTAGCGTCTAAATTAAAACGATTTCCCCAGAATTTCAAGTTCAAACCGATTTCCCAGGATTTAGTCTTTTCAGGTTTCATATTGTCCATCGGATATACGGTCGGATTCGCCCAGTTATGTGTCTGGCTGTTGTATTCGTACCCCGGATTAGTAAGGAAACGATCGAAAGAAGAGGCTACCACTGTATACGAACCGCGTATTTTAGCATAAGAAATCACCTCTGGTAGTTTAACCATTTCTGATAATAAAGCCGATAAACCGACTGACGGATAAAAGAACGATTTTTGTTTGGAGAATGCGAGTTTTGAATCCCAGTCATTACGTCCGGTTACAGTTAGATACAGTTGATTTTTCCAACTTAATTCAGCACTGGCAAAAATACTTTGAATTTCATCTTCATATCCGGTAGGGTCCGGTTTATAGTTGGCGGAGAAATTAATATTGTTGATCTGGAAGAAGTTAGGAATAACCAGGTCACCTGCAATATATAACTGATCCATTGAAGTATGATATATGGAAGCACCAACATTGGCTGTTAAATGAAAATCACCAAATGTTTTATCTATATTAGCCAGGAAATCGGCATATAAAGAACGTTCCTGACGCATGGCATCTTCAAAACCACCACTTACACCACAGAATGTTGTTAATGTAGAAGCAGATTTTTCGTTTTTATTCCGGTAGTCGGAGTTGTCCAGATTGACACGACCGACAACATTGAGCCAATCTGCAGCCTGCCATTTCAAAGAAGCGTTCATCATATAACGTTTCTTGTTGGAAGTACGGTTGATGCGATTTTGTATCCAATATGGATTTTGTAATGACAAACTTGCATCACCATAAGGCCAATATTGTTCCATATAGCCGTAGTTAGTATTATAACGCTCATACAGACGAATTTCGTCAAAGTTGTCTCCACGAGGGAATAGATACAGTGATGGGAGAGGATTATAATACTGTCCTTGAGAAACCATGTTTTTGTTGTTCTGAACGATATATTGTGCACCGATATCCAGAGTAAGTTTATCATTCAGGAAATGGGTGGTATTACGTGCCGTAAAATTATAACGGTTATAGGAGTTATTCGGAAGAATTCCACCGGAGTTAGTTGTAGAAGCAGAAAGATAGGTCTGGTTTTTGGTATTTCCTGTAGATAATGCTACCGAATTGATAACATTGGAGCCTGTTTCAAAGAAGTCAGATGGGTTATATCGACGGTTTGTCAATTCTCCCCAGCTGAATAATCCGGAACTTGTACCATAACGGTTCTGCATATCCGGCATAATATATGCTTTAGAGAAAGTAGTACTGTTGGATACTGTTATGGTAGTTTTCTCTGTTTGGCCTTTTTTAGTAGTAATTAAAACAACACCGTTTGCCGCAGCAGAACCATATAATGCTGCCGCAGAAGGACCGGTCATCATACTAATACTAGCAATATCGTCCGGATTTAAGTCAGCAACAGCATCTGATCCTCCCATCTCTCCAAATAATCCTTCGCCACCGCTTTTTCCTGTATTAAAAATAGGTACACCGTCAATTACATACAATGCATTGTTATCTTTAGTCAGAGATTTCATACCACGCATAACAACACGTGTGGCACCACCAGCACCGGTTGCACCACTATTAATCTGAACACCGGCAACCTTTCCTGATAGTGAATTCATAAAATTGGCATCTTTTACAGCTGTCAATTCGTCACCTTTTACCTCTTGTACATTATAACTTAACGCCTTAGTTGCACGCTTGATACCCAATGCAGTAACAACTACTTCGTCCAATACTTGCGTATCTTCTCCTAAGGTTACTTTTATAGGTTGTGCGTTGGCAAGCGTGATTGTTTGGGAGGCATAACCGATATAGGATACTTCAAGTACATCACCTTTAGCTGCTTGTATTTTGAAATTTCCATCCATATCAGTGATAGTACCATTTGAAGTTCCTTTTACCAAAATACTAACTCCAATCAATGGTTCTCCTTTTGAATCAGTAACAGTACCACTTGCAGTAATTGGTGTTTTTTTCTGCTGCTCTTCTTTATTACTCTTCGCAGAAAGTACAATATGATTATCTACTATTGAAAAACTGACATTTACTCCTCTGAATAACTGATTCATTACATTATTCAAAGATTCTTTTGTTACCTTGATAGATATGACACGATTTATATCGACATCATTTGTGTTATAGACTACTGACATTGAAGTTTGTTTCTCAATTTCTTTCAAAGCAGTGTTCAAGGGTACTTTCGATAGATTAAGAGTGATCGTTCGTTCTTGCCCATAAGCTGAAGCAAAACACGAAACCAACAAAAGGAAGAATAACAAGTATGAAAACTTGTGTTTTATAATTTCTTTCATCTTATTCTTTTTAATTAGAAATAGTTTTTAGAGAATTTGTAATTAGAGGCGGTAAATGAGATTACCGTTTTCACACAAAGGTTTCATGTATCTCTGTTTCTCATAATTAATAAATTTAAAGGTTATACTTAAAATAAATTCCATAAGCGCTTATTCAATAGTAATACATTTTATGTTGTAACCTTACTAAACGAAGATAAGATTTTTTTCGAAAAAAATAGAATAGAAAGATTCCTAATTGAAAAATAAATACTCAAATATTTGATAAATAGAATCTTATGTACTTATTAAAATCAGGCTGATTTATTACATTTGCATACATTTTGCATACAATATATGTATGCTTTACCTATTGTATAGATATAAATATTCATTTTATGTTCAAATATTCAAAAGATGGAATTTCGGTTTTAACCATATTAGATACCAGAAGAGCAAAAAAGAGTGGACAGTTTCCTGTTAAAGTTCAAGTGGTATATAGAAGAAAGCAAAAATATTACTCAACTGGGAAGGAAGTGTCAAAAGAAGATTGGGCAAGGTTATTAAAGGTAAAAAGCCGGTTATTGGCAGAAATTCGATCAGATATAGAGAGTAGTTTTTCAACTATTAAGCAACAAGTTAATGAACTGATAACAAAAGGAGAATTTAGTATTGAAACATTAAGCGTCAGGTTAGGAAGGCAGATGAATGATATGACTTTGCGCAGTGCTTTTCGCTTAAAAATGAAAGAACTGGGTGCTTATGAACAAGCAAACACTTACCTAAATTATCAAAGTGCTTTAAAAAGTTTAGAAGATTTCGGAGGTTCCACTATACCTTTGGAAAACATTACAATTGATTGGCTTAAACGTTGTGAAAAATTTTGGATGTCAGAAGGTAAAAGCTATTCAAGCATAAGTATTTATTTCCGAGCTTTAAAGTGTGTCTTAAATCGTGCTGTACATGATGGTATTATAAAAGAATCATCTTTTCCTTTTGGAAAGAATAAATATGAAATTCCTGAAGGGTGTGGACGTAAATTAGCACTTACTCTTTCTGAAATAAAAAAAGTAATGTCCTATCAATGTGAAACAAAAGATATAGAAGAATTTAGGGATCTCTGGGTGTTTTCTTATTTATGTAATGGCATTAATTTTATGGATTTATTATTTCTTCAGTATTCAAATATTATGGATGGAGAAATATGCTTTGTACGCTCTAAGACATCTCGAACTACCAAACATAACAAAGAGATACATGCAATCATTACTCCTGAAATGTGGAATATTATTCAAAAATGGGGTAATCCAAGATTAAGCCCGCAAACGTATATTTTTAAATATGCTAGAGGAACTGAAGATGCCTTTGAAAAGATTAGATTGGTACGGCGTATTATAACCAAATGTAACAGAAGACTTAAAAAAATAGCCCAAGACATTGGAATTTTTCAGTTGACGACTTACACGGCAAGGCATTCTTTTGCTACAGTATTAAAACGTGGAGGTGCGAAAACCTCATATATTTCTGAAAGCTTGGGACACTCTAACTTATCTGTAACCGAGCACTATTTAGCATACTTTGAAAAAGAGGAAAGAATAAGGAATGCTCAATTATTGACTAACTTTAATCTCTAGATTAATACATTTGCATGCAAATTGTATGTACAATGAAAAATGGACCAATAATTGATATAGGATAAAAGTGAGTATAATATTAAAAAACGCATATTCAGATTACCTATAATTTAGAATATGCATCTTGTTATCAGGAGTGTTTCGAAAACCGCAGGGATTTCCACTTTAGCCAAACGTAATTCAATTAAAAGAAATCTCATATTCATTCTACAGTGTATGGGCCGATCTTTACAGAATTCCATATGAGAAGCAGCCGCTTGATAAGGCTTTTAATATAATTCCAGAAGATTATTACAAGGAGAATGGCGGAGTGGTATTCCCCAACCCTAATGCTCCTACAGCACTTTATATGGAACTTGATAAGGTTGAGGATATTATTAAACATAATCAGGATGTAGTTGTTATTGTTGATGAGGCATATATTGATTTTGGCGGAAAGTCAGCAATGGAGCTTGTCAATAAGTATGAAAATGTGCTGGTTGTCCAGACATTTTCTAAGTCACGTTCAATGGCTGGTATGAGAATAGGTTACTGCTTTGGTAATCCTGAGCTTATAAAGGCTCTTAATGATGTCAAATTCTCATTCAATTCATACACAATGAACAGAACTTCAATAAGCTATGGTATTGAGTCTGTTAATGATAAGGAATACTTTGAAGAGTGCGTGGGTAAGATAGTTAAGACCAGAGAGAATGCTAAGGAGAGATTATCACAGTTAGGCTTCTCATTCCCTGACTCTAAGGCTAACTTTATATTTGCAACACACAAGAGTGTTCCGGCTAAGGAAATATTTGAAAAACTTAAAGAAAAGAACATATTTGTCAGATACTTCAATCAGCCCCTTATTGATAATTATTTAAGAATTACAATAGGAACTGATGAGCAGATGGAAAAGCTTTACGCTGCGTTAGAAGAGATAACAGGACAGGTTAAGTAATATGGGAATACCTTTTGAACAGAGAAATTTTCAGAAAGAACTTGATAAGAAGATAGCGGGCTTCCAGAAAGACGGAATTGTACCAACACTGCTGCTTCACAGCTGCTGTGCACCGTGCAGCAGCCATTGCATAGAGTATCTTTCTGATTATTTCCATATAACTGTATTCTACTACAATCCGAACATATCAGCAGAAGAAGAGTACAGAAAAAGAGTTGAAGAACAGAAGAGATTCATCAGTGAATTTCCGGCAAAGTATAAGGTTTCCTTCATAGAAGGCGATTATGATACTAAAGAATTCTATGACATAGCTAAAGGATATGAACAGTGCAGGGAAGGAGGGGAAAGGTGCTTCCGCTGTTATGAGCTGAGACTTAAAAAGACCTGTGAGACTGCAAAGGCTGGTGGATTTGATTATTTTACGACAACGCTTACAATAAGTCCTCTAAAGAACAGCGTCAGGCTTAATGAAATAGGTTTAAAGCTTTCAGAGGAATATGATATGCCTTATCTTTTATCTGATTTTAAGAAAAAAGAGGGATATAAGCGTTCTATTGAGCTTTCACATGAGTATAATCTATACAGGCAGAATTATTGCGGATGTGTCTATTCGCGTTGATTTTTGTATAGGGAGTATGATATACTAAAACAAGATTTTGTGGTGATTAAATTTAAAGAGTAGATTGCATTATAATGCGTGAATTGGAGGATAATACTATGGCAAAGAAACATGGATTGGCTAAGGTTGTTTTAGGAGTAGGCGCTGCTGCTGTAGCAGGCAAGGTTGCTTTTGATAAGTTCAAGCAGACTAAGGAAAGATTCGCTAAAGAAGAGAATGATAGTTTTGATGATGAAATCCGTAAGTATAATGCTATCGGAGAGAAGAAGGTTATAGAGGTTGAAGATGAGGTATTTGCTGGCTGCGAGCTTAAAGCAGTGGCCTCTAAGACAGTACTTGACCTCGGTCTTGCAGTGTTTGAGAAGGATGTATATATTAATTTCTCAAGTAATGCAAGTTCAGTAACTATCATTCTTCCAGAAGGTGTCAATGCAACATGTGATATTTCAAGAAAGATAGCTGGTGTTAAGAATCTTGTTGATAATGTTGACGAAGAAGGAATCCACACAGTATATATTATTGGTAAGGCTGTATGCAGTAATGTAGAAGTAATTCCTGTTAATTTCTATGTCGATGAAGAAGATGAGGAAGATTCTGATTTTGTTGAAGAAGATGACTGCCTCGCATCAGAGGATGATTTTGATGATGATGTTATATTTGATGAGAAAGACGGAGATGTTGAGGTTGAAGTCAAGGTAATTAATGGAAAAGTATCTGATAATGAGCAGAAAAAACCAGAAGCATCTGATACAAATACAGATAAGGAAGAAGCAGAAGAAACTGAAAAGGAAGAATCTGCTGATGATACAGAAGAAACAGAGACAATCAATCTTGAAGAAGTGTAATAACTTCACTATGCTAAAGAATTATGAAGAATAGAGATAAGATATTAGATTACTTTGATAATGTGGCAGATGGCACAATTGTGTCGGCTAATGATATGTATGAGCATGGATTTGTGCGGATGAATCAGGAAGCATTCTTCCGGGCGGTCGAAAGACTCTCTGACGAGGGTGAGATAATCCGTGTTGGAAGAGGCATGTATATTAAGAAATCAGACGCACAGGGAGATATTACAGAGCTTTTACTGAATTATTTCTTTGGAGAGGATAATTCAAGCGGAATGTTTACCGGAATACACCTGTATAACAAATATTCGCTTACGAATGTTAAGTCTGATAGTATAAGCCTGTATTCTAACGTGTGTAAGCAGTCTGTATGTCATATTGGTAATATAGAGGTGAAAAGACCTGCAGTAGAACTTGATTTTGATAATACGAGAATTATTGAGGCAATGGAGATATTCCAGAATTATTTTAACATTCCTGAACTTGATAAAACTAAATTTGCAAGATATGCAAAGCAGTTTGCAAGGGGGTATGATGATGGAGCCGCAGTAACAGTATTACGAAGTATGAAGTATAAGAAAAGATCAATTGCTTTTATGAAGAAGGTACTTGATACATACAAGGTTCCTAATACTTTATCTCAGTTTTTAAGTAATGCTTCACATTATAAAGTGCCAACATTTAATAAGCTTGCAAGATAATCAAGAATCGGTTTACATAAGGAAAGGACAGAATATGAAGAAGATAATGATTGCATCAGATATACACGGTTCTGCATATTATTGCAGAAAGCTGCTTGAAAGATATGAAGCAGAGAAGCCAGACAGACTCGTTCTTTTAGGTGATATACTCTACCATGGTCCGAGAAATGACCTGCCTAAGGAATATGCACCTAAGGAAGTTATTGCAATGCTTAATCCTTTACGCAATGAGATTATATGCGTAAGAGGTAATTGTGATACAGAGGTTGACCAGATGGTGCTTGACTTTAATGTACTTGCAGAACAGGCATATCTTAATTTCAATGACAGATCAATCGTTCTTGCACATGGACACAAGCTTGATGAGAAGAATATACCTGCATTAAAGGAAGGAGATATTCTACTTTGCGGACATACACATGTACCTAAGTGTGAGAAGAGAGATAATTACATATACATGAATCCTGGTTCAGTTTCAATTCCTAAAGAAAACTCAGAACACAGTTATATGATACTGGACGATAAGTTCTACTGGAAGAACCTCGATGGGGAAGAGTACATGGAATATTAATATGCCGAAAGCAGCAGGATAATTGTATGTGACAGGAGCTATTATTAAATCAGAAATAAGACCTATGGCAGTAGTCATAGGTTTTTTTTACGGCGTAGAAAAATGCAAAGGAAACTCAGAGGAGAATTCGTAATGAAAAAGAAAAAATGTAACAGAGTTTTGCTGGTTTTTCTGGTAATGGTGACAGCTATATCACTTTTGTCAGGCTGTGGCGGCAAAAGTGCAGAAAAAGAAGATGGGGAAACAATTACGGTGTACTTATGGAGCACAAGCCTGTATGAAAAATATGCACCATATATTCAGGAACAGCTTCCGGATATCAATGTTGAATTTGTAGTAGGAAATAATAATCTGGATTTCTACAAGTTTCTTAAGGAAAACGGTGGATTGCCGGATATTATAACTTGTTGTCGTTTTTCACTGCATGATGCGAGTCCCATAAAAGACAGTCTTATGGATCTTTCTACAACCAATGCAGCAGGTGCGGTCTATGACAGCTACCTTAGCAATTTTATGAATGAGGATGGAAGCGTAAACTGGATTCCAGTGTGTGCGGATGCACACGGTTTTGTAGTTAACAAAGATCTTTTTGAAAAGTATGATATCCCTCTCCCAACAGATTATGAAAGCTTTGTTTCTGCCTGCCAGGCATTTGACAAAGTGGGAATCCGTGGGTTTACTGCAGACTATTATTATGATTATACCTGTATGGAAACACTGCAGGGTCTGTCAGCATCAGAGTTGTCTTCTGTAGATGGAC
>OGHH01002293.1_pt1 | contig 11282 bp, 8 predicted proteins | sample 1571471 | NCBI WGS metagenome assembly OGHH01 (sample SAMEA2581936, study PRJEB24529) | metagenome | biome: Human gut stool | place: China | collected 2011
AGCGAAAGTTATTTACGGATTATGACTATTTACCACCAAAAGTGACGAAGAACCTGTACTTTTTATTTTTCGCAGCACATCCAATCCATTTCCTCCGGGAAGCATTAAATCCAGCAAGATACAATCATATTCGTAGAGTTCTACCTTCATGGCAGCCTCAGCAAAAGAAAAGGCTTGTTCGCACAGATAATCTTCCCGACACAGAAAGCTCACAATGCTGTCGGACAATTCACGTTCATCCTCTACTATCAATAATTTCATAGTTCCTAATTTTAAATACAGACACAAATGTATCGGAGAATTCTGTAGAAATTCTGAATGAAAGGAGTTTATTGCATGTAGGATTAAAGCTATAAAATAATCCGGTCCTCTTTCTGCCGCACAAAGCAGTCTGAAAGCAATGAAGCAAACGGAGTATCATACGTCCGCGCCTTGAACGAACATCCTTTGACACATGCACAACACTTTATGCACTTTTCGGCAATCGTATTACATTCGTCACCTTTCAGGATAGCTCCCGAAGGACAATGTACAGCGCAAACGCCACAATGCGTGCAAAGTTCCGCATTCACTTCCGGTACACGCGGCAAAGGAACACCACTTTTACGCAACTTTATCACCCGGCGCAGAAACTTGAACAAAGGCAGAAAAGGCTGGCGCGGGCGCTGGATACGGTTCACATCCACCGGATACAAGTGTTCCATATCAACGGCGGCATTTATTTTCGTCTGTATCTTCGCACCAAATTCCTCCGCATATTGCAAATCATTTGCATCCGGACGCCCTGGGGCTATTGGATTTTGTTCTGTACTATACGAATGTTCTCCCACAAAAGTAGCCCCGGCAATAACTTTGAAACCCTGGGCAGAAGCAAATGCGTCCAATTCTATCAAAGCCTTTTCATACGCGCGGTTACCATAGACTACTACCAACACAACTGGAGATCCTGACGCACGAATACCCTGCAAACGTTCCATAGCCAAAGGAGCTACCTTGCCACCATACACTGGCACAGCAATAACAGTCAGTGTATTCTCCGGAATATCTACCTCAGCAGTATGCAGTGTTAAATTCGTAGTAACAACATTTGTTAATCCTGTTCCGCGAACAATTGCCTCGCCAACTTGTTTAGATGTACGAGTAGGCGAAAAATAGATGAAATGAACTTCGTTTATATCCATAAATATATGCGCTTTTTCTTGGTTTATCAAGCAAAGATAAAGTTTTAAAATTAAAAAAAAGACGAATTGTTTATGAAACCAAAAATATTTATTACCTTTGCACCGTTGAAACATTCTGTAAACTCCTAAGTGCGGGTAGCTAACAGTTTTCCGGTTCAATAATAAATATCCCATAATCATTATATTAAATAAAGGTATATTTGCCACGTTGCTTGTGACGACAACCGCAGCCGTGTGAACATATCTGTCCAATAACAAAAGAAATTTTAAACCATTCACATATATACTGTATGTATAATATCATTCAATTGAACGACAAAAATTTGTCGGAACTTCAATCTATTGCCCAAGAACTGGGTATTAAAAAGACAGACTCACTAAAAAAAGAAGAACTTGTTTACAAGATACTTGATGAACAAGCCATCGCAGGTGCTACCAAAAAGGTTGCTGCTGAAAAGCTGAAAGAAGAGCGTAAAGTGGATAGACAACAAAAACGTACCCGCGTAACCGTAAAAAAAGAGAGTACTGACAAAGTCTTCACCGCCAACAAAAATGGCGACCTCACTAAGGCAAAAGCTGAAACCACAGTTGCAACTGCCAAGGTACAACCAGTAGCTGAGGCAACAAAAGCACCGGTAGCTGAGAAAGCTCCTGAAGCAGTTGTAACCACTGCATCCGCTCCCGAAAAAGCCGAAGACGCTACTCCAAAACGTAAACCGGGGCGTCCGCGCAAAACCAAGACGGAAGAAAAAGCTCCCATACCCGCACCTATGCCTGTTGCAAAGAAGGAAGAGCCTAAAAAAGCTGAACCTGAATTGAACTTTGAAACCGAAGCACCTAAAGTAGTTAAGAAAGTCGTAATAGAGGACAGTCCTATCTTATCAGAACCCGAAGATGACTTCATTCCCATCGAAGATCTCCCGACTGAGAAAATAGAGCTCCCTTCAGAACTGCTGGGCAAATTCGAAGCTACCAAAGCCGAGACTCCTATAGCACCCGTAGCAGAACCCACGCCTGCAACCGCACAACGCCCACGCCTTCGTCCTCGCGACAATAATAATACTCCTTATAATAATAACAACAATAATAATCGTAACAACAACCCGCGTCCTGTTCAGCAACAACGTCCCGCGCAGCAAAATGCTGGTGATAACTATGCTCCTGTGCAAGAACGCAGACCGGTAATTGAGCGCGAAAAAGTATACGAATTCGATGATATCTTGACCGGTACCGGTGTACTGGAAATTATGCAGGATGGTTACGGATTCCTTCGTTCTTCCGATTACAATTATCTTTCTTCACCGGATGATATTTACGTATCACAATCCCAAATTAAATTGTTCGGACTGAAAACAGGTGACGTTGTGGAAGGTGTAATTCGTCCGCCGAAAGAAGGAGAAAAATATTTCCCATTGGTAAAGGTAGGAAAAATCAATGGACGTGATCCGGCTTTCGTACGTGATCGTGTACCATTTGAGCATCTTACTCCGTTATTCCCCGATGAAAAATTCAGATTATGCAAAGGTGGCTACTCCGACTCCATGTCTGCCCGTGTAGTAGATCTCTTTGCTCCTATCGGTAAAGGTCAGCGTGCATTGATCGTGGCACAGCCTAAAACCGGTAAGACCATCCTGATGAAAGATATAGCCAATGCAATTGCAGCAAATCATCCGGAAGTTTACATGATCATGTTGCTTATCGACGAACGCCCCGAAGAAGTAACCGACATGGCTCGTACCGTAAATGCCGAAGTAATTGCTTCAACTTTCGATGAACCAGCCGAACGTCACGTAAAGATTGCAGGTATCGTACTGGAGAAAGCAAAGAGACTTGTAGAATGTGGCCATGATGTCGTTATCTTCCTGGATTCTATCACTCGTCTGGCACGTGCTTACAATACGGTATCCCCGGCTTCCGGCAAAGTTCTTTCAGGTGGTGTGGACGCCAATGCACTACACAAGCCCAAACGTTTCTTCGGTGCCGCCCGTAATATTGAAAATGGTGGTTCACTCACTATCCTGGCTACTGCATTGATTGATACCGGTTCTAAAATGGACGAAGTTATCTTCGAAGAATTCAAAGGTACAGGTAACATGGAGTTGCAACTCGACCGCAACCTGTCCAACAAACGTATTTTCCCTGCAGTCAACATTGTTGCTTCCAGCACTCGTCGTGATGATCTGTTGCAGGATAAGCAAACATTGGATCGCATGTGGATACTCCGCAAATATCTGGCTGATATGAACCCGATAGAAGCTATGGATTTCGTAAAAGATCGTATGGAAAAAACCAAAGACAACGACGAATTCCTAATGAGTATGAACAGCTAAAACTGAAGCCAAAGGATATAATCAACAAGAAATAGGATTAAATATACAAAAAGGACGAGACATTTTCGGATATCTCGTCCTTTTTAGTTATTTTTGTCGCAATTAATCACATATCATTGTATAAACGTATTAGTTAATAAGGTGAAGCTCAGTAAAACGATCATACTATTATTGTTGATGTTATTTTACGGTACTTCCTATATCCTGTCTGCAAGCAAGGATTCGGAAGATGAGCGTATACATCTTATGGAATACCTGATGGATAATAACTTAGGTTATTCTCAGGAAGTCAGATTAAGAGATATCGCCCAATGGGAAAATGAACTTGTAGAAGTATTCCGTAGCAGAAAGGACTATAAATACATGTTCCTTATGCAGCAGATGGCTGTATATGCCCTCGTTTCAGACGGCCACATCAACGAAGCGTTGGAAAAAGCAAATGTTATGCTGAAACAGGCCACTCAAATGAAATACGATATCGGCATAGCCATAGCCCATTATGCAATAGGAGATACTTATCTTAATGCCAACATGAATAATGAGGCTATCGAAGAATACGAAATAGCCATGCAGAAATTGCATAAAGTATCCGACTCCGAAAAATTACAGGAAAAAGTCTTGATTCAACTAATTCCAACCCTCATCAGAATGGGGAGGATGGATGAAGCTAAAGCCCGTTTGGATCAGATGGAACAAATGAATGATTACCAGCACAGCCGTTTCATAGAAAATATCTTCCAAGCATATTATTACCTCTATAATAATGATATGGATAAAGTCCGGAAATATATTCAGGAAGCAGAAGAATGGTATGAATACTATCCGTTTTATTTTCATAGTTCTATCCTGAAATATATACAAGCTGAATATGCCAAAAGAATTGGAGATGACGAACTAGCTATCAAATTATATAATGAGCTGACCATCAATACCAGTAGTGCCAATGTCTATAACAGATATTTGAAAATGAAGAATTCACTGGCACACCTGTATACCAAACAAAGCAGGCCTAGAGAGGCATGTGCCATTTTTCAAGACATCAATATTGCACGAGATTCTATCAATGCCCGTAATTATTCCACCCAGATAAACCTGTTGCGAACCATATATCAGGTGGACCGTCTTGAGATGGATAATCAAAGTGAGCGAAGCCGTCTGCTTTTTTATTCAATTATAGGTTGTATCCTCATTCTAGGCATATCTATTGTATCCGTACTTTATATTCGTAAAATCAATGCACGCTTGATTGCATCTCAACATAAATTGGAAAAAGCCCGGCAAAGTGCTGAGAACTCCATTCGTATCAAGAGCCTTTTTCTGTCGAATATGAGTCATGAAATACGTACTCCACTAAATGCCTTGTCCGGTTTCTCATCTATTCTGACCGATGCTAATATTGACATCGGAACCCGACAACAATGCAATGAAATCATTCAGCAAAATTCAGACTTACTTTTGAAACTGATAGATGATGTTGTTGACCTTTCCAGTTTGGAAATCGGGAAAATGCAATTCCAGTTTGGAAACAGCGATGCAGTAGCTATTTGTCGCAATGTAGTGGATACGGTAGAGAAGATAAAGCAAACATCCGCCGCAGTCCTATTCCAAACGTCTCAGGAAAAAATGGAAATCTATACGGATGAAGCACGCCTCCAGCAGTTACTTATCAATCTGTTGATTAATGCAACCAAATTTACCACAGAAGGTAGCATAACCTTATTATTGGAGAAAGAATCAGAAGAAATGACTGTGTTTTCGGTTACAGATACCGGTTGTGGGATCGCCCCGGAAAAACAGGGACAGATATTTAACCGTTTTGAAAAGCTGAATGAAAATGCCCAAGGCAGCGGATTGGGACTCTCTATCTGTCAATTAATTGTAGAACGTTTCGGCGGAAGAATATGGATAGATCCTGAATATAAGGATGGTTCCCGCTTCTTGTTTACTCATCCAATTCACTCTACCAACAGAAAGGAGGCAGCGCAATGAAACAAACCTTGTTAATACTCGCTCTTTTCCTACAAAGTTTCCTCGCATTTGCAGAAAATATAACAGAAAAATCATCTGTGGCAGACAGTCTGTTAATCGAACTACGTGCACTTCCGCATGACACCACAAGATTAAAATTACTTGAGAAACTCGTGCTTACTGAACAAAACTCTCCGCATTATATAGAATATGCTGAAGAAATGTTCAACGAAGCACAGCGCCAAAAGAATCCTAAATATATATGTAGCAGTACATATTTCAAAATATTATACTACTATAATAAGAATGAAGTCGATAGTGTCAGTAAACTGGTGAACTACGTGAAACCCATTGCCAAACGCATGGAGTTTTTCAGGTTGTACTTCAATGCACAAAAATTGCTTATTTATACTTATACATATAAGGAGAAATATGAATATGCCATCAATGAATCATTAAAAATGCTTGAGAAAGCAGAAGAACTGAATAACACAGACGGCCGTATAGCTGCTTATTCATGTCTGGCAAGTGCATACCATGAAACCAACCGTACAAAAGAAGAAGGAGAAGCACTTCGAAAAGCTCACAAATATGTTTCGGAACAAACAACCAGCAGTACACAGTTTAATGTTCTGAATCAACTAATTGTATTCAGTAAAGACCAGAAAGACTATTCAAGCCTGAAGACGTATCTGAAAGAAAACAAACAGCTATTGCAAAAAATGCTTAGTTTAGATCCGGATATGTATGAATCATATTTCAATCTTTATCTATTCTCAGAAATATTTCAAACTTACTATTATACAGGGATAGGAAAGATAGACTCGGCTAAATATCATATAGAAGAAGCTCAAGACTTCATAACTCCGCAGAGTTATATTCCCTATATGGCCCTGTACTATGATGCAAGTGCGGAGTATTACCGGCATACAAAAGATTATCAGGCTGCACTTCTCTATATAGATTCTGCTCTGATAAAGATGAAACAATTTGAATCTGCCCAAATGGAGTATGCCAAACAATTATCGCGGAAAGCTGACATTCTGCAAGAAATGGGTAAATATGCGGAAGCCCTGCCACTGTACGAAAGTTCCAATCATATTCAGGATTCACTGACTGCCGCCATATCAGCTAAACAGCTGGAGGAAATCAAAGAAATACATCATCTGAACCAATTGGTATGGGAGCGTGGAAAACTAAGAAATCGTGTACAAACCAGTATTCTTTTGAGTCTCGGAATCATTTTGATCTTATGTATCGGCTATATGTTCCGCATCAATCTGATACGAAAAGCACTAAAGATATCAGAAAAAGAGACTCATAAAGCCACACGACAGACAGAAGAAGCCAATGAAATGAAGAATCGTTTCCTCTCCAATATGAGTCACGCCATCCGTGTTCCCCTAAACGGAGTATTGGGGTTCTCACAAATCATAGCAAACGAAGCGGAAATAGACGATCAAACCCGTAAAGAATATGCGGAAATTATTCAGCAAAACACGGATCAGCTAATGCGTTTAGTCAACAATGTCCTTGATTTGTCGCGCCTGGAAGCCGGTATGATGAAATTCCAAATGAGTAATTATGACATCGTACAGCTCTGCAATGATGCTGTAGGAATGGCACATATGCAGAATTCTACCTTGCATACTCATTTCATCAGTAACATTGACGAATATATCATCCATACAGACACAAACCGGTTCATGCAATTCGTTGTCAGTATTCTAACTTGTCCATTCGCTTCTTTCAAAGAAGAACGCGATCTCAACTTCACTCTGAACAAGAACGGAGAAATATTACGTTTTAAAATCACCAACTGCCCCCTCGCAGACCTCAAATATGCCAATCAAGACTCTGCTTTGCGTAATGATGTCAACCGTCTGTTTATAAAACACTTTGGCGGTACATATCAAGTAATCCCCGATAGCAAAGAAGGTCCAACTATTCTTTTCACTTATCCCGCTACCTCGGTTGAATAATATTATTGCCTTAAATGAAGGTAGATACGTGGATTTTTTGTACTTTTGCGCCTCAATAAGAGTAATTTGTAATTTATAAATAGAATTATATCATCATGTTCGATAATTTAAGCGAAAGACTGGAAAGGTCGTTTAAAATTCTGAAAGGTGAAGGAAAGATCACCGAAATCAATGTTGCGGAAACCCTGAAAGATGTGCGTAAAGCACTGTTGGACGCTGACGTAAACTACAAAGTAGCCAAAACTTTCACTGATACTGTTAAGGAAAAAGCATTAGGACAAAACGTGCTGACAGCTGTAAAGCCCAGTCAGTTGATGGTAAAAATCGTGCACGATGAACTGACTCAATTGATGGGTGGCGAAACAGCAGAGATTGATTTGGAAGGAAAACCGGCAGTTATTTTGATGTCCGGTCTGCAAGGTTCCGGTAAGACAACTTTCTCAGGTAAGCTGGCACGAATGCTGAAAACGAAAAAGAACAAGAAGCCATTGTTGGTGGCTTGTGATGTATACCGCCCTGCCGCTATTGAACAGTTGCGCGTACTAGCTGAACAAATTGGAGTTCCAATATACTCTGAACCTGACAGCAAGAATCCGGTGAAAATTGCTGAAAACGCCATTCAAGAGGCTAAAGCCAAAGGATACGATGTAGTCATTGTCGATACAGCCGGACGTCTGGCAGTAGACGAAGAGATGATGAACGAGATTGCCGCTATTAAAAAAGCAATCAATCCAAACGAAATCCTATTCGTAGTAGACTCCATGACCGGCCAGGACGCTGTAAACACAGCAAAAGAGTTTAACGAACGACTTGACTTCAACGGTGTTGTACTAACTAAATTAGATGGTGACACCCGTGGTGGTGCCGCTCTTTCCATTCGTTCGGTGGTGAACAAGCCGATCAAGTTTGTGGGTACAGGTGAAAAACTGGATGCTATTGATCAATTCCATCCCTCACGTATGTCAGACCGTATCCTTGGTATGGGTGACATCGTTTCATTGGTGGAACGTGCCCAGGAGCAGTACGATGAAGAAGAAGCAAAACGCCTGCAAAAGAAGATTGCCAAGAATCAATTCGATTTCAACGATTTCTTGAGTCAGATTGCACAGATCAAAAAGATGGGCAACCTGAAAGACTTGGCTTCTATGATACCGGGTGTAGGTAAAGCTATTAAGGACATTGATATTGATGATAATGCATTTAAAAGTATTGAGGCTATCATCTATTCGATGACTCCGGCAGAACGCAGTAATCCGGCTCTTCTGAACGGTTCGCGTCGTCAACGCATTGCCAAAGGTAGTGGTACGAATATTCAAGAAGTAAACCGTCTGTTGAAACAATTTGACCAAACCCGCAAGATGATGAAAATGGTAACGGGTAGCAAGATGGGCAAAATGATGCCGAAGATGAAATAATAAAGATAAACTGCAAGCATACCAATCCCGCTGACTTCATTTAAAATATGAAATTAGCGGGATTGTTGTTATATTCGGTTATTTGCTCTATATTTGCGATACTCTTTTAGACCCCTAATACAAGATAAATTATAATCAAAACAAAAATATTTATATGACATTAATTGATGGAAAAGCAATCTCTGAACAAGTAAAACAGGAGATTGCTGCAGAAGTAGCAGAAATTGTAGCAAAAGGTGGCAAATGCCCTCACCTTGCTGCAATTCTTGTAGGCCACGATGGTGGCAGCGAAACGTATGTTGCTGCCAAAGTGAAAGCATGCGAAGTTTGTGGATTCAAATCCAGCCTCATCCGTTATGAAGCGGATGTTACGGAAGAAGAGCTCCTTGCTAAAGTACGTGAATTAAATGAAAATGCAGATGTTGATGGATTTATCGTACAGCTCCCATTACCCAAGCATATCTCTGAGCAAAAAGTGATTGAAACTATCGATTATCGTAAAGATGTAGACGGGTTTCATCCCATCAATGTAGGTCGCATGTCCATAGGATTGCCTTGCTATGTATCAGCAACCCCTAACGGTATTCTTGAACTACTGAAACGCTATCAAATAGAAACTTCGGGTAAGAAGTGTGTAGTATTGGGACGTAGTAATATCGTCGGTAAACCAATGGCTGCACTGATGATGCAGAAAGCCTATCCAGGAGATGCTACTGTAACCGTATGCCATAGCCGGAGCAAAGATCTTGTAAAAGAATGCCAGGAAGCCGATATCATCATCGCTGCATTGGGACAACCCAACTTTGTGAAAGCTGAAATGGTAAAAGAAGGTGCCATAGTTATTGATGTAGGTACTACACGTGTACCGGATTCTACAAAAAAATCAGGCTTCAAACTGACTGGAGATGTTAAGTTTGACGAGGTTGCTCCGAAATGTTCATTTATCACTCCTGTGCCGGGTGGTGTAGGACCGATGACCATCGTTTCTTTGATGAAGAATACATTGCTGGCTGGCAAGAAAGCAATATATCAATAATAAAAATACCGAATACCGGAAGGAACCCCTTGTGACAACTTGACTCCTTTCGGTATTTATTTTATCCAGTGGAACCTTAATCCGCTCAAAGTCATGAGACAGACAATCCCTCTTGCATTACTTTTCTTCTTTATATCGTGTTGTAGCACAGCACAGGAACAAGTAGTACCGGAATCCACTGATACAATCCCCCCTGCAAAAATCACTCTATTATTTGTAGGTGATTTGATGCAACACCAAGCCCAGCTTGACGCCGCGCGTACAGATAAAGGGACTTATGACTACTCTCCCTGCTTCTCTCTCGTAAAAGAGCAAATCAGTGGAGCAGACATCGCTATCGGCAATTTAGAAGTACCTATCGGTGGAAAACCTTATAGTGGTTATCCGGCTTTCTGTGCACCTGATGAATATTTATATGCCATTAAAGAGGCCGGTTTCAATGTTCTATTAACTGCTAACAATCACTGTCTCGACCGCGGTAAAAAAGGTTTGGAACGTACAATCCTAATGTTAGATTCCTTACGTATCCTCTACACCGGAACTTATAGTAATGAAGAAGAACGCCGTCAACGATACCCATTACTCATTCACAAAAACGGTTTTCGAATTGCCCTTCTTAACTATACCTATGATACCAATGGAGTTAAGCCATCCTCTCCCAACATAGTGAACTATATTGATAAGAAAATCATGTTACAGGATATCGATACAGCACGAACATGGCAACCTGATGTTATCATTGCCTGTATGCATTGGGGAAACGAATACCAATCGCTACCCAGTCGCGAACAGCAACAATTGGCTGATTGGTTATTGAAACAGGGCGTTACCCATATCATCGGTAGCCATCCTCATGTTATACAACCGATGGAACTACGTACCGATAGCATTACCGGAGCACAACACGCTGTAGTATATTCTTTAGGGAATTTCATCTCCAACATGAGTAAAGTAAATACTGACGGAGGACTTATATTCACATTAGAATTAGAAAAAGACACCACAACATCTACCTCCCCACAAGTTCGAGTACAACGTTGCGGATATAATTTCGTATGGACAGCACGTCCCAATTTCACCAAAGAAAAAAACTATGTGCTTTATCCCACAGATTCCACATCTATTTCAAAGCTCCCGGAAGCTGCACGTAACCATCTGAATATCTTCGTCAAAAACTCCCGGAAGCTCCTCCACCAACACAATATAGGAATTAAAGAGAATAAAAAATAATGCAGATTTCAATAAAATATTTCGCCAAATATTTGCAGTATCAAAGATAATACCTATCTTTGCACCGCGTTTGAGAAATGACGCAAACATGGTGACTGTAGTTCAGTTGGTTAGAGCGTCAGATTGTGGTTCTGAATGTC
>OGHH01002299.1_pt1 | contig 11245 bp, 10 predicted proteins | sample 1571471 | NCBI WGS metagenome assembly OGHH01 (sample SAMEA2581936, study PRJEB24529) | metagenome | biome: Human gut stool | place: China | collected 2011
GGTCCCGTTCGCCACATAACCCAACAGGCATTCATTGACGCTACGCACCGAAAACGTACGTACCCGTTGTCCCAAGTCTTTCCCGTTCATCTCCACTTTTACGGCTACGCTCACCGGTTCCGCCTGTGCGTTATTACTCGTCCTCATAATCGGATCCACCACTCTTTAACACATTCTTCGCATTCTGAATAACTCTTGCGCGATCCTGTGGATGAATATAGTCTTCTGTCAGTTTATTTCCCGCCATAAGTGCATCCACATTCATTCCAAGTAATCTGGCATTCGGTGTAATGTATTTCAATGTGCTGTGTCCTCTGCTAATGGATTTTACCATCACAAGACTCTTGATCTTGTTCATAACAGATAATATATATTCACCTTTTTCCCCATCATAGGAATGCTTTTTTTCTTTTACAAATAATAATTCAATGCCATCAGCACATCCATCCGGCGACTTTACGATGTGACAGTTCAGCATCATAGTAGTGATTGCACTCTCTGCCGATACAAAACGTACCTTCATCTCAAAATCCGTATGTCCTGTATTCTCCGCCTTATAGAGATTCCCGATCAGAATATCATAGTCATTCTTAACTATAATATCGCGAATCCCTACTGCTCCACTGTAAAAGTCACCTTCTTTATATCCGAATTCCGTTATATTCTTTGTTACATAACGAGTCTGCCATCTGCTGTCCGGCTTGTAGAGATACAGTGCCAGAATGCCCGCATGGTTAATGATACGTTCCAGACTCATACTTCCGATTGCTACATCAGAGCGCAGTTCAAACAGTACCATATATGCCTTTTTCCCGTTATATTCAAACTGATTGACAAATCCACTTACAACCAGTCTTTTTTTCTTATTTATATTCAGAAGAAGCCGATGCCAGATAATCGTTTTCTTCTCATTTAAAATTGGCCAAAACTCATCACTGGACATAAACTTATCCGGCTCCATCGTGATCGAATCGATCTGGTTTCCAACCAGTTTTACTGCCGCATTATTGATACTTAAAACTTCTCCATCCTCGCAGAATACAACTGCGGGATATTCAATATGACTCAGAAAATCTGAATAATTGCTGATTTTGCCTATCTCCAAATGTATCCCTCTTTTCTCTTATGTAACCCCATAGACACATAAAACTTTTCCATGTCAGCCATAGAAAAGTTTCATGTATGTTAAATATCGCTGTTAATATTATTCCTCTGTTTTGTCGTCTTCCGTTCCGGCAGCTTCTTTATCATCCTCGGATGACACCATTGAAGTTGCTTCACTCTTCAGACCTGTAAATGCCTTATCTGCAATATCCTTTGTTACACAACATGCATCTACAACACCATCTAAGGCAGCCAGAAGTTCTCCCATATATTTGCTGACTGCATCACATTCCTTCTTTACATTCTTTCTGAGAACGTATGCTTCGCTGGTCGCTTTGTTTGTAATAGCTTCTGCTTCCTTCTGTGCATTTTCCTTCTGGGTTCTGCACTCATAATCTGTCTTTGCACTTAAAGCTTCTGCAGCTTCATGTGCTTTATTTCTTGTACGCTCGCTGTCGTTGTAAGCCTGCTCCTTCAGACTTGCGCAGGTTGCTTCCGTCTCATCATACATCTGCTTGCACTTTGCATTTGTCTCTGTCTCAAGTGCATTGCAACGATCGGTTGTATCCTTCTCCATTGCTTCACACTTTGCAGTCATCTCTGCATGCTGCGCATCACACTCTTTATTCGTCTGGGCAATCAGCGCATCTGCGCTCTCTCTTGCCTCTAAGAGTGTTCTTGAAATGGATTCATATCTTCCTGCGGATTCGAATTCCTTCTGCTTATAAGCGTTTACCTGCTCCTTCAGAGATTCAATCTCGCTTTCATATTCTGCATTCTTTGCCTTTAAGCCATCAATTGTCTTATTTGACTCTGTCAGGTTTACTTCTCTCATAGTCTTAAGGCTTAATACGGCTTCGCTGAGCTTGTTTACATTTGCCTTTAACTCATTGACTTCCTTTTCATGATCAGCCTTTAACTCTTCAATATAATAATCAACTGAATTCTTATCATATCCACCAAATGTTACTGTCTTAAATGATGCTTCTGTCTTTACTTCTTCCTCATCAAAATTATTGTCTTTTGCCACGATGATCCCTCCAAAATAATCTATTATTTAAGCATCTTCCTGTCGTCAGGGCAATCATTGCGCCTGCCATCGTCATCTATTTCTGTGTGTTATACTTATGCATTCCAGTACAGATGCTCATTTTCTGTAAGCACTAATTGAAATGATTATAACACACCCTTATAGTTTTGCACAATTATTTTTTCTTAATTTAGTTACAAAGCACATATTTTGTGCTATATTGGACAAGGAAATCAAACCGAACTATTAGGAGGAATTTTTATTACTATGAAACACACAAGAAAATGCCTGACCACTGCATTTATGATCCTGATCTGTCTTTTTGCTTTTACCGGCTGTGGTCAGAAAAAAGTTACCGCATACCAATCGTATGTAAAAAATCTTCTCGATGTTAATTATAAAGGTGATTACACCAATTATGTGAAACAGAATAAAGGAAATGAAACCGATGCACTTGCACTGTATCAGGACTGCCTTTCCAATCTCGCAAACCAATTGATCACACATTATAATCTGAATACCAACCAGTCTGTTGAAGTAAACCAGACTTTTACCACTGTTGCTGCCGCTATTTACAATGATGCACGATATGAAGTATCGGAAAGCTATAAAGAAAACGGGGACTACTATGTGGATGTAACCATATATCCACTGGCAATCCTTGACCAGTCCTACGATGAAATTATTGCTTATATTGAAGCCTTTAATAAAGACGTAGACGACGGTGTCTATAATGACGTTAAGAAAGAGGAATATGATAAAAAGTTTGCAAACGGTATTGCATCGATCCTTTCTTCTCATACCGAAAAACCACAGTACAAGGATCCTGTAGTCATCAAGGCACTTATCAACGATGACGGTGAATACTACAGCATCTCATCCGACAGCCTGAAGGAGATCGACCAGGCAATGATCGCCACTGAGACCGCTGACGCTACGGAAGCCGACACTTCCGAGGAATAAACGGGCGAAAGACAACAGCACCAATTTTTCATCTAAAAAAAGAACAATCCCCTTTCACTACGCAGAACACTCTCGTTCTATTTCTCACGTAGCGGTACTAAACTCCCACCTAACGGTGGTTCGTTAAGGACCGACGTTCGTAACCGAGACCTTAGCGAGGCTCGCCGAGGTTAGTTCGAAGTTATACAGAGTAAAAAGGTCTGCTACATGAAAGATATTGTTCTTTTTTCTATCTATACATACTACACGCTGTTGTCTTTCTGCCTATTGATAAAATACTTACAGAATAGTTATATGAAAAGGCTTCGTCTGTCAGAAACAGGACGAAGCCTTTTGGTTTATTTCTCGCGGAATGTGAATTCCTCGTTTGCTAATTTGAATTTGCTGCCATCGATCAGCATCATGTCTGTGCCGCTGTTGATGATCTTGCCACCAAGATAGGTGTGATTGGTTGATTTGTTATCACGCAGATAATAAACGCCATTGACGTTGATGATATATGCATGACGACGGCTGACAGAATTGTTGTCTGTTACCTGATAATCAACACCCTGTGCAGACTTACCGATACAAAAGATCGGTTTGTCGATCTTAATCCGCTCACCGGTTCTGGTTCTTACGATAACAGGACCCGGTTTGCTCTTGGATGCATTCGTCAAAACAGTCGTTGATGTAATGTCTGAATCATCATCAAATCCGATATCATTACCGGAATAATCCTTAACTTCCTTTGCCAGTTTAAAGCTTGGAGTTGATACAACGGTTGTCTGTAATGGAACTTCCTTATCTTCTATTGCCTCTGCTTTCTGCGGTCTGACAATGAAATGCTGCTCATCCTCCGGATGAACATTGTTGTCATTCTTCATATCTGTGATCATCTTGTAGAACTCTGACAGATAGAAGGATGAATTATGATCAAAGAATTTGATCAGTTCATATCCACAGTCTGAAGCTTTCTTATTTGCAAAGTCAAGCTTGTTTACCAGATCTCTGACAAACTTCTCCATATTGCATTTTTCCATCGGTTTATCAATTGGAAGGAACACAAGCTGAACACTCATATCCTCCAGATTCAGATACATGTATCCAATATTCAGGATAACCTTACCGAGTGGCATATCATTCGCCTTCAGGTACATCAACTGATCAGCTATGCTGAACATAATGTCCACCAGTTCGTCCCTGTGAATCTTCTTTGTAATAAACTGATTCATCGTAATCATGGCCGGAATCGAATATGTAAGTGCTCTCTGTCCGTCAATATACTCTTCATGGCAAAAGCTGTTGTTTCCTACAAATGATGTATTGTACAGCTCGACTTCATTATGAAGGATCTGGACATCATCTTCAATCTTAAAATATAATTTGTACTCATCGCACAAATATGTCTTCTCTGTGCTCATAATAACGCCCTCCGCAATTATTCTCCAGCCACTCAAGTCCCATTTACTCTACAGTAACAGACTTGGCAAGATTACGCGGTTTATCTACATCCAGCCCTTTTGCATCTGATGTATAGTATGCGATCAACTGCAAAATAACAGCCGCTGCAAATACAGTAAATAAACTATCCTGCTTAGGTATTCTTATATGCTTATCACATATCTGGGTGTCAGTAACTTCGTCACCCATACTAATTAGAATAACATATGCTCCCCTGGCTTTTACTTCCCTTATATTTGAAACCATCTTCTCGTATACAGCCGGCTGTGTCGCTAACGCGATAACCGGTACATTCTCTGTGATCAGAGCGATCGTACCATGTTTTAATTCACCTGCTGCGTAAGCCTCCGCATGAACATAGGATATCTCCTTCAACTTCAGAGCCCCCTCCAGTGAAAGAGTATAATCCATGCCCCTTCCGATAAAGAATGCATCCGGAGCCATTTTTATGTAATTAGCAACAGTCTTGACTTCATCTGCCTGAAGCAGGGTTTCTTCTATTACCGGAATTGTTCCCAACAGTTTGCTGATAAATTCCTTTGCCTGCTCTTCTGAATAAATTCCTTTTACAAGTCCAAGCCTGCAGCCGATTAAATACATTGCCGCCATCTGAACCGAATATGCCTTTGTACTTGCAACTGCAATCTCCGGTCCGGCATGTGTATATAACACATAATCACTTTCTCTTGCGATCGTAGACCCTTTTACATTTACGATCGAAATAACCTTGGAACCACATCTTTTTGCCAGACGCATTGCTTCCAATGTGTCAATTGTCTCTCCCGACTGGGAAGTTACGATAACCAATGTCTTCTCATTGATCAGTGGTTCTTTATAACGGAATTCTGATGCGATCTCCACATTTACCGGTATACGAAGCTCTGATTCAATCATTGCTTTTCCTACGATTCCGGCATGCATAGCAGTTCCGCATGCAATGACTGTGATATTTTCACAATTTTTAAATACTTCATCATCAATCCCGTCTTCTGTAAAATCAGGGAGTGAATTCACAATTCTTGGTGTGATCGTATTTCTCAGGGATTCCGGCTGCTCATAAATCTCTTTTAACATGAAATGTGGAAATCCACCTTTCTGAGCGGCTGTAATATCCCATGTAATCTCTAACATCTGTGGCTTTACTTCATTGCCTTTCAGATCCTCAACCCGGATTCCTTCCTGTGTCATTGTAAGGATATGATATTCCGGCACAACAAAATAATCTTTTGAGAATGAAATGATCGCTGTCAGGTCTGACGCAATGATAGATCCTTCTTCGCTGTGTGCTGCTACCATCGGGCTGACATTTCTTACTGCATATATGATCCCAGGTCTGTCTGCAAACATAATGCAAAGCGCAAATGAACCCGCAATTATCTTAACCGCCTTCCGAATCGCTGCGATCGGATCACCATCATACAGAGTATCCAGCAGGGCTGCCACAACTTCAGAATCTGTTTCTGATACAAGCTTATCTGCCAGTCCATACTCTCTTATGATGTCACTGTAATTCTCAATGATACCATTGTGGATAAGAGCAACATTTCCACATCTGTGCGGATGCGCATTCGCATCTGTAACTCCACCATGTGTTGCCCATCTTGTATGTCCGATACCGCAAGTCGATGAATAATCTCCATCCTTACACAGTTCCCTGAGTTCGCTGACTCTTCCTGCCTTCTTCCGGATCGTTAATGTATCATCGTCATTTAAAAGTGCAATACCCGCACTGTCATAGCCTCTGTACTCTAACCGCTCCAGTCCATCGATCAGGATATCCTTCGCCGGCTTTCTGCCTGTAAAACCTATGATTCCACACATATATTCAATTATCTCCTTTCGGCTTATGATGCATATTTCTTTTTCTGTTCGTATATCTGTCTTTATCGTCCGTCAGATATTTTACTGCATCATCAAATTATCCGGTCATGCTGCTTTGTTTTGGAATCTCTTCCATATTTGGCATGCATGTGCGCATCCGGACTCTGCGTAGAGGCATCCTCCGAATTTTCGATAACCTCTATCCTCGTCACCCTTTTCGTCGTTGATCCAAAGGGACATGGCGCTAAGATTTCTAAATCTTTCAAAATCTGCTTTCCTCCATACTATAAGCAGACATTAAAATTCTATCATAGACCACCCAATAAATCAACGACTTCATATCTGTAGGGCTGCGTTTTCTATTAAATTAATTAGCTGATGAATGAACCACCTGGCAGATTCTTCTCGGTTGTAAGAAGGGACAGATTGCCCTCTGCATCCTCTGCACACAGCAGCATACCTTCTGATACAACTCCTGCAAGCTTGCATGGCTTCAGGTTTACGATCGCAACAACGCGCTTTCCAACCATTTCTTCCGGTGAATAGGAGCCTTTAATTCCCGATACGATCTGTTTCACATTGTTCTCACCGAATTTAACCTGAGAACATAAAAGTTTTCTGGAATTCTGTACTTCCTCACATGCAATGATCTCGCCGATCATCAACTGCATCTTCTCAAATTCTTCGATCGTGATCTGCTGTTTATTCAGAACAGACGGATCATTGTTAAGTGCAGCGACCTTAGCTTCTGCCTGTTTCATTTTCTTCTTTTCTTCGGAATTCTCTTTTTCTTCCTTCTGCTTCTTTGCTTTCTCGTAGATAGTTTCTTCTACAGGAGGTGCAAACTTGGCAACTTCTGCCATAACTTCCTTTACGTCCAGTCTTGCGAACAGGATCTCAGGAGTTTCTGTTACCTTGTTTCCGGATGGATAAAGACCGAATCTTCCAAGCTCTGTTACCTTTCTCTTTGCAGCATTTAACTGGTTCAGGATCTTAACAGAGGTATCCGGCATATATGGCTCCAGAAGGGACGCACCGATCACGATGCTCTCAACCAGATTATATAATACGGTATTCAGACGATCCTGCTTTGTTTCATCTTTTGCAAGTGCCCAAGGCATGGTCTCGTCGATATATTTGTTGCATCTCTTGAATAAGGTGAAGATCTCTGAGATCGCATCTGCAACCTTTAACTTATCCATGCATTCTGCGACCTTGATACGGCAGTTTAATACGACATTCTTCAGATCTTCATCTACTTCTTCTATTACTCCGGTATTCGTAACTACGCCGCCAAAGTATTTGTTTGACATAGAGATCGTACGATTTACCAGATTTCCAAGTGTGTTTGCAAGCTCGGAATTGATTCTTTCTACAACCAGCTCCCATGAAATGATTCCGTCATTCTCAAACGGCATCTCATGCAGAACGAAGAAACGGACTGCATCCACACCAAACAGGCGGACCATATCATCTGCATACATTACATTTCCCTTGGACTTACTCATCTTACCGTCATTCTGGATCAGCCATGGATGTCCGAAGATCTGCTTTGGAAGCGGTACTCCAAGCGCCATCAGCATGATCGGCCAGTAGATCGTATGGAATCTTAAGATATCTTTTCCGATCAGATGTAAGTCAGCAGGCCAGTATTTTTTATATAATTCATCGTTATTACCGTCTACATCGTATCCAAGACCTGTAATATAGTTTGATAATGCATCGATCCATACATAGATAATATGCTTGTCATCAAAATCAACCGGGATACCCCATTTAAAGGATGTTCTGGATACGCACAGATCCTGAAGTCCCGGCTTGATGAAGTTATTGATCATCTCGTTCTTTCTGGACTCCGGCTGAATAAAATCAGGATTCTGCTCAATGTGCTTCATCAGTCTGTCCTGATATTTGCTGAGTTTGAAGAAATATGCTTCCTCTTTTGCTTCCTGTACCGGTCTTCCGCAGTCCGGGCATTTGCCGTCTACAAGCTGTGAATCTGTAAAGAAGGATTCACATGGAGTACAGTATTTTCCTACATATTCTCCCTTATATATGTCACCCTGATCGTACAGCTTCTTAAAAATCTTCTGAACCTGTCTCTCATGATCTGCATCTGTTGTTCTGATAAATTTGTCGTAAGATGTGTTCATCAGATCCCAGATATTCTTAATCTCGCCTGAAATCTCGTCAACGAATTCCTTTGGAGTCTGCATGTTCTCAAAAGCCTTGTTCTCGATCTTCTGTCCATGCTCATCTGTTCCTGTCATGAATCTTACATCATAACCTGCGAATCTCTTGTACCTTGCAATGCTGTCAGCCAACACGATCTCGTAGGTGTTGCCTATATGAGGTTTACCTGATGCATATGCAATAGCGGTTGTAATATAATACGGTTTTTTTGCCATTTCAAAAACCCTCCTTGATAAAACTACAAACACGAATGAAATGTCTGCGCTATTTTTTCTGGCAATCTTATGTGCTCAGATAACAAAAATTATATGCCTTTTTTGTGCAAATTGTCAACAGATTCCATTTGTTTTTATACAGTTTTTGCAACCTTCATCTCTAAATAAAATTATGTCTTTTTTTTCAGATTTCTTTTATGCTATAGTATGTCCGAACAGTTCGATCATGTAATACCGCACGACACATCTGTGAATCTGCCGTCATCCGTTACTGTTTAAAATTATACTTTTATTATTGAGGTTATTCTGTCATGAAAAATTTTTTAACGAAAACACCTGTTGTTATCACACTTGCACTCATCTGCTGTGCCTTATGGGGAAGCGCCTTTCCCTGCATCAAGATCGGCTACCAGATGTTTTCAATCGGCGGAAATGATACCGCATCCCAGATCCTGTTCGCCGGCATCCGTTTTCTGCTCGCCGGACTTATGGTTATCCTTATCTGCAGCTTCATATATAAAAAGCCTTTGAGCCCACATAACGGGACAACGGTCAAACGTATCTTTATCCTGTCATTGTTCCAGACTATCCTGCAATACGTCTTCTTTTACATCGGTTTAGCAAATACGACCGGAAGCAAGGCAGCGATCATTGAAGCGACAAACGTCTTTCTGGCGATTCTTGTATCGGGTCTGTTATTTAAAATGGAAAAGGTTACATCCAAAAAGATGCTTGGATGTCTGATTGGATTTATCGGAGTTGTTATCATCAATCTGGGAAATGGTGTAGACGCGCATTTCACTCTCACCGGAGAAGGCTTCATCCTGTTATCAACAGTGGCTTATGCTTTCTCTTCAGTTATCATCAAATATTTTTCCGATAAGGAGAATCCGGTTCTGCTCAGCGGCTGGCAGTTCTTTGTCGGCGGCTTCGTGATGATCCTTTGCGGACTTGCCGGAGGCGGACATATCGCGGGAGACTCCGCTCCTGCTGTCCTGCTTCTGCTCTATATGGCGTTCATCTCGGCCTGCGCCTATACATTATGGAGTCTGCTGTTAGCGCACAACCCGGTATCCCGGATCGCCGTCTACGGCTTCTCGAATCCGGTCTTTGGCGTACTGTTATCAGCTCTGCTTCTGCATGAAACATCTGCCTTAAACATCCGCTGTCTGGTCGCACTTGTTCTTGTCTGTGCCGGCATCATCCTTGCAAATAAAGAAAAAGCCGTATAAAAATACCATCTTTCATTCAACAAAATCTTACACTAAAACTTTTATAATGCTATGTTCTGTCAAATAAAAGATGGTATTTTATAAATTTTTTTATAAATTTCTCACAACGCCGAATATCAGCGCCGCCATGATCAGTATATAGATTAAAACCGTGTCCGCTGTACCCAGCCGATATGCGTCTCCTTTTATATAGTTCAAATCTCCCCTGACTATCAGATATATGATACATGGTCCTGCAATGTACAAAAACGGATTATAGGAAAAGGATGTCCGTATCTCTCCTTTTATTAAAGACAGGCATGCTCTGGTTATCCCACAACCGGGGCACTGCCATCCGGTCAGTGCCCGGAATATGCAGGGTACTGCCAGACCGGTCAGTCTGACAAATACCGCATACAGGATTCCTGCTAAAAGAATAATGCTATCCCGATATATAATCTTTCGGACACGATTTTTCTTTTCTTCCATATATGTTTCTTACTGTCCGTTATATGGGTTGTTATTATCATTTCCATTGCTGTATGGATTATTGCCGCTCTGGTTGTAACCACCATACTGCTGGCTCTGATCATATCCACCATACTGCTGATTCTGGTTGTATCCGCCGTACTGCTGGTTCTGATATCCACCATTATATGGCTGGCCATATCCGTTCGTTCCGCTGTACTTATTAATCGCATCCTGTGCCAGTGCGTAGTCGATAATTCCAAGTCCAAATAACTGAAGAACTACAAACAGGATACCGCTATTGCTGGATGGCATACCGCCTCTGTTCTTGATGATATCGACCTTTTCACCCATCTTGTAAGCCCAGTACCATCCATAAATACCACAGGTAACAAGTGTAAGCAACAGTGCCATTCCGCCACCTGCCAGTTCATTCTCACCCGACATCTCATTTGTATCGTCTGTAATACATACAAACCAGTAAAGTCCATAAATACCACCGGTAACGATCGTCAATAAGATACACATACCAATACTTCTTTGTTTCATACTTTCCTCCTTGCCGATGCTCCTTCCGCATCTCTGATTTCATATAACAAAAAGTATAAAATATTTATAAACTGCTGTCAACGAAGTCTGTACCAAAATATTGCTTATTCTGCTATATTTATGCATAATGTACCAGTATCTATCTGTTATCGCCCTGTATGTTTGCAAAATAAATACAAAAAAATTGAAAAAAAATACATATCGTGATACAATTTATTTTTCTGTTATTATTTCAATAACAATATTAT
>OGHH01002302.1_pt1 | contig 11243 bp, 10 predicted proteins | sample 1571471 | NCBI WGS metagenome assembly OGHH01 (sample SAMEA2581936, study PRJEB24529) | metagenome | biome: Human gut stool | place: China | collected 2011
TAATCTGGCTCGACAAGGATATCTTAAACACAGACCAGAAGCTGGAAGATGCAATCATGACGCATCTTGCAGAGAAAAATATACGATAATTTTACAATGATCAATTACAGGAGAATATTATGAGTGCAACCGATGAAATTAAAAACTATTATTTAAGTCTTGGCATCAAAGAATCGGTCTACGATTTCTGCGAAGCAACCGAACAGGCATTGCTTCCAAGATTTCAGGAGATCGACCGCATTGCAGAACAAAACCAGATTAAGGTAATCTCTGCTATGCAGAAAGCTGGATTTTCAGAGTCCCATTTGAATGGTACGACCGGATACGGCTACAACGATCGCGGAAGAGAAGCAGTCGAAGAGATTTACGCCCATGTATTTCACACCGAGGACGCATTGGTACGTCAGCAGATTACCTGTGGTACCCATGCACTATCCATTGCCCTGTCCGCGAATTTGCGTCCGGGCGATGAAATCTTGTCCCCGGTCGGAAAAGTGTATGATACTTTAGAGGGAGTTATCGGCATCAGGGAGTCCAAGGGATCTCTTGCCGAATTCGGCATTACATTCCGCAAAGTTGATTTATTGCCAGATGGCAGTTTTGACTATGATAACATTAAGAAAAACATCAACGAGAAGACAAAGCTGATCGAGATCCAGCGTTCCAAGGGATACGATGTACGTCCAACCCTTTCAGTCGAACAGATTGGTGAACTGATTGCATTTGTGAAATCCATCAAGCCAGACGTGATCTGTATGGTTGATAACTGCTACGGCGAATTCGTTGAGACAATTGAGCCATCCGATGTCGGTGCAGATATGGTTGTCGGTTCCCTGATTAAGAATCCGGGTGGCGGACTTGCTCCAATCGGCGGATATATCTGCGGTAAGAAAGAATATATTGAAAACTGCGCGTACCGTCTTACAACACCAGGACTTGGAAAGGAAGTCGGTGCATCTTTGAACGCAACCCGTCCAATCGCACAGGGACTGTTTTTAGCACCAACTGTAACTGCAGCTGCATTAAAAGGCGCCATCTTTGCCGCTAATGTCTATGAACGCCTGCATTTTAAATCTGTTCCGAATGCCACAGAACCTCGTTATGATATCATTCAGGCAGTAGAATTTGGAAAACCGGAATATATCCAGGCATTCTGTGAAGGAATTCAGGCGGCTGCACCGGTTGACAGCTTTGTAACTCCAATCCCATGGGATATGCCAGGTTATGACAGTCAGGTCATTATGGCTGCCGGTGCATTTGTATCCGGTGCATCCATTGAACTTTCTGCCGATGCTCCAATGAAAGAGCCATATGCCGTATATTTTCAGGGTGGACTGACCTATCCCCATGCAAAGTTTGGTATCATGATGTCCCTTGAAAAAATGGTAGAAAAAGGACTTGTAGTATGTTAGACTAGGCGATGATAAGCCTCGCACCCGGAGAGGTGGAAGGAGTGCTTATGCATATATTAGTCAAAGATTTAGCTGTCTGCGAACGCCCTTACGAAAAGGCAGAGCGGTATGGTGTTTCCGCACTTTCGGATGCGGAACTGTTATCCCTGATCATGCGAACCGGCACCAAAGAGGCCAGCGTGCTGGATCTGGCAAATCAGGTATTAAATGCACACGATACGCAAAAAGGATTACTTGGATTGCAGTTTTTGCTGCCACAGGAGCTGACGAAAATCCCTGGTATCGGGAAGGTCAAAGCCATCCAGCTACTTGCACTGGCAGAGATATCCAAACGGATGAATCTCGAACAATTGCAAAAAAAACTGGAATTTCATACTCCTGACACAATTGGAGCGTATTATAGGGAGAAGTGCAGATTTTTATCCGTTGAAAAAACTTTTTTATTGTTACTTACAAATGCGCATACTTTAATCAAGGAAGTGGAGTTATCCTCTGGCACGGTCAATCAGACTTACCTGTCACCACGCGAGATATTTATTCACGCGCTGCGCTATGAGGCAGTGCATATCGTGCTGGTACATAACCACCCATCCGGTCGCGTTACACCAAGTGAGGCAGACATCCAATCGACGCTTCGCATCCGCGATGCAGGGCAGCTGCTTGGGATTCAGGTATCTGACCATATCATCGTCGCTGGAGATCATTATTTAAGTATGCTGGAAAGAGGCATTTTATGAGATTTGATCGAAGAAAAGATATCCATCCAAAATATCTGTTACTTACATTTACGATTATCGGCATCGTGCTGATCGTATTGTCATATGCAGCTGCACCAAAGGTCGCAGGCATCAGGCGCTTTACAAGCAAGCTGATCACGCCAATTCAGAAAGGAATCAACGAGATCGGTCTGTGGACGGATTCAAAAATGAAGAATCTGAACGAAATCAAAACACTGACCGACGAAAACGAAGCTCTGCAGGCAGAGCTTGCATCCTGTAAGCAGGAGATCACAAACTATCAGAATAAAATGCTGGAACTGCAGGAATTGCGGGATCTGTATGCTCTGGATGAATCCTATCCGGATTATGAGATGACGGCTGCCCATGTATTTGCAAAAGATTCCACTTCGTGGTTTTCTACATTCTATATTGACAAGGGAACCAAACAGGGACTTTTTAAGGGTGCTAATGTCTTGTGTGGCGATGGCGTCGCAGGCATCATCACGGAATGCTTTGATGATTACGCCAAAGTGCGTGCAGTCATCGATGACAATTCCAATATCAGTGCGAAGGTCATGCCTGCAAATGCACTCTGTACTGTCGAGGGAGATCTGAACCTCTATGATAGCGGTTATTTGCTTGTTGAAAATATTGATAAGGACGCCAATGTATCAATCGGAGATAAGGTTGTAACCTCGCCGATTTCAGACCTGTATCATTCCGGTCTGATCATCGGCTATGTGGCAAAGACCTCTTATGACACAAACAACCTGACAATGACTGCCTATATTACACCCGCAGTTGATTTTTCAAACATCACAGATGTGCTTGTCATTACGGCAGAAAAAAAGACCGTCTCCCACGAGTAAGCAAATGTAAGGGAAGCAGCAAATTATGAAACATAAACTGAAACGAATCATAACTTTGGCAATTCTGATTGTCATAAATTTTGTATTACAGTCGACGGTGTTTGGATTTCACAGTTTAAGTGTGATCACACCGAATCTTCTTCTGATCCTCACAATGTCCTTTGGACTGATGCGTGGCAGAAAAGAAGGTCTGCTGGTCGGTGCATGCAGCGGTCTGCTGGTGGATATATTTTTCTCCAGCATCCTTGGACCCTATATGCTTTTGTACATGTTTATTGGTTATATTAACGGATTCTTCCACAAAAACTACATGATTGAAGATGTATTACTGCCTTTGATCGTAATTATTGTGGATGATTTCCTGTTTAACACGATTATCTACATTGTCAGTTTCTTATTAAAGAATAAAACGAATTACGGTATATACCTTCTGCATGTGATTCTGCCGGAGATTTTATGTACCGCTTTGTTAACGGTGATCATTTACAAGCTCTATGTAAAGATCAACAAACGTTTAAAGGAAGATGAGTAATCTATGTTACGTGAGATATTACAATCAATTAAAGAGATTATTGTCGACTATGTAAAAAGCCGTCTGTTTCCGGTTACAGTTGTCGTCCTTGTACTTTTCTCGATTCTGGTACATCAGCTTTTTGTGTTGCAGATCAAAGAGGGAGAAGAGCATATGGAGAATTTCGTCTACAAGTCAAAGAAGACTTTGACGATCGATTCCGTGCGTGGAAATATTCACGACTGCAATGGATACCTGCTCGCCTACAATGAGCTTTCTTACTCGGTTGTTTTCAGTAATGACAACGCACAGACAACTCTGTAAACGAACCTGAAAATCAGCGAGAATGAATTGAAAAACCAGATTGTCGACGAGACGATCTCCATATTAGAGAAAAACGGTGACTCGCTGACATTGGATTTCCCGATCAAGCTTGATGCGAATGGGAACTTCCAGTTTACAGTCAAAGACCAGCAGTTGAAAAATTTCCTGAAGGATGTCTATGCAAAAACCGATTATGATTCCATGCCTGACGAACAGAAAAATGCAACTGCGGACGATATCATGGAATATCTGAATACCAAAGTATTTGATGTTTCAGATTCTTATAGCAAAGAAGCAGATTTAAAGATTGTCGGCGTACGTTACAAGTTGTGGATGAACCGTTACCAGCAGTATGTTCCGGTTACCATCGCTTATGACATCAGTGAGACAAGCAATGCAGCGATTACAGAGCATGCAGATGAGCTTCCGGGCATGTCTGTCTCCGTCAAATCCCTGCGCCGCTACAACGACGCCAAATATTTCGCCCATGTCATCGGCTATATCGGTGCCATTTCCGATGAGGAAATGAAAGAAAAAAATGCAGAGCTTTCAGATGAGGAGCAGTATACAAACGAAGAAATGATCGGAAAAACCGGTATTGAGCAGTATTGTGAGTCCTATCTGCGCGGTACAAATGGTCTTGAGACGATGTATGTCGATAACCTTGGTAAAGTTATTGACACTGTTGAATCCAAACCCGCAACAGCCGGAAACGATGTCTATCTGACTCTGGATTTAAATCTGCAGAAATACTGTTATGATACGCTGGAAGATGAGATTACCTCGATCATTTTATCGTATCTGACACCCGCCTATAACGTAATTGCCAAGGAAAATGCCAGCATCGCGATCTCTGATGTTTATTTTGGATTGTTTAATAACAACATCCTGTCACAGGATGATATGCGCGCAGAAGATGCAACTGATACTGAAAAAGCAACGATTCAGGCAATCGATGCCCAGAGACAGGCAACCCTTGACAATCTGGATACTATTTTGACATCTACCTTCACGCCGCTTTCTGAGCTGGATGAGAACTATCAGCATTACATGGAATATATCTGTGAGGTTTTGAGCGACAACAATATTTTCCATACCTCCATGATTGACAAAGACGATCAGGAGTTTATCGACTATACAAACAATGTAACGTCTCTGGAACATTATCTGAAATATGCAATCAGCCAGGAGGCGATCGACCTGTCCGCTTTGAAGGTTGAAAGCGATTATTATGATAATGACGAGATTTATAACGCATTATGCGATTATATTATTGAATATTTAAGTACAGACAGTGAATTCGACAAACTCGTGATCAAAGTTATGCTACAATCCGGAATGATAACCGGAGATGCAGTTGTACAGCTTCTGTATGATCAGGGAATTTTGAACGTCGACGGTGACACCGAGTATCAGGAATACCTCGCTGGAAATTACGGTGCCTATGACTTTATGCGTAAAAAGATCCAGAATCAGGAGATTACGCCTGCCATGCTGGCACTAGATATCTGTTCCGGTTCAGCGATCGTGACTGACGTCAACACTGGAGATGTCAAAGCATATGTCAGCTATCCAAGCTACGATAACAACTATCTGACCAACGAAGTAGATACCGCTTATTATAATCAGCTGTTAGCCGATAAGACAACACCTCTATACAACCGTGCCAGCCAGCAGCGTACCGCGCCAGGTTCCACCTACAAACCGCTTGTTGCGATTGCAGGACTCACGGAGGGAGTAATTGACACCGGATCGATCTACTTCTGTAACGGACTTTTTGAAAAGATCACACCGTCTCCAAAATGTTGGGGCAACAGTGCACACGGAGGATTGAATGTCGTGGGTGGTATTCAGCATTCCTGCAACCTGTTCTTTTACAACCTCGGATACGATCTGGCAACCAAGGACGGATCCTACAACGATGCCTACGGTGTTGAGCGGATTCAGAAATACGCAGAGCTGTTCGGTCTTGGAGACAAATCCGGTCTGGAGCTTCCGGAAATCGAGCCGCATATCTCTGATAACGACTCCGTTCGAAGCGCCATTGGACAGGCAAAAAACATCTATGCACCCGTCCAGTTATCCCGCTATGTGACAACCATTGCCAACAGCGGAACCTGTTATAACCTCACATTGATCGATAAAGTAACCGACTACGAGGGAAATGTCATTTTGGACAATCATGCAGAAGTGAAAAATCAGGTGCAGCTCGCCAGTTCTACGTGGGACGCCGTCCATCAGGGTATGCGAAACGTGGTTGCGTATTCGGCTGGTTCCGACGAATTGATCAACCGGATCAATGTTCATGTCGCCGGAAAAACCGGAACCGCGCAGGAGAGTGAAGACAAGCCAGATCACGCGTTATTTGTATCCTACGCACCATATGAAAGTCCGGAAGTATCCGTAACCTGTGTTATCCAAAATGGTTATTCCTCCGCCAATGCCAGAGAATTGGCTGGATTCATCTATGCATACATGTATGATCCAGATAAATTAGTTGGTGCCGAAATGAGCGGCAACGCAACGCCGTCCCAAGATTAGTCAAAGAGAGGTGGAGTATGATTAGTCCCGTTATGATGAAAGGTAACAAAGCGGGGATTCGACTGATTATATCGCCGGATGCTACCATAAGTCAGGTGGTTACCTGTCTTTCTGATAAGCTTCAAACAACCGGAAGATATTATGCGAACATCAAACCGATTACCGTTACCTTTGAAGGTAAGGATCTGACAGAGGACGAAAAACAGCAAATCATCGATACACTAAACGACAAAGGCATTCGCATCGGACGCAGACCGCGTTCCATCGAAAAGCCTAAGAAGAAATCAATTTACTCCGATAAAAACGGTCTATTTTATATAGGCAACTTAAAGAACGGACAATCCATACAGGCAGCCGCCAGCATCGTGATTGTCGGAGATGTGGAATCAGGTGCCAGCGTTGAATCCGAGGGCAATATCATTATCATCGGAGCACTCCACGGTGCTGCAACCTCCGGGTGCAAAGGGAAACCTGATACGTTCGTATATAGCCTGAAATAGACTGGAGGATTTATCATGAGTGAAGTGATCGTTGTTACATCAGGAAAAGGCGGTGTCGGAAAGACTACGACAACCGCAAATATAGGATACGCCCTTGCCAGACATGGATTTGAAGTTCTGCTGATTGATACCGATATCGGACTTCGGAATCTGGATGTTGTCATGGGGCTTGAAAACAGAATTGTTTATAATCTGGTCGATGTCGTAGAAGGAAATTGCCGCCATCAACAGGCAATCATCCGTGACAAGCAGTGTGATACGCTATCTCTGCTCCCGGCAGCCCAGACGCGCGACAAAAGCGCCGTCTCTCCAGAGCAGATGATCAAACTCATCAATCAGCTCAAGCCAGATTATGATTACATAATTATCGATTGTCCGGCAGGCATCGAACAGGGATTTAAAAATGCTATTGCTGCTGCAAAACGTGCGATCGTCGTGACCACACCAGAGGTTTCTGCTATCCGGGATGCTGACCGCATCATTGGAATCTTAAATGCAAACGAGATACCACGGATTGACCTTGTAGTAAACCGAGTACGACAGGATATGGTCAAGCGGGGCGAGATGATGTCTGTAGAAGACGTTGTAGAAATCCTTGGGGTCAACCATATCGGAAGCGTCTACGACGATGAGAATATCGTCATCGCAAGTAACCGTGGAACACCGATTGCAACAAAAAACTGTGTTGCAGGACGTGCCTACGACCACATTGCCATGCGGATCTGCGGGCAGGATCTCGCAAAAGAAGAAAAAAGGAGCCGCTTGTTCGGCTGGTTAAAGAAGAAGGATAAAGATGTTCACAAGATTCAGTCTCAGAGACTATAATTTCAAATTACTGATTACCGTCATCATTGCCATGATCTGTGGCGTTGTCATGATCAACAGTGCAGACAGTTCATTCACGCCCAAACAGACCATCGGTATTGGGCTTGGCGTTATCATTATGATTTTTGTCTCTCTATTAAATTACGACTTTGTGTGCCGGTTTTACCGTGTGTTTTTCATCATTAACGCGGTTATATTACTTTCCGTTATCTTTTTTGGTGTGGAAGTCAATTACGCAAAACGATGGATCATGATTGGCGGAAGCGGAGGTATCCAGTTCCAGCCATCCGAATTTTCCAAGATCCTTATGATCTTATTTACTGCAACCTTTCTGGATAAACTGAAAGAAGATAATAAAATCAATACACTTAAAGGACTTTGCCTGTTTGTGCTTCTGATTGGATTATCCCTGGCACTGATCGCAGTAGAACCGGATCTGTCCACGACTCTGTGTCTGGCTATGGTTCTTGTCACAATGTTATATCTGTCTGGATTAAGCTATAAGATTATCGGAATTGCACTGCTGGTATTTGTTCCACTTGCTGGAAGCTTTCTGTGGTATATTCAGAGGCCAAACCAACACTTGCTGCGTGATTACCAGGTGAACCGAATCCTGCAGTTTATCTATCCAGGGCAGTACGGCTCCGACTATACACAGCAGAATAACTCCGTTATGGCAATCGGTTCCGGACAGCTTACCGGAAAAGGCTTAAACACTTCAACCATCGCCACAGTAAAGGATGCAAATTTCATTTCGGAGCAGCAGACAGACTTCATTTTTTCTGTCATCGGCGAAGAACTTGGTTTCGTTGGAAGTGTAATAATTATTGCAATTCTACTGTTAATAGTGTTACAATGTATCCATGTAGCGAGAAATGCAAAAGATACAAAAGGCATGCTGATTGCAGCCGGAATGGGCTGTCTGATCGCATACCAGACATTCATCAATGTCGGTGTTGCAACCGGTGTTATACCAAACACCGGACTACCGCTTCCGTTTATCAGCTACGGGCTCAGTTCCCTGATTAGTATCTCGATTGGAATCGGAGTCGTGCTAAATGTCAGTATGCAAAAAACAAGCTACTAGGGAAGACTATAATGTTACTTAAGGAGAACCGTACATGAACATCGGTTTAATCGCACATGATGCGAAGAAAAAATTAATGCAGAATTTCTGTATCGCTTATCGGGGGATTATGTCTCATCATGAACTTTATGCAACCGGAACGACAGGACGTATGATTGAAGAGGTTACCAATCTGACTGTCCACAAGTTCCTCGCCGGGCATACCGGAGGAGAGCAGCAGCTCGGTGCCATGATTGAGAGCAATGATCTGGACATGATGATATTTTTACGCGATCCACAGACCAAGAAGAGCCACGATGTAGATATCAATAACATCTTTTCGCTTTGTGATATTCACAATATTCCACTTGCAACCAATCTTGCAACCGCGGAATTGCTGATCAAAGCGTTGGATCGTGGTGACTTAGATTGGCGAGAACTGTTTAAGCACTAAAAAACTATGCGAAGTAAATATTTAACTAGAAATTTAATAATACTTGTACTGTTGGTATTGTTTGTATCTATTGTCTGTATTATCAACAATCACGTAAAGGCAGCGTATCCTGATGTTGATTCCGCTACTTACGTGATCGACCACCTGGTTCATCAATCGGACAATGTTGATTTCCATCAGGAGGACACGATTGTTTATCGTGACGACCGTACCCAGGCGGATTTGTTTCCCGAAGACTATTACGCACTTTTAATCAATGAATCCGACCAGACGGTACTTGCCGCCAAAAATGTACATCAACGTATGTCGAAGATGATGACTGCAATTGTTGTGGCTGATGCCATTGAAGCCGGAACCATTTCACTCGATGATATGGTTGAGATCACACAAAACTATGATCTGACAGCAGAAGATGTTGCCCCCAGCCAGTTGCATCGTGGATATACCATTTCCGTAAAAGACCTGTTGTATGGGCTGATGTTAGAATCCAACAATTATTATGCCCTGTATCTGGCAGAGTATGTGGGTGGGGATATCCAAAGCTTCTGTGACCGTATGAATCAGAAAGCCCTGGAGCTCGGAGCTACAAACACTCATTTTATGAATCCACACGGACTGGACGATCCAAATCACTATTCGACCGCATATGACATGTACCTCATTGTAAAAGAAGTCCACAATCATCAGATCCTACGGGATATTGATGGTTTTGATACATATACTTATACGTTTTATGATTCCAATGGCGCAGCAATTGATACCGAAAGCACCGCAACAAATTTATTTGTTACGGGAGAAGTGTCTCTGCCAGCGACCTTCCATCTTCCATTTCCGTCTTTGTATCAGCTAGCAGGAACTGGTAACTGTCTTGCCATGTATCTGACCAAGGACGGTAAGGACTATGTAGTTGTCGCATCATCCGGCAATTCCAAAGCGGACTTATACAATTCTATTATACGTTTATTATGTTTAACAGACTAAGGAGGACATGAGATGCTGGAACTAATTATTGGAGCAAAAGGAAACGGTAAAACACGCAAAATGGTGGAAAGAGCGAACAACGAAAGCAAGCGTACTAGCGGTTCTATCATTTACATTGATAAGAGCAACAAGCATATGTATGAACTTTCTAATGTCATCCGGCTCGTCAATCTGCACGAGTACGATATTCAATCCCCAGATGCCTTTATGGGCTTTATTCAGGGACTGATTTCTTCCAACCATAATGTAACTCACATCTTTTTGGATAACTTCATGATGATGTGTAACATCGAGGCAGATGCACTTGGCGCTGCATTGAAAGAGATTGATAAGATTTCCGAAAAATACAATGTTACATTTGTCATCAGTACTGCCGTGGAAGAATCCATGTTGCCAGCAGAATATGCAGCCAATGTTGTCTGTAAACTGTAAAATACACACAATCAGGTGAGGATATGAAACAACCAAACCGTATTATACAACTGAATAAAGAGATACGTGCAAACGCTGCAACCATAGTTATTGCAGCGGTTTTGCTGTATGTCGTAATCAGCGTCGTATCTTCGCTCAGCAAAGAATCCGTTACGATCTATCAGGTCAGCAAAGGCGATGTCAGCAATGATATTACCTTACAGGGACTTGCAATCCGTGACGAGGTTATCGTAAACACACAGAAATCCGGTTATCTCTGTTACTATATCACCGATGGAGAAAAAGTAAAAAAGAACTCTACTGTATGTACCATTGATGAGACCGGAGAGATCTATAATACTGAAAATAATTCTGACAGCAATTACAACGCACTGTTGTCAAGCAATGACTATGCAAGCATCCGTTCCCTGATATCTTCTTACAAGTTATCATACAGCGATGTAACCTTTTACAACGCGTACAGCTTCGAGACAAGCGCTAACAACAAGGTATTCGAGCTGACAAACGAAGTACTGATGCAGCAGGCAGGCTCCTCTGGACGCGGACTGTCTTCGGTCAGTGCCCCAGACAGCGGGCTTGTAACATATTACATTGACGGATATGAGAATT
>OGHH01002305.1_pt1 | contig 11215 bp, 9 predicted proteins | sample 1571471 | NCBI WGS metagenome assembly OGHH01 (sample SAMEA2581936, study PRJEB24529) | metagenome | biome: Human gut stool | place: China | collected 2011
TCGTCTTATCCTGATTGATATTGATGCTGATGCTCGTCATTCCATCGATCTGGCGCAGCCGCTCTACCAGCACATCCGCATGTGGGAGCTTCGTGCCATTAATGATCAGGCACACCATGATTTCACCGGTTGTAAATCCTACCCTCGTCAGGATATGACGCATCAGACCAGTATGCGTCTCCTCATCATAAGTTGAAATATTATATTCCTGCAGGAAATCCCGCACACATTTAATAATTGTATCATTGCCTTCCGCCTGGATATCGCAATGCGACGTATCAATGATCGTATGCGTTCTGCCTGCATAAAATCCGGTTACGACCTTTCCTTCCTTGTCCCGTCCCACCGGGAACTGCGCTTTGTTCCGGTAATTCCACGGATTTTCCATGCCGATAATCGGCTCCATCAGATCTTCCGGATGCTCGATTCCACCGATACGCGAAAGACAGTTCTTGACTTTGTTCCATTTGTAATCAAGCTGTTTTTCGTAGCTCACATGCTGCAATGTACAGCCACCACACGGTCTTGCCACCGGGCATTTCGGTTCTACACGATATGGTGACGGTTTAATTACCTCCACCAACCGCGCATACACATACTGCTTTTTGACCTTCGTGATTGCGGCACGGATCGTATCGCCCATCACGGCATCCTTCACGAATACTGCGATGCTTCTGCCGTCCTCAGTCGCTACATGTCCGATTCCTTCGCCGTCCGTTCCCATATCCTCTATCACTAATTCTATGCTATCGTTTTTCTTCACTTTCGTTCCTCTTTTTACCTAAACTATATTTATAAATTCAACTAATCATAGTATACTATATTTATAATTTGAAGAAAAGGAACAAATAATCAAACATCAAGATGTTCTGTAATTTGTAGATATATGGTTGTATTTCATTGCAGTAATATGGATATGTTTGGAACTTAGAAGTTCTTGATGTTCTGAGTATAATCAGCAATGTTTGAACACGATGTTCAAACAAGCCGCCACTGAGCCACGGATGGCGAATTGGCGGCGGTTGCGTACAATTACAACTATCTATATCAGAACATCTAGTACTTCTTAGTTTCAATACATCTTATATTACTGCAATGAAATACCAACATATCCACAAATTCCACACACCGCAAAGGAGGGTTCACCATGTTCCAGTCCATTGAATACAAACACCCGAAATTCTATCAGGTATTCCGGATCTTCATCGTTATCCTCGCGTCCATCATCTTCGCATGGAACCTGTGCTGTTTCGCACGTCCTGCGGGATTATTTCCGGGCGGTTTCTCCGGATTATCTCTGCTTCTGCAGGAGATCTTCCAGAAATTCCTGCACATTCATGTTCCATATACACTGCTGAATGTCCTGTTAAATATCATCCCGGTCTACATCGGGTTCAAATTCATCGGACGGAAATTTACCCTCTACTCGATCCTCACGATCATTCTGTCGAGTATTTTCGTCGACATACTGCCTGCCTATGTATTTACGCAGGATGCCATGCTGAACAGTGTGTTCGGCGGTCTGATCAACGGATTTGCCATCAGCCTGTGCTTAAATGTCGGCACGACAACCGGCGGTACAGACTTTATCAGCATCTATCTGTCCCAGCGCAAAGGAATTGATGCGTGGAACTATATATTGTTCGGAAATGTCATGCTGCTGATTCTGGCCGGTTACCTCTTCGGCTGGTCGATTGCGCTTTATTCGATCATCTTCCAGTTCTGCAGCACACAGGCAATTCAGATTCTTTATAAACGATACAAAAAAGAAACATTATTTATCATCTCGGATTACTCCGAACAGATTTATAAAGCAATACGGGAAACAACCAACCACGACGCGACGTTGTTTCAGGGCATCGGCTGTTATGAAGAAAAAGAGAAAACTTTGATCTACTCTGTCATCAATACAGAAGCAAAACGCCAGCTCATTCCTCTGATTCGTTCGATTGATTCACATGCGTTTATCAATATCGTCAAAACCGAAGAACTCGCTGGCAGATTTCATGATATACCAAATGATTAATTTATCTTTGCAACGATTTCATCCAATATCGCATTTGCGACATCTTCTTTGCTCATCAGAGGGAGTTCTTTTTCTCCCTCTTTTGTTATGAGTGTCATAATATTCGTATCCACGCCGAATCCGGCACCCTCTACCTTCAGGTTGTTCGCAGCAACCATGTCAATATGCTTCTTATCTAACTTCTTCTTCGAATTTTCTACCATATGCTCCGTCTCCATAGAAAATCCGCAGATAAACTGTCCGTCCTTCTTATGCTCGCCAAGATATGTCAGGATATCCTTTGTTCTTGTGAGCGGAATAGTCATGTTGCCATCCTGCTTTTTGATCTTTTCCTCGCTGACATTTTCCGGACGGTAATCGGCAACCGCCGCTGCCTTAATGATGATGTCCATGTCCGCGCTCCGGCTTGTCACTGCCTCATACATATCTTCCGCTGTGACAACCTTCACCATATCGACAAACAATGGATCCTCCAGCTTCGTCGGTCCAGCCACAAGTGTAACTTCCGCACCACGGAATGCCGCCATACGTGCCAATGCATACCCCATCTTACCAGTCGAATGATTCGTGATATAACGGACCGGATCGATGGACTCCTGTGTGGCACCGGCTGTCACAAGCACCTTCTTGCCTGCAAGGTCTTTGTCCATTGCGCAGGCACGGATAATATAATCCACAAGTACATGCTCCGGCGGAAGCTTTCCTTTGCCGATATCCCGGCATGCCAGATATCCTTCGTCCGCCTCGATGATTTCATATCCATAGGAGGCAAGCTTCTTCATGTTATCCTGCACGATTGGATTCTCGTACATATGTACATTCATGGATGGGGCAAGCATAACCGGACAGGTTGCAGGAAGCACACAGGTTGTGAGCATATCGTCTGCAATTCCATTTGCAATCTTGCCAACTACATCTGCACTTGCAGGGGCGATCAGGATTGCATCCGCCTGCGTGCCGAGCGCGATATGCGGTACATGCAGTTCCATGCAACGGTCAAATGTATCTGTATAACAGTGATTTCCTGTCAGTACTTCAAATGTTTCCGGTGTAATAAAATGTGTCGCATTCTCTGTCATCACAACATGGATGTCTGCATGCAGCTTGGAAAGCATGCTTGCAACATTCGCCATCTTGTAGGCTGCGATACCACCACTCACACCAAGTACGATCTTCTTTCCTGTAAGCATAATGTTCCTCCTAGTTAAGAAATATTTCACATATCCTCTAGTCTACCATGTTTCTCGTAATTTGTCAGTCTCGAAATCTTATTCTCCTCATCCACAAATACAACCTTCGGCTTATGTGTCTGTACCTCTTCCGGCGTCATATCTGCATAACACATAATGATGATCTTATCTCCGACACACACCTGTCTTGCGGCAGCACCGTTTAAGCAGATCATGCCGCTCTCACGCTCACCGGCGATCACATACGTCTCGAAGCGGTTTCCATTTTCGATATCGACGATCTGCACCTTCTCATATTCGAAGATGCCAGCCGCCTCCATCAGTGCCTCATCGATCGTGATGCTGCCGACGTACTGCAGTTCCGCCTGCTTTACCGTTGCGCGATGTATTTTACTTTTCAGCATATTGACTGTCATACATGTATCTCCTTTTTTATCTAACTCTTAAACTGTATAGTGGAAATTATCAATAAGTCTTGCTTCGCCGCCGATATTGACTGCGATTGCACACAGGATGTCACCCTTCAATGTGTCGATGCTCTGCATGGTCATACCATCTACGATCTCCACATAATCGATCGTTGCAAGCGGCATTGTGTTGATCAGGTCGGTCATAGCCTTCTTGATCTTCGCTGCGTCACGCTCGCCATCTTCTACCATCTTCTTACCAAGGAAGATGGCCTTGGACAGGATCACTGCCTGCTTTCTGGACTCCGGGGAAAGGTATGTATTTCTGGAGCTCTTTGCAAGTCCGTCTGCTTCTCGGATGATCGGGCATCCAACGATTTCGATATCCATGTTCAGATCGGTAACCATACGCTTGATTACAGCGAGCTGCTGTGCATCCTTCTCACCGAAATATGCCTTATCCGGCTGTACACATTTAAGTCTTTGACCATGCGACGGATGACGGCAAGCTGCTGGGCATCTTTCTGGCCAAAGTATGCGCGGTCCGGAGTTACAATGTGGAAGAGTTTCAATACAACGGTCTGCACGCCGCGGAAGTGAATCGGACGGCTTTTTCCACAGAGTTCGGTGGTAAGACCATTCATATCCACATAGGAACAGAAGCCATCGGCATACATTTCCTCCGGTTCCGGATGGAATATCAGACTTGCGCCGGCTGCCTCGCACAGCTTTGCATCTGCCTCTAAATCTCTTGGGTAGCTTGCCAGATCCTCAGTCGGTCCAAACTGCATTGGATTAACAAATACGCTGACTACAACCGCATCATTTTCTGCAACTGCCTTGTCGATCAGGCTCTTATGTCCCTCATGCAGATATCCCATTGTCGGCACCAGACCAACCTGCTTGCCCTCCTTTTTCCATGCTTTGACTCTATCCCGAACTTCCTTCACTGTTGTTACGATTTCCATGTTATTTCTTCCTTTCAATATTCAAAGTTTTATTGTAAAGCAACGAAAACATAATAGGTGTATATGGAGTTGTACATAATTCAAATTTTAGCGCAGACCGTTGAAGCACGCTGGTACTTAACAAGTGACAACCTGTTGTCACGAGTTTAGTACCATTGCGTGCTGAACCGAGCGAGAGCGCGTCTGCGTGGAATTTGAAATTATGTACAACTCTTTTAGAACACGTAAATGTTTTCGCACCTTAGTACAATTTCTCGATTACATCATCTGCAATCGCATATGTATGCTCTGCAGAAGGATATGTGCCATCTTTCACTTCCTTGATATACGCCTTGAACCCGTCGGTCATCTGCGGTCCAATCTCTGCAAACCGCTTTACAAACTTCGGTGTGAAATCACTGAACATGCCAAGCATATCTGCATATACAAGCACCTGTCCGTCGCAGCCATTTCCGGCACCGATACCGATGGTCGGAATATCTAACTTCTCTGTCACAAGCGTAGCCAGCTTCTCCGGTACACATTCGAGTACCACTGCAAATGCACCCGCATCCTGTACAGCCAGCGCATCGTCGATCAGCTTCTGTGCAGCCGCTTCCGTCTTTCCCTGTACTTTGAATCCACCAAATGCATTGATAGACTGTGGGGTAAGTCCGATATGTGCACACACCGGGATACCTGCCTGTGTGATTGCTTTAATCTGTGGTACAACTTCCACACCACCCTCTAATTTCACTGCATTGGCACGGCCTTCCTTCATCAGACGTCCCGCATTTACAACCGCATCATAGACCGATGTCTGGTAAGACATAAACGGCATATCGATCACGACCAAAGCTTCCTTCGCACCACGTGCAACCGCTGCTCCGTGATGGATCATATCTTCCATCGTTACAGAGACTGTGTCCTCATATCCAAGCACGACATTTCCGAGTGAATCTCCGACCAGAATCGAATCTACACCTGCCTCGTCCATCAGCTTGGCTGTCGAATAATCATATGCTGTCAACATCGTAAGCTTCTCGCCGGAAGCCTTTGCCTTTGCAAAAGTAGTTACTGTTTTTTTCATGGTTTACTCCTTCATATCCAATATAGTTTGAATTGCCTGACTGTCCGCATTGCACAATTGCTTCGAAAGCAGCTGGTACACTTCACGCGCATCGCCGTCAAGTGCCTGCAGATGTTTTTCCACCGTTGCCACATCGCCGCGGCTGACCGGTCCCGTCAATGCTTTCTCGCATCCAAAGCGTTCCATATTCTCTGCATTATTTGCAAAGAGCGGCATCAGTGCGTGCTCTGCCTACTCCGGTGTAAATCCGCACTCCGAAAGAAGGGTTGTCCCCATCTTATATAGTCCGATCACCAGATTGCTTGCAAATACTGCCGATGCATGATATTTCGCCTTTTGGTCTGCGGAAATCTGCCGGATCGTATGTCCCATTTTCTCAAACAGGCATATGAGTTCCTGCGTCTTCGTTCCTTCGCCTTCAATCGTCATGTAACAGTCTTGGAAATGTATGTAGGAATCCGTCTTCGAATTCACTGCATAAATAGGATGTATTGAATACCCGCTTACGCGACTACCCATACCAGAAAATATACGTGAGGAAAGAGCCCCACTTGTATGAATCATCGTTTTTCCATCCAGACACACCGAACTAGCTGCAATTTCTTCTGCCACGTTCGCGATTTGTCCGTCCGGAACCGTTAAAAATATAGTATCACACGCCTGAACCAATGTCTCCATGTCTTCATAGTATTTCGTACCAGTAAATCTCGCTGCCTCTCTCGCACTCTCCGGATTCCGACTATAGAAGCCCTCCACACAGAGCATCTCTGCATGTGACTTTGCGAAATCGGATAAATGTCTGCCGAGCGTAAAGCCCATTCTGCCAGCTCCAATCAATCCAATCTTCATACCATCACCTCTTCTTTCTGACCAAAGGGGTGTGCACCATATTCATTTCCCAGTATAGTTTCTCTCGAATACCATCCATTTCGCAATATAACATTTCAATTATCATTTGTAAATATATTTTTGGGGGATAATTGTATAGAATTTGATACAATCATACATACGGAAAAAAATGCATAAAAAAGACATCCTGCAAGATTTCTCTCACAGAATGTCTCTGATTTTTATATAGAGATTTTCCGATTACTCCACACTGTAGTTTGGTGCTTCCTTTGTAATCTGGATATCATGTGGATGGCTCTCCTTCAGAGAAGCGGCTGAAATCTCAACGAACTCTGCCTTCTCATGAAGCTCCTCGATTGTCTTCGCACCACAGTAACCCATACCTGCACGAAGTCCACCAATCAACTGGAATACAGTATCTTCAACCGTACCCTTGTATGCCACACGACCTTCGACACCTTCCGGTACAAGCTTCTTTGCATTTGCCTGGAAATAACGGTCTTTACTACCATTCTCCATCGCTGCGATACTACCCATACCACGGTATACCTTGTATTTTCTTCCCTGATACAGCTCGAAATCTCCAGCGCTACCCATCATACATACATTCGCACCGGCTGCAAGTGCCTTTGTGATATCGCCGGAATACTTGATACCGCCATCTGCGATAACTGGGATTCCTGCTGCATGTGCTGCCTCATATGCCTGCATGATTGCTGTAATCTGTGGAACACCGATACCGGCTACGATACGCGTTGTACAGATAGAACCAGGTCCGATACCGATCTTTACGGCATCCACGCCTGCATCGATCATAGCCTGTGTACCGGACTTTGTAGCTACGTTACCAGCGATAACATCAAGATCCGGATACTTCTCCTTGATCATAGCAAATGTCTTAAGAACGTTCTCAGAATGTCCATGTGCTGTATCGATAACGATTGCATCTACCTTGGACTTTACAAGCTCGTCTACTCTGTCGCAGATATCCGGTGTAACACCAACGGCTGCGGCACAGAGAAGTCTGCCCTGTGCATCCTTGGCTGCATTTGGATACTTGATCTGCTTCTCGATATCCTTGATTGTAATAAGTCCCTTCAACATCATGTTATCATCGACGATAGGAAGCTTCTCTTTTCTGGCTTTTCCGAGAATTGCCTTTGCCTCCTCGAGTGTGATACCCTCTTTTGCTGTAATGAGATTCTCAGATGTCATGGACTCCTTGATCTTCTTTGAGTAATCTGTCTCGAACTTCAAGTCACGGTTCGTGATAATACCTACCAATTTGCCGTTTTCTGTAATCGGCACACCGGAAATGCGGAACTTCGCCATCAGCTTATCTGCATCATCAAGTGTATGCTCCGGTGAAAGAGAAAATGGATCAGAGATAACTCCGTTCTCTGAACGTTTTACTTTATCAACTTCCTCTGCCTGCTGCTGAATCGACATGTTTTTATGAATAACTCCGATTCCACCCTGTCTGGCCATGGCGATTGCCATTCTGTGCTCTGTGACAGTGTCCATACCGGCACTCATAAGAGGAATATTCAACCTGATTTTCTTTGTGAGCTGTGTTGATAGAACAACGTCATTTGGAATAACACTTGAAAACTGTGGTACTAATAAAACATCATCAAATGTGATTCCCTTACCAATAATCTTACCCATTTGTCTTTTTCCTTTCCTTTCTTTAGTCTGATTATATTAGGTAATTCGAACCGATGAAGGTTCAGGTATTACTTATCCTCGTAAACGCAGATGTAAAGTCCGATGTATTCTTCCCCGCCATACATCAAAGGTACTTTAATTCCATCTATATCCGACTTCAACTGTAAGTCATTGCCATATACAGCAAGCGGCGGCGTAATATCGATGATAATTCCAAGTGTGGAAAAAATCGTTGCCGTATTCCCCATAATCATATTCCCCAGTTCATTTAATGCGGAGGATGCCATCTCATCCAACTCATTCACTGGCATTCCGAACATCATACGGGATGCAATATCCTTTGCATTGTTCTCCCGGATTGCCAGAATTACCTGACCTTTCATTTCTCCCACTACGCCGACCTGAATTGCATAATATTTGTCATGTAAATGAAAATCTGTCATCTCAGGCTTGCCAACTGTCAACTTCACCTGAGTAACACTTTCTACAATAGAAATACTCGACTGCAAAAAAGGGTTAATGTGCTTTACATCAATTGCAGGTACCATGTGCCCTCTCCTTAGTATTAATTTGAAATAGGTTAACGATAATTATAGCATACCTCTATCGAGTATTCAAACACTAAATCCAAATTGTTGTTAATTTTGTCATTAAATCCGTGTATCTGTACCTCAATGAAATGTATAGTCCGAAGATGAGCTTAAAACATGTCCCGAGTCATCCACCTGTTTGACTGTGATTAAGGCTCCATCGCTTAATGTCTGATCCTGTACCATCAATGTATTTCGATCAACATAGACCGTTTCTAATTGATCCTCGCCATCATACACCTTGGAATATTCATTGAAGTTTCTTCCCCGTACCACGGCATGATCGCCCTCATTGGAAACCCGGCTGATTCCAATCTCCTCCAGTCCCATAATCATCGGTTTTTCCCCAACTTCCGGAACCGGCGACTGACCATCATAGACATAATCATCTCCAAACAGCATATCATATGCCAGCAATGTCACCGCATGGTCAAGTTCTTCTTCGTTATCCTGATACAAGCAGTGTGCCCGCTGCACATATCCCATATTCAGATTCAATGCTTTAAATATTTTTGTCGATACCTCGCTCGCCCGGATATCTTCATCCGGGATATCCAGATTCATATTATTGACCAGAATATATTCTGTCTGAAACTGGCTGTGCGGTAACTGATCATCATCAAATGTGATCGTTGGCAGATGATCTCCATATAAAAGCAGAATATAATCTTCTCCTATACTATCAAGAGCATTGATCAGGTCATGGATCATCTGATCCATCTCATGAATCTGATTTACATAGTATGTGAGCTGGTTTTCCTTTACCGGATCCTGCGGATAACTGACCTTGATTTTCTCATCACAGGCGCCTAACTCTTCCGGATACTTTCCATGTCCCTGTACACTGATTGTAAATACAAAATCCTGACCTTCCGTACTCCGCAGACAGTTTTTAATATTGTTGACCAATATTTCGTCCTTCGCCCAACCGGTTGAAGTCTTCTCTACATTGTACATATATTCAAGCGAGATAAAGCGCTCAAACCCCATCTCATTATAGACATCCTTCCGGTCATAGAACGAGGACTTGTTGTTATGCATGGCGAAAGTATGATAGCCTTCCTTCTCAAGCAGGCTGCACATGCCTTCAATCGGTTTTTTATTCACCGTCGTCTTGTATGGATACTCTCCTGCTCCAAAATACGCCGATCGGATGCCTGTCAAAACCTCGAATTCCGAATTTGCGGTACCTGCACCGAGTGCAGGCATCGTCAGATATCCGGACGGGAATTTTTCTTTCAATCTTGTAAAATTCGGAACAGGATCTTCCGAAAGCGTCAATCCCTTCACAACCTTAGGATCAAAGAACGATTCTAACTGTACACAGATAATATTGGGTGTCTTTTTCTTCGATGTATCTGCTTCCAGTTCCTCACTGTTCAGCTTATTCCGCAAATGGAGCATCGTCGTTTCATCGTAATCATCCGGCTTCGAAATACCATTGTCAATAATACTGTTCGTAAAACAATACGCAAACCCATAATCCTGATATGCCATACCGAGATTTGCAAAATCATCCGAGATAATGTTATGGCTCACGTTAAAGTTCGTAAAGAACATAATGCCAATCCACATAACAATACAGACAACCATCGTCCGCATGACATGCTTTTTCCCCTCAAACTTCGGAGATTTCCGGAACAGGATTACGATTCCGGCGATCGCCGCCACCGCTGCCACGACCAGAAGCACCTGCTGTACCTTGGAGAAATATACGTCCAGCATGGATATCACATCCTTCACCATCAGAAGGTCAATCGCTGCAAATGGTGTGATACGATAGCCAAGTACCACAAAGTTTGCAAAACCGCAGATCAGCCAGACAATACTGATCAGCACGATACCGAATACCCGCTTTCTTAAGAACAGCGCAAACAATAAGGTAAAGAATATGATGGAGGTATTATATAAGAACACAATTGGCGAAGATACCATAAACTTCACACCAAGTACAAGCGACCGCCTGCCCAATATCTCCATAAGAAGCTCCAGGCCAAATGCAATCAGAAAACACCGTGCGATCCATGTCTGAATCGAATATTTCAAAAAATGCTTTACCTTTGACCAGAACGATGAATTTGCATCCACTTTCTCAGGTACTTCTTTTTCTTCATTCTTGACAATCTCTTCAGACCCGGTTTTCGTTTCTCCATTTTTTACGATTTCTTCAGACCCGATTTTCGTTTCTTCTTTTGTTTCTTCCTGATCCTTTATTATCTTCTCAGACATTTTACCGCCCCTTCAATAATAATCTTTATAATGATACTCAATTATAGGAGAAATGCCTGTATAAAGCAAGCTACAATTTTAAAATTTTTTACAAAAAGACAATGAGATACTGATCTTTGCTATGCTAATATATAACACGTCGTCGGTACGAAGTACGAAACGACAAAATGCGCGAGTGGCTCAGCGGTGGAGCACCTCCTTGCCAAGGAGGGGGTCGCG
>OGHH01002306.1_pt1 | contig 11213 bp, 7 predicted proteins | sample 1571471 | NCBI WGS metagenome assembly OGHH01 (sample SAMEA2581936, study PRJEB24529) | metagenome | biome: Human gut stool | place: China | collected 2011
AACGGCCGCGAATCACAGAGCAAGAGATTAGGCGTTAAGATATTTGGTGGCGAAGTTTGCAAAGCAGGCAACATCATCATTCGTCAAAGAGGTACTGAATTCCACCCGGGTAACAACATCGGTATGGGTAAAGACCACACTCTTTTCGCTTTAGTAGACGGAACTGTACAGTTCAAAGTAACCAAGGAAGACAGACGTTATGTATCTGTAATCCCTGCCGAAAGCACAGAAGCGTAAGTTTCAGAATAAGAAATAAAGATGAGGGATGCAATCTGATGGATTGCATCCCTTTCTTTTTATAGTTTCTTTTTTTGCATTACTTCTGATTTACACTATCTTTGTGCTCTCAAATCAAGATTTTAATCAAAACAAAGTATCAAGATATGCTTACCATCAAACAAATTACAGAAAACACCGACGCGGTGATCCGCGGACTGGAAAAGAAGCATTTCAAAAATGCGAAAGAAACAATAGACCAGGTAATTGCCTTTAACGACAAAAGACGTAGCACACAGTCTATATTAGATAATAACCTCTCTGAAGTAAACTCGATTTCCAAATCCATCGGACAATTGATGAAAGAAGGAAAGAAAGAGGAAGCAGAAACTGCCAAAAGCCGTGTAGCCGAACTTAAAGAAGTCAACAAGACTTTGCAGACTGAAATGGATCAGGCTGCCGAAGACATGCAGAATCTACTCTATACCATTCCTAATGTACCTTATGATGAAGTACCCGAAGGTGTAGGTGCTGAAGATAATGTAGTAGAGAAAATGGGCGGTATGGAAACCGAACTCCCCAAAGATGCACTGCCTCACTGGGAACTGACAAAGAAATATGATTTAATAGATTTCGACCTGGGCGTAAAGATAACAGGAGCCGGTTTCCCGGTTTATAAAGGAAAAGGTGCGCAGTTGCAACGCGCGTTGATCAACTTCTTCCTGGACGAAGCCCGCAAAGCCGGTTATCTGGAAATCATGCCTCCAACAGTGGTTAATGCCGCTTCCGGTTACGGAACAGGCCAGTTGCCCGACAAGGAAGGTCAAATGTACCATTGCGAAGTAGACGATTTATATCTTATTCCGACAGCTGAAGTTCCTGTTACAAACATCTATCGTGACGTGATTCTGGAAGAAAAGCAACTTCCTATCAAGAACTGTGCTTACACGCAGTGTTTCCGTCGCGAAGCAGGTTCTTACGGTAAAGATGTACGCGGCTTGAACCGTCTGCACGAATTCTCTAAAGTAGAATTGGTACGTATTGACAAACCGGAACATTCCAGACAATCTCATAAAGAGATGTTGGATCATGTGGAAGGATTATTGCAAAAACTGGAATTGCCATATCGTATCCTTCGCCTATGTGGTGGAGATATGAGCTTTACAGCCGCCCTTTGCTTCGACTTTGAGGTTTACTCCGAAGCACAGAAGCGTTGGCTGGAAGTAAGTTCGGTTTCCAACTTCGATACTTATCAGGCCAACCGCTTGAAATGCCGTTACCGCAGTGGAGAAAAGAAGACAGAACTTTGCCATACATTAAACGGATCTGCATTGGCATTACCACGCATTGTTGCCGCTTTGCTGGAAAACAATCAGACACCGGAAGGTATCCGTATCCCGAAGGCATTGGTGCCGTATACGGGTTTTGAAATGATTGACTAAAAATAGCTGCGCTATACGAGCGGGTGAATAATAATTCGCTCCTACATAGGTAACCACAGACGTTTATATGATTACGTCTATACAACCTGGTAGGGGCGAATTATCATTTGTCCACATCAGTTATACAGCTTTTTAGAAGAAACTTTCTTTGTTTTTACCAAATAACCCGTATCTTTGCAAACCGTAACAATCTGAAAGTGATTACGTAATTATACCAACAAAATTTATAGATAATGAACAAAATCATTAGCAAAGAACATTTTTCTGAAAAGGTTTTTAAATTAGAGATCGAGGCACCTTTAATAGCCCGCTCACGTAAGGCAGGACACTTCGTCATTGTACGTGTAGGCGAAAAAGGCGAACGTATGCCATTGACTATTGCAGCGGCTGACACCGTACGCGGCACTATCACTTTGGTAGTACAGGAAGTAGGCCTCTCCTCTACCCGCCTTTGCGAACTGAATGAGGGCGATTACATCACCGATGTGGTAGGTCCGCTGGGACAAGCTACTCATATTGAAAACTTCGGAACAGTGGTTTGTGCAGGTGGTGGTGTAGGCGTGGCTCCCATGCTCCCTATCGTACAGGCTTTGAAAGCTGCCGGTAATCGCGTTATTGCCGTACTTGCCGGACGTAGCAAAGAGCTGATTATCCTTGAAAAAGAGATGCGCGAAAGCGCAGACGAGGTCATCATTATGACCGATGACGGTTCTTACGGACGCAAAGGATTGGTAACCGAAGGCGTGGAAGAAGTCATTAAACGGGAGAAAGTAAACAAATGTTTTGCTATCGGCCCCGCTATCATGATGAAATTTGTTTGTTTGCTGACTAAGAAATATGAAATACCGACTGATGTATCGCTGAATACAATCATGGTGGATGGTACAGGTATGTGCGGTGCTTGTCGTATTACCATCGGTGGAAAGACCAAATTCGTTTGTGTAGACGGACCGGAATTTGACGGCCATCAGGTAGACTTCGACGAGATGTTGAAGCGTATGGGTGCTTTCAAGAGCATCGAACGCGAGGAAATGCACAAGCTTGAAGAAGACGAATCCTGCAAAGCTGTACCGGAACCTGCACAGGAAGTAGACGAGAAAAGTCGTAATGCCGCATGGCGTTTGGAACTTCGTAAGGCAATGAAACCCAAAGAACGTACTGTTATTCCGCGAGTTGAAATGAAGGAACTTGATCCGGAATACCGTTCGCACAGTCGCAAAGAAGAAGTAAATCAAGGACTTACAGAGGAACAAGCTCTGACGGAAGCTAAGCGTTGCCTCGATTGTGCAAATCCAGGCTGTATGGAAGGCTGTCCCGTAGGTATTGACATTCCTCGTTTCATCAAAAACATTGAACGTGGAGAAATACTCGAAGCTGCCAAGACACTAAAAGAGACCAGTGCTCTGCCTGCCGTTTGCGGTCGTGTTTGCCCGCAGGAAAAACAGTGCGAGTCAAAATGTATCCACCTGAAAATGAAAGAAAAGCCGGTAGCTATCGGCTATCTGGAACGCTTTGCCGCTGACTATGAACGTGAAAGCGGGCAAATTTCCATACCGGAAATCAAGGAAAAGAATGGTATCAAGATTGCCGTTATCGGCTCCGGACCTGCCGGACTTTCTTTTGCCGGAGATATGGCTAAATATGGTTACGACGTTACTGTCTTCGAAGCCCTTCACGAGATAGGCGGTGTATTGAAGTATGGTATCCCCGAATTCCGTCTGCCGAACAAAGTGGTGGATGTAGAGATTGACAATCTTGCCAAGATGGGAGTTAACTTCATAAAGGACTGCATCATAGGTAAGACTATCAGTGTGGAACAGTTAGAAGAAGAAGGTTTCAAAGGTGTATTCGTAGCATCCGGTGCCGGATTGCCTAACTTCATGAATATTCCGGGAGAGAACTCCATCAATATCCTGTCATCCAATGAATACCTGACACGCGTCAACCTGATGGATGCAGCAAGCGAAGACTCTGATACTCCGGTGCCTTTCGGTAGAAACGTAGCCGTTATCGGTGGCGGAAATACAGCAATGGACTCAGTGCGTACTGCACGCCGCTTGGGTGCTGAACGTGCCATGATTATCTATCGTCGTTCCGAAGAAGAAATGCCTGCACGTATCGAAGAGGTAAAACATGCGAAAGAAGAAGGTGTTGAGTTCCTCACGCTGCATAACCCTATCGAATACATCGCCGACGAGCAAGGAAAGGTAAAACAAGTTATCTTGCAAAAAATGGAGCTTGGCGAACCGGATGCATCCGGACGCCGTAGTCCCGTAGCTATCCCGGGTGCAACGGAAACCATTGATATAGATCTGGCTATCGTCAGCGTAGGGGTTTCTCCCAACCCGATTGTGCCTTCTTCTATTCCGGGACTGGAAATGGGACGCAAAGGAACGATTGCTGTAAACGAGAACATGCAGTCATCTATTCCGACCATTTATGCCGGAGGTGATATTGTTCGTGGTGGTGCTACCGTTATTCTTGCTATGGGCGATGGCCGCAAGGCTGCTGCCTCAATGCACGAGCAGTTGAGCAAATAAGCAGAAAAGCCATTACTTGTCAAGAGCAAGTTTACATAACATTAACAAAGCGGAAAGATTTCGGTCTTTCCGCTTTTCTTTTTCCGGAACAGATGACCTGTTTACTTCGATTACATCATTCATTCGCTCTAAACAGATGGTATGTTTCGAGCGATTACATAGTATGTTTTACCCAATTACATGGTATATTATGAACCAAAACATAGTATCTTCCGAAAAATCCTACATACAGACACAAAAAAAGAGGAGCAACTAGCATCACTCCTCTTACTATCTTCGTTCCCGAAACTAAATCAGGATTACATGGGCAAAGATACGGAATCAAACAACTAAAGTCAAGCTTTCCACCGCTTTTCTTCCCGTTTATTTCACCACTTTGTTCGTTGCCGGATCAGGGAAAATCACCGACGGCTTGAACGACTTGGCTTCTTCAAAGTCCATCAAGGCATACGACATAATAATGATGATATCGTCCGGCTGCACCTTGCGGGCTGCCGCACCATTCAGACATATCTTGCCCGAACCACGTTCGCCTTTAATAATATAGGTTTCAAAACGTTCACCATTATTATTATCAGCTATGTACACTTTTTCACCGGCAATCATATTAGCCGCATCCAGTAAGTCCTCGTCAATCGTAATGCTTCCCATATAATTGAGGTTAGCTTCCGTGACGCGAGCGCAATGGATTTTCGACTTCAGCACTTCAATCATCATAAGGTCTGATCTCTCTTTTTAGGTTTATTACTCTTTATATTTAATATTGTCAATCAGGCGAACTTCACCACAGAACACTGTAATGCAACCTACAGCATACGCTGTATCTTCCCAATTGGCTATTTTCTGCAACGTGTTGCCATCCACCAGTTCGAAGTATTCCAGACGCAAACCGGGAGCGGCAGCAATGGCATCTTCTACAAACTTCTGAGTCTCAGCAACTGTATGAGAAGCCGCAAAGGTACGACTTTCAAATAATGTTTGCGATATTTTTAAAGCATTTTTGCGCTCTTCGACAGATAAACGAGCGTTACGACTACTCAGAGCCAGCCCATCTTCTTCACGTATAATAGGGCAACCCACTATTTCCAACGAATAATTCATCTGGCGCACCATCTCACGAATGATAGCCAACTGCTGGAAATCTTTCTCTCCGAAATAAGCGCGATCCGGCTTCACTGCATCAAACAGCTTACTCACAATCTGGCAAACACCATTGAAGTGTCCCGGACGAAACGCACCTTCCATCACTGTATCCAACGGCGCATAACTAAATTGGCGCGTATCAGGTTCAGGATACATCTCCGCAACCGAAGGAGCGAACACAAACGCAGCACCGCAAGCTTCCAACAAAGCACAATCGGCATCCAGCGTACGGGGATATTTCTCTAAATCATTCTTATCGTTAAACTGTGTCGGGTTTACAAAAACACTCACTACCGCAGCATCATTCTCTGCAACACAACGCTTCACCAATGACGCATGACCGGCATGTAGGGCACCCATTGTAGGTACCAATCCTACCTTTTTACCTTGGGCCCGTAAAGCCGAGAGTCCGGCCTGCAAGTCCTTGATAGTATGTACTATTTCCATTTTTATAGGTTATATAATAACTTAGTTGTTCGCAAAAGCGGTGCAAAATAAACTATTATTTAGCATATAAAGAAGAAATATCGCAAATTAATGCAAAACTCAGTACACTTTCCGGCAATTCCAGAAGCAGCTGTTTCGCTGAATAACAAGCAGTTAACAATTCATAAGGAATTATAGACGGGCTCCGTTTGCTTTATTGCCCGATTTTTTTTATATCTTTGCAGAATAATTGAGAACATTGTTATTATGACAAAGGCGAACAAGGTTTTATTTATTACCCAAGAGATTACTCCTTACGTACCAGAATCCGAAATGTCCCTTGTAGGCAGAAACCTACCTCAAGCAATCCAGGAAAAAGGCAGAGAAATTAGAACATTCATGCCTAAATGGGGGAATATCAATGAGCGCAGAAACCAATTGCATGAAGTGATACGTCTCTCCGGTATGAATCTGATTATTGACGATACCGACCACCCCCTTATTATTAAAGTTGCTTCCATTCAGTCTGCCCGCATGCAGGTTTATTTCATCGACAACGATGATTATTTCCAAAACCGCCTGGAAACAGCGGATGAGAATGGTGTGGAATATGAAGATAATGACAGTCGTGCTATTTTTTATGCACGCGGTGTATTGGAAACAGTTAAGAAGTTACGCTGGTGCCCGGATATCATTCACTGCCATGGCTGGATGACTGCCTTAGCTCCTTTGTATATAAAGAAAGCATATAAGGACGAGCCTTCATTCCGTGACGCTAAAGTAGTATTCTCCGTTTTCGAAGATGACTTCAAAGAATCGTTTAATGCTGATTTTGTAAACAGATTGGTATTGAAAGGTGTTACAAAGAAGGATGTAGCTCACCTGAAGGCTCCTGTAGACTACGCAACGTTGTGCAAACTGGCCATTGATTATGCAGACGGCATTATCCAGCAAAGCGAAAAAGTCAACGAAGAAGTGATGGAATATGCTCGACAATCTGGAAAACCCATTTTAGAATATCAGACTCCCGAAACATTTGCCGATGCTTGTAATGAGTTCTACGACAAAGTATGGGAAACAGAACAAAAATAAACAAGATAACAAAGAAAACTATGAAAGTGAAGTTTTTAGGCGCTCTGCTATTGACAGCAACCCTTACTTTCTTTGGTTGCGATGATAATACCGGTACATTAGGAATAGGAATGTTACCCGGTTCTGACGGTATTTCCGCACTAACCACAAAATATCCTGTTACTACACGTTCCGTCCTTGCTGACTCTGTATTTGCCAAGACGAGTACAGGTTATGTGGGACGTTTTACTGATCCTGATTTTGGATATTACGAAGCCAGCTTTTTGACTGAGTTGAACTGTATAGATAACTTCAAATTCCCCGAAGTATACGATCCGGAAAAGAAGACCGGCAGGCTGACAAAAAATGAGGTAGAAGGCGTGCGCTTAGTCGTTTATTATTCCACTTGGTTCGGTGATTCGTTGAATGCCTGTCGCATGAGTGCATATGAACTACAAGAACCACTGGAACGTAACCGCTATACCAATATCGATCCTAAAAAGTATTACATCAAAGATGGTAGTTCCATTTTATTAGGACGCAGAGCCTATACCGCTTACGACACAAGCGTAACCGATGAAGAAAGGAATGCAACGGATTCATACGGTAACAAGACTTACTATCCAAGTATCACCTTTACACTTGATAAGGAAAAATACGGAAATAAATGGTTAGAGTATGCTAAGACCAATCCTGAATATTTCGAGAACTCCGAAGGGTTTAGCAAGTTGTTTAAAGGTGTGTACATCAAAAGCGATTACGGTGACGGAACCATACTCTACGTAGATCGCGTAGACTTGCAAATGAAATACGAATTTTATGTATTGAATGATACAACCAATATACCTTACAAGGCTCATGATGGCACTGATTCTATTGCTACAACTTGGCGAACCGAGTTTGCTTCTACCAAAGAGGTAATTCAAGCTAACCAGTTCCTCAATTCAGCCAAAATCAAGGAACGTGTTGATGAAACGAATCATACTTATATCAAATCTCCCGCCGGTATTTTCACAGAGGCAGAATTACCTTATGATGAAATCTACCGGGATTTATCCAATGATACACTGAATGCAGTGAAACTGACATTCACCAATTACAATAAGAAAGACAGCCCATACGAGTTCAGCATGAGTGCTCCAAGCAATGTTTTGCTACTACGTAAAGTAGACTTCAAGAGTTTCTTCGAAGAAAACAAATTGCCGGACAACATCACGTCTTATACCGTAAAGCATAATAATGTGGCAACCAATCAGTACACATTTAATAATATTGCCCGTTTAGTTACTACTTGCATTCAAGGAAAAGACGCTGCAATGAAAAAAGCCAAAGAAGAAGCAGGTGATAAATGGAATCAAACAGAATGGGAAAAAGACTGGAGAACTGTATATCTGATACCTGTTGCAATTACTTACGACACTACAAGTTCAAGTACTTCCAGTACAATGACAGGCATCCAAAACGATCTACAACCTGGATATGCAATGTTGAAAGGCGGTCCCGGTCCGGAGGGTGAAGCTCTGGAATTGGAAGTAACTTATACTACATTCAATAAATAAACTTCTCCTCAAAATAAGTAAAGGTACAAAAAAGCCTTCCGTTCTGTTTGAACGGAAGGCTTTTTTATTTGATGTATTTTCTCCTAAGAAGAAAAACTACTTGGCAGTTTCCTTCTTGGTTGTTGTGGCTTTCTTCGCAGCAGGTTTCTTTTCAGCTGTTTTCTTTGTAGCAGCAGGAGTTTTAGCTTTGGCAGCAGCAGCTTTAACCTTTGCCTCAGCAGTCTTTTCTTTTTCCAGTTTAGCCTGCAACTTTTCCACCTCTTTGTGTAATTCGTCTATCTCGTCACCCTGATTCTTGATAGTCGTCAGCAAGGCATTCAGTTCCTCATTATCTATATCCATCGGATAAAGAGATTCTACCCGTTTGATGAAATCACCTAAAATATTCATATAGTTAGTAAAAGCATCATAAGGAGACTCATAGATTCCCCTGTTCAATCTAATACCACTATTCTTCGTCGTCATGAACCGGAAGTTATTACTTGCCTGCAAATAATCCCAATCCTGCTTGATGCGACGATCATCGGATAAATGAACGCGTTCGGCAATACTATACAATTTATTGAAAGCTTCACGCTGCATACAGTTGCCCAACCAGCAACTGGTATCTCTTTCCTCATCTACCCAGGACATTGGATACGGAACATCCAGTTGAGATACAGATTTCAATTTAGTGATAACCTCCGTCGGTGTAGAGAAAGTAATACCTTTATCCTTTGCACAAGCAGGCAACGCTTTCAGGAATTCCAGTATATTGGAAGAAAGCGGCTGTGACATTCCCAATGCACTAAGTTCCATAAAGATGTTGATAACCTGTTCTTCTTGTGGCAGAGCATCAATCCAACCAATATACTTATCGGCAAACAGTGGATATTCATTCCATTCGGAATTAGAGAAGCGCAAACTGATATCATCTGAAAGCTTGAAATCACGCAACAACAGTTTCAGGTTCTGGTTATAGCTGCAATGATACACATAGTGCGGACTCTTCCATCCTAAAATATGTTTTGCACCTTCAGTCAGCATACCCTTAAAGCCCATACTTGCCACCAATCCCCCTATTTCATCAGAGTAAATCAGACTGGAGTTACGGAATACTTTCGGTGCTTTACCGAACATTTGTTTCATCTTAGCACTCTGGCGCTTCACTTCTTCCTTGAAACAATCTTCATTTGCCAAAGAAGAAAGGCCGTGAGAATAAGGTTCGGCCAAGAACTCGCAACAACCTGTATCATTCAACTGGTGTAGCAGGTCAATCACAGCCGGCGCGTGGATTTCTAATTGTTCCAAAGCAACACCGGAAATAGACAAAGCCACCTTGAATGCACCGCCGGAATTTTTCGCCATTTCAATGAGGGTGCTCAATGCCGGAATATAGGAACGTTCGGCAACTTCGTTGATACTGTATTCGTTGGCATAATCATCATAATAATAATGATTCGTACCTATATCAAAGAAACGATAGCGTTTCAGGTGAATGATTTGATGGATCTCAAAATAAAGACAGATCGTTCTCATATCTATATTGTTTTATTGTTATCTATTATATTGTTTAATAACCTCTTCGTAGATGCGGCGCACTTTCAGTCCCACATCTTCCCACTTAATAGCATCCACTTCTTTCTTACCTTCATCACGCAAATACTCGTAAAGGTCAGGATAAGTGCAAATAGCATAAATTGCATCTGCCATAGCATGAATATCCCAGTAGTCAGTCTTGATGCACTTATCTAATATCTCGGCACAGCCGGATTGCTTAGAAATAATAGTCGGTACACTACATTGCATTGCCTCCAAAGGAGAAATACCAAAGGGTTCGGAAACAGACGGCATAATGTACACATCACTTGCTTTCAACATTTCGTACACCTGACTTCCTTTCATGAAACCTGGAAAATGGAAACGGTCGGCAATACCTCGTTCGGCCACCAAACGGATCATCTGATCCATCATGTCACCACTACCGGCCATCACAAAACGGATATTGCGCGTACGGTGCAATACCATAGCAGCAGCTTCCACAAAATATTCCGGACCCTTCTGCATGGTTATGCGACCTAAGAAAGTCACAACTTTTTCATTCGGCTTCTTCTGCGGTACAATATCCTGTATCTCTTGTGGAAGCGGAGAAACTGCATTGTGCACGGTAGATACCTTGCGGGGATCCTGAAAATATTTATTAATAACCGTCTGACGAGTCAACTCACTCACACACATAATATGGTCAGCATTATCCATACCATTCTTTTCTATGGCATACACAGTAGGATTCACATTTCCACGACTACGGTCGAAGTCGGTGGCATGCACATGGATTACCAACGGTTTACCGGATACCTGTTTGGCATGAATACCTGCCGGATAGGTCAGCCAGTCGTGTGAGTGGATGATCTCAAACTCCTGCTGGCGTGCTACCACACCGGCCACAATGGAATAGTTATTTATCTCTTCATGTAAATTAGCTGGATAACGACCGGAAAACTCGATGCAACCGAGATCATTCGTATTCAGATAATTAAAATCGGCATAAATATGATCGCGCAAATCATAATAGAGTTGGGGGTTCATATAAGAACCTACACGTCCCTGAACATAATCCCAGTTTACATCACGCCACACTACCGGAGTGCTATTCATGCCAATGATGCGTAAGAAGCTCTGATCTTCATCGCCCCATGGCCTTGGAATACAGAAAGTAATTTCCATATCTTCCTGCTGGGACATCCCCTTCGTCAGACCGTAGCTGGCAGTTCCCAAGCCACCTAAGATATGCGGGGGGAACTCCCATCCAAACATTAAAACTTTCATTTTCGTTC
>OGHH01002310.1_pt1 | contig 11200 bp, 9 predicted proteins | sample 1571471 | NCBI WGS metagenome assembly OGHH01 (sample SAMEA2581936, study PRJEB24529) | metagenome | biome: Human gut stool | place: China | collected 2011
GGAGGCCGCCGGTATCCATAAAAACGTAAGTCCCCATACCTTCCGTCATTCTTTCGCCACCCACTTGCTGGAAGGCGGCGCCAACTTACGCGCTATCCAAGAGATGCTGGGGCATGAGAAAATCACCACCACCGAGATATATACACATATCGACCGGGAATTCCTTCGCAAAGAGATACTGGAACATCATCCGAGGAGCAGGCCAAGAACTTAAAAGAACCGATCCTGCTCCGCTAGCAAAGCCCCAAGGATATCATAAATTATTTATTTCCTCCTCTGACAAACCAGTATAACGCACGACCATTTCCATCGAAAGCCCATCAGACCGCATACGCCGAGCTGTTTCTAGACGTTCTTCCGCACGGCCTTCTTCCCGTCCTTCAAACTTAGCAGTGCTCAACACGTCATTCTGGATCATAATCGCATTCAGATGTTCGTCATAAGCATAACGTTCCTCGGGAGACATTGAGTAATAGCGTAATTTCTCTCGTGCCTCTTCCAAGCCGGGGGCTGTCGTTCCGGAAGTTATGATCCCATCTTTCAAGTATCGCACCCATTCCTCCAAGGGGGTCACGGCCACCTTATCAAACTCATTCACCCGGACCAATATATACTCCGGAAAGATCTCCGAGGGAAGACGCTTGACGATCGCACCCCTCTCCTTGGTATTTACCTGTAAATGATCATGGGTATGCACGCCGACAAATTGGTTCTGCCCGTGATACAGATAATCGGTTCCTACGCCTATATCAAAATAAAGGATACTGATAGAATAGACCTTTTTCACCCCGGAATAGTCCTGTCCCAAATGAAGATGCTCGGTGACGGCTTTCGCCACGCTATAGAGCACACGTTCCAAATAATAAAGCTCGCGGGTATTCTGGATCTCGATAAGGATGATATCTCCCTTTGTGTTCTTAGCCTTGATATCCACCCGATTGAATTTATCATCGGCCATTTGCTGGTTTCCCTCACTCTCCAATATCTCCTCAATCTTGATCTGCTCGCCCAAGAACACGGTAAGAAAGCCTTCTAGCACTCCGAAATTCGCTTTTTGCCGGAGTAGGCGTTTGATGGCCCAGTCGAAACGGATATATCGATCTTGTAATTCCTTCATATACTTCTCCTCTTTTTCTGTTTTCTTTTCCATAGTCATATCATGTTTTAGTTACCCCACTATTGGGTGGCTTCAAATGTACATAAAAAGATCTGGAATACAAGCCTATCCCATCTAAAAAGAAATGTCCTTCTTTTTGGATCCGTAAGTGAATAGCCAACGAACGGGATCGTAAGCGGTCGCAAATGGGTATTCGTGTACCGTTATTACTCTATTTTAATCTCATATTTTATCGATTTAAACTATTTACTTAAAGACAAAAAACATGGATGTGGACAAATGATCACACATCCATATCTAATTATCAACAAATTAAAAGCTATCAGGTTCTCCTAAAATGAACAAATGTAAATACAGCTCAATTCTTAGAAATGAGGATTCTGTACCAAATGGCCATCCGACTTATCAATCTCCGACTGAGGAATCGGCAAGTATTTCTTTGTATCATCCCAGCCTTTGATAAAATCTTTCGCTTGGTTCGTACGTACTAAATCCCAATAACGAATACCTTCCATCGCAAACTCATAACGGCGTTCCTTATAGATATTATCCAATGAAACCGTCGGAACCTTATAATCATCACCCATCGCACGTTTAACGACTCTCGCATAATAATCCTGTGCCTCGCCAACGCTACCTCCACTTCTCAATAAAGCTTCCGATGCCATTAATAGTATGTCCGAGAAACGAATTACACGGTAATTGTTTTTATAATTCAACGCTTCCGTACCAACCGTAGAAGAATACCCTGCACGAGGATGATATTTGCGTACGCTATACCCCGTATATTGATTCACATCCGAGCTAATCGTTCCGCCTTCCGCTCTAAACTCCTCATGATCTATGATCGTTGTCCACTTTCTAGGATCATCCGGTAAAAACGCATCATTCAATGCTTTTGTTACAGGCGCAAACCCCCAACCTTCCACATACACATTATTGGGATCTTTCAAACCTCTGGCTCCTAGCATTATTATATCGGAGTTACCTTGATTGGCCTTGCCTGCCCAGTCATTCGAGTTCCCGATTTCCGTATAATTGACTTCAAAAACAGATTCTTTGCACCACTCATACTCATCATCAAAAAGGACTTTATAATCCGGGATCAAGTCATATTGATAGGCAGGATCGGTAATTAGCTCTTTCAATTGGCTGGCGATCTCCTTCATTTTAGTATCATCATTCTGATAGAGAACGATACGTGCTTTCATTGCGATAGCGGCACCATTCGTAGCTCGTCCTTTCTCATTAGCCGGGACTACCTTGGGTAACTTCCCAATAACGTTATTATCTAAATCCTCTATTAACTTCGCATAGACCTCATCCGGTTGCAATTGAGGGACAGTTGTTATATCATCCAATCCCAAATTCGTCTCGTAATACGGTATGTATCCAAAGAAACGCCACAACTGGAAATAATAAAATACACGTAAGAAATGAGCCTCAGCTACATAACGATCACGAAGCTCCGCCGACATCGTCCCCTCCGGAAGAAGAGGGCATTTCTCTATCACGATATTCGCACGGTTTACACCCTCATACGAACGCCCCCATAAACCCTCGGGTAAGTTTGTCGGTGTCACCCAATTGGTAAAATCATTCACTCGTTGCAACTGCGGTTGATCCGATACCGTCGATCCACCGGTCTCCGCATCATCCGACATGATATTACTAACCAGTTCATAAGAGCTATACGCATTATAAGCGTTCCATTTCAACGGGTCATAGGCAGCGACCAATGCCTCGGTCAAATCCTCCTGTGTCTTGTAATAATCCGTTTCGATAACCTTATTCGTCGGAGACAACTCCAAAAAATCATTGCAGCTACTTAGTCCGAATACAACGGCTAGCAGATAAATATATTTATTCATAACACTAATTTTAATGATTAAAATGTCAAATTCAATCCAAATGTATAAACCCGGGCTTGAGGATATACACCCTTATCTATACCCATTGTTGAACCAATTTCCGGGTCCATCCCTTTATATCCCGTAATAGTCAACAAATTATCGAACGACGCATAAAATCTCAAGCGTTGTATATAAGCTTTCCGGGTCAACTGAGCCGGTAGCGTATAACCTACCTGTAAATTACGTAAGCGCAAGAAAGAAGCATCGTGAACCAACAAAGTAGACGGACGGAAGTTCTTAGGCGTATCACCTAACACAATCCTTGGCATCGAATTGGAGGTACCCGGTCCAGTCCATCGCTCCAAAGCATCCGACGTATAATTGACTGCCGCCAACTCATAACGGCGTAACGCATCGAAAACATCCGCTCCAAAAGAACCTTGGAAAAAGGCACTTAAATCAAAGCCATTCCAATCAGCCGCAACGGTAAGTCCAACCATCCAATCCGGATTAGGCTTGCCTATCATCGTACGGTTCTCGTTATCATACATGAACTCAACTTTTCCTTATAAAACCGTCTCCGTTCAAATCCTCAAATTTCGTATCACCGGGTGCCGCATTCGGTTGTATAGGCTTACCGGTAGCAGGACTGATATAGCTATCGATCTCCTCTTGTGTCTGGAAAACCCCAATTGCCTTGTATCCGAAGAAATAACCGATTGGATAACCATTTTCGTTCCTTGATACCGTACCTAAAGTTGGTAAACTCTCTTTATCAATATATCCCGTCTGATTTCCCAGATTCTTGATCTCATTCTTCACATAAGAAGCATTCGCCAAGAAAGATAGATTCACTTTATCTACACTTAATTTATAACCGACTTCAAGCTCGATACCTTGGTTTGTCAATGTCCCGACATTCGATAAAGGCGAGCGACTTCCCACATATAGGGGTATCGGACGCTCCATCAACATGTCTTTTGTATCTTTCTTGAACCAATCAAAACTAAAAGAAAGGGAGTTATTAAAGAAGCGAGAATCAAATCCAAAGTCCAATTGCTCCGATGTTTCCCAACGCAAATCAGGATTAGCCAAAGAAGTAGGCTTTGTTCCGCTATGAATGACACCGTTCGAGCTTACCCCGAAACTATAGTTATTTCCTCCGGTCATTGTCGTAGTATATCCAAACGATCCGATTTTCTCATTTCCGTTCTGTCCCCAGCTTCCGCGCACTTTCAAGAAGTCGAACCATCCCGGTTTATTTTCCATGAAAGGCTCGTTAGTCAACGTCCAGCCCGCAGAGACGGACGGGAAATAGGCATATTGATTATTCCGGCCGAAGTTAGAGGAACCGTCCCGACGAAGGGTTAACTCAAGCATATACCTTTCGTCATAATTATAGTTCAATCGTCCGAAAACGGAGGCCATCCGATGCTCCGTCGCCCCACCTTCCGAATGCTGATCGCCGGGAGAGGCACTATTGGTGAAATCGATCCACGCTTTATGATCATCTTCCGCTCGTAAGTTCAAGGCCGTTCCCTTTACCTTTTTACTATCATACCGTTCCATAGAGGTTCCCAGTAAAACCGCGAAATTATGTTTATCGATCGAACGTTTATAACTCAACGTATTCTCCCAAAGAAGTTTCATGCCACGATTCATCGTTTGCTCCACCCTCGATTTCTCATTCTTGACCATATAACACAAATAACTAACAGGGAACCAATTCCTTTCGCCCCAAAAAGCCATATCCGTAGAGAGAGAGGTCTTAAACGTAAGATTCTCGAATACTTCCAATTCACCCCAAACAGATCCTACAAATTTATCCCAGTCCTTGTTATTGTTTAAGGTCTGCATCATAGCGACCGGATTCACGATCTCTTGATTTTCGATCACGTTATAAATACGGCCTTCGTCATCCTTGACATAACCGGGATAATTTTTTTCGTAATAAGCGAGATCTTCCGCCGAAGGATTCTCCAGATAGACCGATTCGTTCGGTGGAGTCATCACCGCACTTGCCAACGGGCCGGAGAAGTTGTCATTCTCCGAAATACCTTTGGATATGATCCGTGTATATCCTAGGTTCGTACCGACCTTGAAACTACGGAAGAATTTATTCGTCTTATTCTCAAACACATTATAGGTATTGTTGAAACGTAAGCTATATCGTTTATAATCCGACTTATCTTTTCCTCCAACAATTCCTTCTTGATCTAAATAACCAAAAGAAAGGAAATAGCTTCCCTTATCACCACCACCACTGATGCTCGCTTGATGATTCATGATCGGGGCATTCTCGTTATAAATCTCATTCTGCCAGTTCGTCCCTACACCAGCTTTCGAAGGATCATCGTAAATAGGGTCCATCCCGGCATTCACGTAAGCCTCATTCATTATTGTCTCATATTCGGTGGCATTCAAGACCGACATTTTTCGCCAAGGATTTTGCCAACCGATTGAGAAATCATAATTGACAACCGCTTTTCCTTTTTTCCCGCTCTTTGTCGTAACCAAAATAACACCATTAGCCGCACGCGAACCGTAGATAGCGGCTGAAGAGGCATCTTTCAAGATAGAGATAGATTCGATGTCCTGCGGATTAACCGTAGACATGTCCATGCCCGGCACGTTATCGATAACGATTAACGGGCCTTGGTCGTTTTGCAAAGTGGATAGACCTCTTAATTGAATCGTCGAGTTGCCCGTTACGTCGCCGGAACCTGTATTGATCGTTAAACCGGCCACCTTACCTTGCAACAAATCCGCTGCGTTACGAGTCAGACCTTGGTTGAAATCCTCAGCGGTCACGTTGGTGATAGAACCGGTAATCTCACGTTTCGTCTGCGTACCGTAACCCACTACGACTACCTCATCCAGTTTTTGAGTGTCCTCTTTCAAGTTTACATTGATCTCGTTTTTGCCGCCTACCGGTTGCAACTGTGTCATGTAACCGATATAAGAGAACTCGAGAGTTGCGTTTGAGGATACTTCCATAACGTATTTACCATCCAGATCTGTAATCGTGCCGTTGGTCGTGCCTTTCTCGACTACGTTAGCACCGATAATAGCGTTTCCTTCCGGGTCTTTAACGACACCGGTGATGCGTTTCTTAGTCTGTTGGGCAACAATGTTTTTATTAAATACATTGATATTTCGTCCTTCGATCGAATATTTCAAACTCGTGTTGCGTAGTGCTTGCGATAAGATATTTTCTATGGACTTATCGGTTGCGTTCACGCTCACTTTTACGTTCTTTACGTCAGAATCCACATAGAAGAATAAGAAATCGCTTTGTTTTTCTATAATAGCGAATAGATCGGTTAGCGGGGCTTGATCCGTCTTCACGGAAATCGTTACAGATTGTGAATAGGAATTAGTCGCTACCGCTTGGAACAGTGTCAAGAAAAGTAAAATAAAGGACATTTTTAGGACCGAGAGCATTTTTTTTAAGTCTTTGGACCTAAAAGACCTATAATACGAAACATTTTCCATATTTTTGTACTGATAAAAGGTTGATAATATGCGTCTGCCACAAAATTTGGTCGTGGAGTAGCAGAAGCAGGAATTAATTCTTTTTAATGGGGCCGGCTGTATTTTTGCAGCCGGTTTTGTTTTTTTGAAAGATAGGATCCGTGTTATCTCATAGGCATTGCTTGTTTTTTAAGATGTGTTGATATTTTTATTTTATTGAATATAGTAAGTTCCATCTCTTTGTGACCATTTGATCGGCAAACTACGAGAGATCACTTGTAAAATCTCCTTTAAAGATTGATCCTCACTGAATGTTCCGGATACAGTGACATTCGGGTCCAGCAATCTCTTGTTTTCTATATGGATCGGAATCTCGTATCTTTTCTCAAGCTCATTCAGCAAGGTACAAAGCGCTATTGATTTATACTTTAGCAAGCCGTCTTTCCATGCCAGATTTTCTTTTGCGTTGACGGATTGGATATCAATCTTGTTCGTTGAACGGATGAATGTAAGTTGCTGGTCGGGAGCGAGTAAGACTTGTTGTGTCGGGCTTTCGAAACGGATAGACCCTTCCAGCAGGACGGCCGTGATCTGATCCTTCCCTTTATCGGCTTTTACACTAAAGGTCGTACCTAATACCCGTATGGAGGCATTTCCCATATCGACGATGAAAGGTCTTTCCGGATTTTTCGCCACCTCGAAATAGGCTTCTCCTTCCAAATTAACCTTTCGCTGATCCGTACCGTATGCGTCAGAGTAGGTAAAGCGACTATTCCGGTTCAAAATGATCTTCGTACCATCATCTAGCGTAAAATGAGATTTATTTTTATCGGTTATATAGGTATAGAATTGCTGAACCTTAGCTTCCCGGGTATTTAAGTGTATTGTCGCGAAAAACAGAACAAGAAAGGCGATTGCCGCCGCAATGGGAGTAGCGATGAAACGGATCAGCCTCAATCTCTTTTGCCTGCTTTGATCGTCGATCTTCTTTCTCAAATTATCGAGGGACACATTAGGCATTAAGGAATGGCTGAACGAGACTTCCGCATCCCAATAACTCTTTAGCAACCGAAATTCTTTTTTGTTCTTTTCGTCTGCGTTCAGCCATTCGCTCAGCGAAAGAAAATCTTCCGAGGAGCTGTTGCCACTTAATATCCTTGTGATAATATGATCTATGCTATTCTCCATTTTAAGTTGTTTCTATACTAATAGTCGCAACCAAATTTGAAAACCCTTAGTGGGAGCATGGATTTTTTACTTATTTTTTTCGTAGCTCATACACGAGTTCTTTGTATTCGGAGATTGCGTTGAATGAGGGGCATTGTTTGATCCATTCATCCGGCGAGATCGTCCCGTCTCCGTTTAAGTCCTCCGAGAGATCCCGGTGCCCACAGACCCATGAGCCGGGAAAGCAGATTAAGAGATGCCGGATCAAACGTAACAACGAGGTCTTTTGAGCCTGTGTGCGGGTATCCCGTGACTGTCCGGTGATGTCCAGTCCACCCTCGTAGCAAATCCCGATGCTGTGTTTGTTGTGTCCTCTCGCATGAGCCGGAATTTGCTCTAGCGGGCGCAGGTTCACCACTTCTCCCGATTTACGGATGTAGAAGTTGTAACCGGCACGGAGGAATCCCCGTGCCTTGTGGTCACTCTCCAGTTGCTCCGGGCTATAATCCGTATTCTCACGGGTTGCCGAGCAATGAATCACGATCAGGTCAATTTTTCTCATATCTCGTCCGGGCTTTCGCTATCAGAACCTGCGCTCTTTTTCGTAACCTCCAGAGGCTCGAAATTCACCTCATTGCGGGTAGTCCGCAGGGCCGAGCCCGGGAAAAAGATAATACGTACCCCCTTTATCTTGGTGGCGTCGAAGTCCTCGGGCGTATTCGTTCCTTCGGAGTTAATAGACATACGGAAGTTACCAAATTCTCCCAATTGCACCACGTTGCCGGAGGACAGTTCCAGATCCATCGCCCAGTTTAATGAATCGAGCACCGCTTTCACGTCCGCCGACGAAAGCGTGGAGCGAGAGCAAATCAGTTTACATAATTTGTTGAGGTCCGAAGTCCCCGACGTTTTAGCGATCGCGTAGTTCTTTACTGAGTCTTTCTCTGCGCCGTTCAATACCTTACGCTTTACTACTTTAAATTTCACTGCCATAATTTTGAATTTTAAAAGGTTAATTACTAATGACAATGCAAAGATAGACCCTCTGAAAAACGGGAATCGGCGAGTGTCGGTGAGTGTCGGGATATGTAAGTAGTAGTCGGTTTACTTGTTATTCTGGTTTTTTATTACGTAATTTGCGTTACGTGAATTGCGAAACGCAGATAAGATGCTGAATATGAATAATCCTTTTTTAATAGTTGGTTATCAAGGTCCAGAATATTTTTGTGATCGGGAGAAAGAGACAGAAGTGATTTTATCCGCTCTTCATAATGGGAGAAATATCACGTTGGTAAGCCGGATAACCTCTCGCAATCTACGCTGAAGGAGATTTTCGACTACTTGCGGCAGTCTGGAAGAGAATGTTATCTGGCTATTGACGAGTTCCAGCAAATCATGGAATATCCTGAGAAAGGGGTGGAAGGCCTATTGCGTTCTTATATTCAATTTTTGCCGAATGTTCATTTTATCTTTTCGGGGAGTAAAAAGCACTTGATGGAATATATATTCTTCTCAATCAAGCGCCCCTTCTATCAATCCACCCCAAAATTATTTTTAGACAAGATCAGCAAGGAGGTGTATTTTTCCTTTGCCCATTCTTTCTTCGAGAAGGAAGGGAAGGAGCTTCCGGAAGAAATATTTGATAAGGTGTACACATGGGTAGATGGGCATACTTGGTATGTGCAATATCTTTTGAACCGTCTCTTCGCTTTACCGGAAAAAACACTTTCTCCGGAGCTTCTTGATTCTCTCATGATGGAGATCCTACAGGAAGAAGAATATACCTACCAGACTTATTTCCAATTGTTGACATTTAATCAAACCCAGCTATTGAAAGTGATCGCTAAGGAAGGGATCGTCCGGGAGGTCAATGCTGCCGCCTTCATCAAAAAGTATGATTTGAAGGCGGTGAGTAACGTGAATACTTCCTTAAGGATATTAATAGATAAGGAGTTTATATTGAGGCAACCGGATGGGCATATCGTGTATGATAGGTTCATGTCTATTTGGCTCAGCCGGATATGACAACGGATGAAAAATATTTAGTTGACACAGTTCGCTCGTACCACCAAAAATTATTCCATTAATATTATGATGGGATTATCTTCTTCTGCCAATTTCTGGAGATCTTCCCTATACAATAGTTCGTTAAGTTTTGAATTAACAAATAAAAAGTAGGTCAAGTCCTCCCGATTCATTATATTAAGGGTTTCCACATCCTGAAAAAATGAATCTGAACGAACTTGACCAATATTTAGAGCTAATAAATAGTGTGCTGCTTAAATCAGCGGTAAAGCTAAACAAATGGCGTGAGAAGTTTATGCTTGAAGTCCTACTTTTATATTTGATTATCCCCGGGCGGATTAATTTCCTTCAACCGGGTCGTTATGGTCGCTTTGGTGAACAACGCTATCGGACTTTCATGCCTGCTTCCATCCGGAAGTGGTTCAAACACCGCCGATAAAAACACCGGAGCAAGTTACATACACATTAATAGACTGGTATCTACATGTGCCGCGTACACGCAAGGAAACACTTCAGCGACTGGCAAACTATGTGGTTGCGGATGCCTACTTCTCCAAATCCACCTTTGTGTATGGCGCATTTGAAATGGGATTTCATGTAATCAGCCGATTTAGAGATGACGCCTATTTCCGTTATCTCATCACGGAAGAGCCTACAGGTAAAAGAGGGCGGCCTAAATTATATGACGGGAAAATCGAGATGGAGCACTTGGAAGAGGACAGATTTGAAATCGTCAATTTGGAGAATGGGCAAGGACGTATTCTTTCAGCGGTAGTGCATTCACGTTCATTGAATAGGAATATACGGTTGTGCATTCACTTTTTGTTCTTTAAGTGCCCGGTTGTCAATAGCATCTCAATGGGATAGGGTTGGTATCTCAAAGGGATAGGTTTGTAAAGTCAATGGGATAGAGGTGTTGTCTCAATGGCTTTGCGGCCGTGTCCCATTGGCTTTTTTTGTATCCCGTATCAGGGATGTTGCTGATAGGTTAGGGCGCAAAGGGCGCATCTTTATGTATGTTTCTAAAACTTTTTCTGTAAATAACGTTTATACCCCTCTTGTCTGTAGAGTGATGTAAATATTATTTTTCTAAAAATGTTTCTTTGAAAGCGTAAAGATGCGCCTTTTGCGCCCTAGGATTTTTACCGGGGAATTTTCCTGATGCCTTAACATGTGGATATACAGTTGTTTGTGTGGTTCTTCCCTCTTCGGCTTTTTGGGTCTTTGGGGGGCGATATAATGGGTCCTTACCCACGTTTACGTGATCCGAAAGCACTAAAACCAAGTGCATTTCGCATGATTTCATGAGCTAAAAGCCGTTTTTTCTGTGTGATTTCCTATCGGGGCCAAGATGATGTTCATCGTTTTTATTACGTGCGAATGTACTCGTGGAGCACTTGTTTCAAGTGCGTGTGGTGACACGTTAGGCCACGTGGTGGGCCACATGAGCCAAGAATGGATATCGACGTGTTATTAACGTATGCGATCCCCCTCGTGAAAAAAAACTTGAAAAATAATGCCCGATAAATTTGGATCGTATGTTTTATAGCATTACTTTTGCACC
>OGHH01002315.1_pt1 | contig 11181 bp, 9 predicted proteins | sample 1571471 | NCBI WGS metagenome assembly OGHH01 (sample SAMEA2581936, study PRJEB24529) | metagenome | biome: Human gut stool | place: China | collected 2011
CATCCTGAAGAACCTGAAGGCAAAAGGTTACACGAACTTTGTCCTGCGTACGCATGCGGAACTGGATCTGACGGATCAAGCCGCTGTGAACGAGTTCTTTGCAGCCGAGCGGCCGGACTATGTGTTCTTGTCGGCGGCGCACGTCGGCGGTATCATGGCGAACAGTCTGTACCGTGCCGATTTTATCTACAATAATTTGATGATCCAGAATAATGTCATTCATGCCTCTTGGAAAAACAATGTAAAGAAATTATTATTCTTGGGAAGCACCTGCATCTATCCTCGTGAGGCTCCGCAGCCGATGCCGGAGGATTGCTTGCTGACATCTCCCTTGGAATATTCCAACGAGCCTTATGCGATCGCCAAGATAGCGGGTATCAAGATGTGCGAGAGTTACAACCTGCAATACGGTACGAACTATATCGCCGTGATGCCTACTAACCTCTACGGGCCGAATGATAATTTCAATCTGGAGACCTCGCATGTGTTGCCAGCCATGATCCGTAAGATCCATCTGGCGAAATGCCTGCATATGGGAGATTGGGAGGCCTTGCGTAAGGATATGGACACTCGTCCGGTAGAGGGCGTGTCTGGGAAGGCCTCCGAGCCGGAGATACTCTCCGTATTGGATAAACAGGGTATCCGTCCGGGCGAGGTGGAGCTGTGGGGAACCGGCAAGCCGCTTCGTGAGTTTTTATGGAGCGAGGAGATGGCCGATGCTTCTGTTTATATCATGGAACACGTGGATTTCGAGGATGTCCGCCAGAAGGAGGGCGAGGTCCGGAATACACATATTAATATAGGTACGGGTATCGAGCTTTCGATCCGTGAGGTCGCCGAACTGATCCGGCGAGAGATCGGGTTCGAGGGCGAGTTGAGGTTTAACTCGTCCAAGCCGGACGGTACGCTTCGTAAGCTGACGGATGTAAGCAAGTTGCATGCCTTGGGTTGGCGCCATACGATCGAGATCGAGAAGGGCGTGAAGCGACTCTATGAATGGTACTTGGGAATTGAAAAATGAGAATTGAAAATTAGAAAAATGGGCAAAGTAGCGTTAATAACGGGTATTACGGGACAGGATGGGGCTTATCTTACTGAGTTCTTGATTAAGAAAGGATATACGGTACATGGTATCAAGCGTCGTTCTTCCATGTTCAATACGGATCGTATCGATCATTTGTATCAAGATCCGCATGTGGAAAACCGTAATTTGATTTTGCATTATGGCGATTTAACGGATAGTTTGAATCTTACACGTATCATTGGCGAGGTTCAACCGGACGAGATCTATAATCTGGCCGCCATGAGCCATGTAAAAGTAAGTTTCGACACTCCCGAATATACTGCGAATGCGGATGGTTTGGGCGTATTGCGTATCCTAGAGGCGGTCCGTTTGCTGAACTTGATCCCGAAGACGCGTATTTACCAGGCATCTACATCCGAGTTGTATGGCTTGGTGCAAGAGGTGCCGCAGAGGGAGACTACTCCTTTCTATCCGAGAAGCCCTTATGCGGTAGCGAAACTATACGGTTACTGGATTACGGTGAATTACAGGGAAGCCTATCATATGCACGCTTCCAATGGCATCTTGTTTAATCATGAGTCTCCATTAAGGGGAGAGACATTCGTGACCCGTAAGGTAACCCGGGCGGTTTCACGTATCGTTGTGGGACTGCTTATGAAAAAGTAGTCAGCGAAATTGATGCCGCCATCGAAAAAAGGTTTATATGGGTAATCTTTCCTCCAAACGGGATTGGGGACACGCAAAAGATTACGTGCGTGCCATGTACGCTATTTTGCAACAAGATGAACCCTCGGATTATGTCATAGCTACCGGGATTACTACCACGATTCGGGACTTTATCCGTATGGCTTTTGAGGAAATTGGCGTGGGAATCCGCTTTAAAGGAGAAGGGATAGACGAGGTCGCTATCATAGAGTCGATAGACGAGGGATTGTTCGTCAAGAAGGTTGGTGATGCCTATCTGGAAAACTTTAAGAAACGTGTGGGTGAGGAAGTTGTGGGAGTAGATCCGCAGTATTTCCGCCCTACGGAAGTAGAGTTGCTGATCGGTGACGCTACGAAGGCACGTACTCGTTTAGGGTGGGAACCGGAGTATTCATTAGCGGCTTTAATTGAGGATATGATGAAGAACGATATAAAACTAATGAAGAAGGAGTCTTATCTGAAAGAGGGGGGCTATAAAATTTTGAACTATTTCGAGTGAGTTCGAAACAATTTGAAGATTTTATTTGTTGTAATTACAAAAAGAGTTAAATTTGTGCCAATTTTAAGATATTAGGTAATTGATTGTTTAATTAAAATGTTGAAAATATGAAGACTAAGGTTTTACTTTTAGCTTTGTTATCAGGTTTTGTATTCTCTGTGGCAGCACAGGAATATCAACCGCAGGTGGGGTTCAGGAATGAGGCTGGTTATAAGACTAATTTCAAGAAGAATAAAGCTCGCGACAATTGGTTTATTTCAATTGCGGGTGGAGCCAGCGTATTGTTAGGAGACCAAAATGGAGAGGCTGATTTCAAGAATCGTTTAAACTTCGCTCCACAAGTATCTTTTGGTAAGTGGTTTAATCCGTATTTAGGATTCCGTACCCAGTTAAATGGTGGTATTATCCACGGTTTTGAAGGTGATGGCGCACAGTTTATGCAACATAATAAATATGTAGCCGCTCACGTAGATTTGTTGTGGGATGTTACTAACTTCTGGGCTCCTTACAGAGAATCTAAAGTGTTCCGCTTGATTCCTTGGGTCGGTTTTGGTTATGCGCAGCGTTTCAAGACTACAGAGTCTTATGATCGTCCAAGAACGGAGTCTCCTACGTTGAACGCTGGTATCTTAACCGCTTTCCGTTTGAGCAAACGTGTTGATTTGAACGTTGAGATCCAAGGTTCTTTGTTGAACGAGCAGTTTAACCGTGTCGAGATGAATCACCTGACAGATGGTATCGTTCAGTTGAGCGCTGGTTTGACATTCAAATTGGGTAAGACAGACTTCGAGGTATTGGAGCCGATGGATTACGCTTTGTTGAACGACTTGAACGGCCAGATCAACTCTTTGCGTGCTGCTAACGATGAGTTGAGCAAACGTCCGGTTTCTTGCCCTGAGTGCCAAGAGACAGTTACTGAAGTTGTAAATAACTACGTTGACAATGTGGTTTACTTTCGCATCAACAGCGCTAAGATCGACAAGAACCAGCAGATCAATATCTATAACACAGCTGAGTTCATGAAGAACAACAACGCTCCGATCAAGGTAGTTGGTTACGCTGACAAGAAGACGGGTACTTCTGATTATAACATGGGTCTTTCTGAGAAACGTGCTAGAGCGGTCGCTAAGGAACTTATCGATAAATACGGTATCTCTTCTAGCCAGATCACTATCGAGTGGAGAGGTTCGGACGAACAACCTTATGGCGAAAATAGCTGGAACCGTGTAGTAATTATGAGCGCTAATAATTAATTTACGAATTAATACTTTAAAAAGGCCGTACTTCTAGGTGCGGCCTTTTTTTTGCGCCGAAAAATACTTACTTTTGTGAGAATTTATCGAATTGCTATGATATTGAACAAAAAACATGGTTATTTAATCCAATGGCTGATTGGTGTAGGAGATTTGATCGTATTGAATCTCTTGTTTATGGCCGTTTTTCATCTGCTTGGCCCGAAATACACGGAAGCGATATCCTATAATTTGAGAGAGGTTATTTTGTTATTGAATTTCTGTTATTTCTTCTCTTTATATTTTATCCCGATTCAATTGCATCAGGCGGTCGTGTTTATCGACAAGATTGTGCAACGGGCGTTCGGATTGGTTACCGTACTTATCTTTTTATTCGCTACTTGCTTGATCTTCTTGAATGTAGGGGATATTCTGGCTACCTTCCTCTTGGTCTATTACGGGGTTTCTATCATCTTGTTTTCGCTTTGGCGGGTTTTTGTGCGCTTATCCTTAAAGTTTTATAGGCGAAAAGGCTATAACTTTAAGAAGGTGGTGATTGTGGGTGCGGGAAAGAATGGTATGGAGCTTTACCAAGTCATGAAAGATGATTTGAGCTATGGGTTTAGTGTAAAGGGGTTCTTTGATGACAATGACTCGTTGAAAGACGTTTTACCTAATTATTTGGGTAAGACGAGTGAGGTGGAAGCGTATGTGCTGGAGCATGATATCGATGAGATTTATTGTACCTTGCCGGGTACGAACAACGGAAAGATCGTACGGCTTCTGAATTTCGCTGAGAAGAAGATGGTGCGCTTCTATATCGTGCCCGAGTTTTACCGGGATGTAAAGAAGAGTATGGTGATGGAGGTGATGGAATCGATCCCATTGCTGACGGTCCGCCGGGAGCCTTTGCAATCCGCCTATAACCGGTTCTTGAAACGAACGTTCGATATATTTTTCTCTTTGGTGATTTTGCTCACGATTTATCCGATCCTGTACATCGTGGTCGGTATAATGATCAAGTTAAGCTCACCCGGCCCGATTTTGTTTAAGCAGAAACGTACGGGATTGTATGGGCATGACTTCGAATGTTTTAAATTTCGTACGATGAAGGTGAACGCGCAGGCCGATACCTTGCAGGCCGTCAAGGATGATCCCCGGAAGACCCGGATCGGCGATTTCTTGCGCCGGACGAATTTGGATGAGTTCCCTCAGTTCGTGAACGTCTTGCTGGGCGATATGTCCGTGGTAGGCCCTCGTCCGCATATGCTGAAGCATACCGAGCAGTACTCGGCGTTGATCGATAAGTATATGGTGCGGCATTTGGTGAAACCGGGAGTAACGGGGTGGGCGCAAGTCACCGGTTACCGAGGTGAGACCAAGACGCTGGAGCAGATGGAAGGACGTGTGAAGAGAGATGTGTGGTATATAGAGAATTGGACGTTCTTCCTTGATTTAAAGATTATTGTGGTTACGGTACTGAATATGTTCAAGGGAGAGAAGAATGCATATTGATCCGATTTGTTGCACACTTTTTGCGGATTTGTGTAATCTGTATTTATATTTATGCTATATTCGCGCTCGATGGGAAGAATAATTGCAATAGATTACGGCCGGAAACGTACAGGGATAGCCGCTACGGATATTTTACAAATGATCGCTAACGGCGTGGCGACAGTCCCAAGTGGAGAGGTTGTGAAATACCTGTCGGATTACATATCACGGGAACCGGTGGATTTATTTGTGGTCGGGCTTCCGAAGCAAATGAACAATGAGCCTTCTGAGAACATGAAGTATGTGGAGGCGTTCGTGACCCATCTGAAAAGGACGATACCAAGTATCCCGGTAACTTATTACGACGAGCGGTTCACGTCGGTCTTAGCTCATAAGGCCATGTTGGAAGGCGGTTTAAAGAAAAAGAAACGGCAAGATAAAGGATTGGTTGATGAGATTAGCGCCGTTATTATTTTGCAAGCTTATTTAGAAAGTAAAAAATATCAGTTATAACTTATGATTTTACCCGTATTTTTATATGGTCAGCCCGTACTAAGAAAAGAGGCTGAGGATGTACCTAAAGATTATCCCGACTTGAAACAGTTGGTTGCCAATATGTTTGAAACGATGTATAATGCTGATGGGGTAGGGCTTGCCGCTCCTCAGGTGGGCTTGTCTATCCGTTTGGTGGTTATAGACGGTGATGTGATGGGAGATGACTTCCCTGAATGCAAGGGTTTCAAGCGTGCGTTGATTAATCCCGAGTTTTTGGAACGTAGCGAGGAGGAAATAGCTATGGAGGAAGGCTGCTTGAGCCTGCCGGGTATACACGAGAAAGTGTCTCGCTCGAAAACGGTTCGTGTGAGATATTGGGATGAGAATTGGGAGGAGCACGAGGAAGTGGTGGAAGGTTTCGCCGCCCGTATCGTGCAGCATGAGTGCGAGCATCTGACGGGGCATGTCTTTATAGACAATGTCTCCGCTATTCGCCGCCAATTGAACAAAGGCAAATTAAATAGTATTATTAAAGGGACGGTTCGTTGCTCTTACCGGGCAAAAGCCGTTGGTAAATAATAAATCTATAAATAATCAATATGACAGATTTAAGTAAAAACATTGAGGCCCTCAGGGAAAAGAAAGCCGTTATCGAGATGGGCGGTGGTGAGGCTGCTATCGAAAAGCAAGTGGCGATGGGTAAGCTTACTGCCCGGGAGCGTATCTTGGCTTTGTTGGATAAGAACGCTTTCCATGAGTATGACATGTTCGTGAAACACGATGGCCGTGATTTCGGTATGGAGAAGAAGGTTCTGCCGGGTGATGGTGTGGTTACTGGTACGGGTACGATCTTTGGTGCCCCGGTTTGCATCTATGCGCAGGACTTTACGGTTGCCGGTGGTTCGTTAGGCTTGCAGCACGCACGTAAGATCACCAAGATCATGGATCATGCGTTGAAGATGAAATGTCCGATCATCGGAATCAATGACTCGGGTGGCGCACGTATCCAAGAAGGTGTTGGTGCTTTGGCTGGTTATGGTGAAATATTCTATCGCAATACAATTGCTTCCGGTGTTATCCCGCAGATCTCTTTGATTCTGGGGCCGTGTGCCGGCGGGGCCGTATATTCTCCGGCTTTGACGGACTTCGTATTTGTAGTTGAAAATATCTCCAAGATGTTTATTACAGGTCCGAACGTGATCAAGACCGTGCTGGGTGAGGATATCTCTATGGAAGACCTTGGTGGCGCACGTGTTCATGCGGAGACTACAGGTAACGCTCATTTTTATGCCTTGAGCGAGCAAGAATGTTTCGATCAGGTGAAACGTTTGGTTAGCTTCATCCCTTGGAATAATCAGGAGCGTGCGAAAGTGGTTGAGCCGAAAGAGCCGTCCGCTATGCTGAATATCGAGCAAGTAGTTCCGGCGGACCCGAAACAACCGTATGATGTGCGAGACGTTATCAGATGTATCGTCGATGACTCGGACTTCTTGGAGATTCAAGAGTTGTGGGCCGCTAATATTGTGATCGGTTTTGGTCGTATGGCAGGAGAAACGGTAGGTTTCGTTGCCAATCAACCGATGGTTTTGGCCGGCGTGCTTGATTGTGATAGCGCTGACAAGGCCGCTCGTTTCATCCGTTTCTGCGACTCATTCAATATTCCTATCATCACGTTGGAGGATATGCCGGGTTATCTGCCGGGCGTAGATCAAGAGCATGCGGGTGTGATTCGTCATGGGGCTAAGGTTCTGTATGCGTATTCGGAAGCTACTGTTCCTAAGATCACGGTTATCTTGCGCAAGGCGTACGGTGGAGGTTATATAGCTATGAACTCCCGTCACTTGGGCGCTGACTTCATGTTCGCTTGGCCGAGCGCAGAGATCGCTGTTATGGGTCCGGAAGGCGCAGCTAACATCATATTCCGCAAGGAGATCATGGAGGCGGAAGATCAGAACGCTATGCGTCAGGAGAAGGTGAAAGAATATATCGAGAAATTCGCGAACCCGTACGTGGCGGCTTCCAAGGGATTTATCGACTCTGTGATCGAACCGAAAGAAACCCGTTCATTATTGCTACACGCACTGAAGCTTTCCATTCTAAAAGAGGAATACAGACCGGCCAAGAAGCACGGTTTGCCTCCGTTCTAAATTGATGAGAGTATGGAAAAGAAACACCAGCAAGAAGAATATGTAGACTTTGTGGTGACGGCACGTAAATATAAGACGTTGCTGACAGCGAAGTATAAGAGCCGACCGATGTGGCATAAGCCGTCGGCTGGTGACGTGGTTTCTCATCTTCCCGGAAAGATTATGGTAGAGGAAGGACAGGCTGTGGAGGCCGGGCAACTTCTGCTAATCCATGAGGCGATGAAAATGCAGAACCGGGTGGTCGCTCCCATATCGGGAGTCGTTGTCGAGCTCAATGTAAAAGAGGGCGATAAGATAACGAAGAATCATTTAATGGTAAAAATAGAGTCTAAGTAAGATAATTTACTTATTTTTGCCTCTCAATCATTTTTAATAGGATGAAGAAGGCAACACTCTTTTTGATATTACAGATATTTACGATTTCGCTTTTTGCGCAGATTAATACGGACCGTGTATTGGCCATTGGCAGGAACGCCCTTTATTTTGAGGATTATGTTCTTTCCATTCAGTACTTCAATCAGGTTATCAAATCCAAACCTTGGTTGGCGGAACCCTATTTTTACCGTGCGGTGGCGAAGATAAATCTGGACGATTTTAAGGGGGCCGAGGAAGACTGTACTTTATGTCTTCAGCGGAACCCTTTTTTAACGCAAGCGTATTACGCTCGCGGCATCGCCCGTCAAAGCCAGGAGAAATACGACGAGGCGATCGACGATTACCAGAAAGGACTTGAGTTCAAACCCGAGGACCGCCAGATGCTGGTGAATATGGCGGTGGCTTTTATCCAGAAAAAAGACTACAACGGGGCGGAGAAGACATTCGATGATTTAATGACCGCCCATCCGAAATATTCCATGAATTATATGACACGGGGCGCTATGTATCTGGAGAAAGGGGATACGTTGAAAGCCTTGGCCGATTATAATAAGGCGATCGAGATGGATCCTTATTATGCGCCGGCGTATGGCAATCGTGCGATCCTTCATTATCAAATGGATGATTACAAGGACGCTTTGGCCGATTTGAACGAGGCTCTACGTCTGGATACCCGTGAGAGCGGATATTATATTAACCGGGGGCTAGTTCGTTATCAGATGAATGACTTGAGAGGTGCGATGGCCGATTACGATCAGGTGATCAGCATGGATAGCCGGAACTTGATCGCACGATTCAACCGAGGTTTGCTTCGGTTCCAAGTCGGGGATAATAACCGTGCTATCGAAGACTTCGATGTCGTTATCCAGCAAGAGCCAGATAACTATATGGCTTATTACAACCGTGCGTTGCTCCGTTTCGAGACGGGCGACTACCGGGGGGCCGTGCAGGATTACGACGTGGTCTTGAAGCAATATCCTACTTTCCTGCCAGGCTTTGTGAGCCGTTCGGAAGCAAAGCGTAAGCTGGGGGATAACGTGGGGGCAGACCGTGATTATTGGGCGGCCATAAAGATGGAGGAGCAGGCCAAGAACGGACAGATCCCGAAGACATCGTCTTCGGGTTCCAATACAGCGGTGAACGGAGATGCCAAGACGGACGATTCGGAGGAGAATACTCGTGAGCAATCCGATAAGAATATCAATAAGTTCAACCGCTTGGTGGTATACGATAAGGAGCAGGAGCGTAAAAGTAAATACCAAAGCGAGGTCCGTGGGCGTGTACAAGACCGGAATGTCCATGTGGATCTGGAACCCCAGTTTGTCTTGACCTATTACGAGAAGGCGGATCCCGTAAAGAAACTTGTTTATTACGACAAGATGGTGGAGGATTACAATGGCCAGATGGTCTTGAAGCGTAAATTGCGTATCACGAACGAGGAGGCCGCTTTGACCGAGGACCAGATCGCCGTGCATTTCGCCTCCATCGACGAGTATTCGGCGGAGATCGAGCGTGATCCGAACAACGCTAACGCTTATTTCGGTCGTGCGATGGACTTCATGTTGGTGCAGGATTTCTCGGAGGCGATCAAGAGTTTCTCGGAAGCGATCGAGCGAGACCCCTCGTTCACGATGGCCTATTTCAATCGTGCCGTAGAACGTTATAAGCAATTGATGTACACCCAATCCCAGCAGGCAAACAAGGATACATACGACTTGAGTGGCTCGGGGATGAACTTGAATATCGGTAAGTCCGCACAGTCGCAGGTAAACGCCAACACCTCGGTAGACCCTCGTAGCGCTATGTTGAAGGATAATAAGCGAGCCTATGAGCATGAGCAGATCATGAGGGATTACGATATGGTGATCAAGCTGAACCCGGGTTTTGTGTACGCCTACTTTAACCGTGCGAACCTGCGTTGCGCCCAGCGTGATTTCCGTGCCGCTATCGTTGATTACAACGAGGCGATCGAGCGAGACCCTGAATTTGCCGAGGCTTACTACAACCGTGGGTTAGCCCGTCTGTCGCAAGGTGACGTGAACCGGGGCATCGCCGACTTGAGCAAGGCAGGGGAATTGGGTATCTACAACGCCTATAGTATCATCAAGCGAATGACAAGCCGGTGATAACGCAAATTATTCGAGTTAAATGTTTCGCTGATAGAAAAGAAATATTAACTTTGTGGGCTGAATATAAAGAATTTTAGAGAATAGAATATGATAAAGATTACATTTCCGGACAATTCCGTAAGAGAATATGCAAAGGGAACGACTGCTATGCAGATAGCGGAAAGCATTAGTTCTCGTTTGGCACAGGAAGTCCTAGCCGCAAGCGTGAATGGGGAGGTTTGGGACTTAAGCCGTCCTATCAACGACGACGCTACGGTGAAACTTTTGAAGTGGGAAGACGAGGAAGGTAAACATGCGTTCTGGCATTCCAGCGCTCACCTTATGGCAGAGGCTTTGCAGGAATTATATCCGGGTATTAAATTCGGTATCGGTCCGGCGATCGAGAACGGTTTCTATTATGACGTGGATCCGGGCGAGGCCGTGATCAAAGAGGGTGATTTCGCTGCTATCGAGGCTAAGATGCTTGAGCTGGTAGCCAAGAAAGAAGAGATCAAACGTCAGGACATTACCAAGGCGGATGCCATGAAGATGTTCGGCGATAGAGGTGAAGAGTATAAAACAGAGCTTATCAGTGAGTTGGAAGACGGTACGATCACTACCTATACACAGGGTTCTTTTACGGACTTGTGTAGAGGGCCGCACTTACCGAATACCTCTTATCTGAAAGCTGTCAAGATATTGAGCGTAGCCGGCGCTTATTGGCGTGGCGATGAGAAACGCAAGCAATTGGTTCGTTTGTATGGTATCACTTTCCCGAAAAAGAAGATGTTGGATGAGTATCTGACATTGTTGGAGGAGGCCAAGAAACGTGACCACCGTAAGATCGGTAAGGAAATGGACTTGTAGGTAAGGGCTTACCGATGTGGTTGCCGAAAGGTACCGCCTTGCGTTTGCGTCTGCAAGAGTTCTTGCGTCGTATCCAAGCTCGTTATAATTATCAAGAGGTAATGTGTCCGCCGATCGGTAATAAATTATTGTATATTACCTCCGGCCACTACGCTAAATACGGAAAGGATTCTTTCCAACCGATCCATACACCTGAGGAGGGTGAGGAATACTTCTTGAAACCGATGAACTGTCC
>OGHH01002322.1_pt1 | contig 11154 bp, 10 predicted proteins | sample 1571471 | NCBI WGS metagenome assembly OGHH01 (sample SAMEA2581936, study PRJEB24529) | metagenome | biome: Human gut stool | place: China | collected 2011
GATGCCGCTGCACCCGCAGAGCTTCTGCGCGATGTTGTCGCTCGTCAGCGTTTCGGAGTCGACCCATTGAATTTCGACGCTCGCGTCGCAGGCCGTGCCCGCGTGGAAGAGCGACTCAACGACGCTCAAATAGGCGTCGTGCAGGCCGACGTATTTGCCGACGAGCGCGATGCGCACATGACGGTGCACGCCGTGGATCTTGTCGACCAGCGCGCGCCACTCGGTCATGTCGGGTTCACCGCAGTCAAGGTGCAGCTTGCGGCACACCACGCGGCAAAGGCCCTCGTGCTCAAGCAGCAACGGCACCTCGTAGAGCGTGGACGCCGTTGCGTTCTGGATGACGCAGTCGGGCTCCACGTTGCAGAAGAGCGCAATCTTGCGGCGGATGTCGTCTGTGATGGGCTCATCTGTGCGCACGACGAGAACATCTGGCTGGATGCCCTCGCTCAGGAGCTCTTTGACCGAGTGCTGCGTGGGCTTGCTCTTGAGCTCGCCGCTGCCGGGAATGGTCACGATGAGCGGCACATGGATGAAGAGCACATTTTCGCGCCCGCGCTCGGCCGCGACCTGACGGATGGCCTCTAAAAACGGCTGGCTCTCGATGTCGCCGACCGTGCCGCCGATCTCGGAGATGGCAACGTCGGTATCACCGTCGTCCATGTCGTAGATGCGGCGCTTGATCTCGTCGGTCACGTGCGGGATGATCTGCACCGTGCCGCCGAGATAGCCGCCCTGACGCTCACGGTTCAGAACGCTCCAGAAGATTTTGCCCGAGGACACGGAGGACTTCTCGTCCAGCGCCTCGTCGACAAAGCGCTCGTAGTGGCCGAGGTCCAGGTCGGTCTCCGCGCCGTCGTCCGTGACAAAGACCTCGCCGTGCTGATACGGGCTCATCGTGCCGGGGTCGACGTTGAGATACGGGTCAAACTTCTGGTTTTTGACCTTCAGCCCGCACTGTTTTAAGAGCCGCCCGAGCGACGCCGCGCAGATGCCCTTGCCCAGCCCCGACACCACGCCGCCGGTGACAAAAATGTACTTCATAGATTTTCTTCCTCCCCTGTCAAAGAAAAATGAAACTGCTGCGATAAAGCAAAACTCCACTTCAAAAAGGACGCTCGAAAGAGCGTCCTTTTTGACTTACACGGAGAAGAGTAATTCGCAGAACGTCGGATACGGCCAATACTTGGACGCGGTCAGCACTTCCAGCTTGTCGACGGTCTTGCGCACGTCGTTCGTGCGCTCTTCGACCTCGTCGTGGTAGTAGTGCAGGAGCGTTTCGGGCTCAGCGTTGTCGGAGACGGTCTCAAGCGCCGTCTTGAGGCTGATGGTCTCTTCGAGCAGCTGCTCGTTGAGCGAGCCGATGGCGTTGGCAAGCGAGGATTCGACGTGGCAGGTCAGCTCCGGCGCGGCGGAGCGCTTGGCGGCGATGGTGCCGCACAGCGCGGCTTCGTACTCGGAAGCGGCGTTGAGGATGCCGTGCTGGACCATATCGACGAGCGTCGCGGCCTCGATGCGGATGACCTTGCAGTACTTCTCGATATGAACTTCGTGGCGGGAGAAAATTTCTTCCTTGCTGTAAACGCCCTGGCGCGTCAGCAGCTCAATGTTCTTGGGCAGGATGTAGGTCGGCAGCGCCTCGGCGGTGTTGTGCAGGTTGGCAAGGCCGCGCTTTTCAGCCTCCTTGATCCAGGCCTCTTCATAGCCGTTGCCATTGAAGATGATGCGGCGGTGGGCGGAGAACGTGTCGCGGATCAGCTTGTGGAGCGCGGCGGTGAAGTCCGGCGCGTCCTTGAGCTGCGCGTAGAATTCGTCGAGTTCTTCGGCCATGATGGTGTTGAGGATCGTGACCGGGCCCGCGATGGACTGCGAGGAGCCGGGCATGCGGAACTCAAACTTATTGCCGGTGAAGGCGACAGGCGAGGTGCGGTTGCGGTCGGTCGTATCCTGCGGGATTGCGGGGAGCACGTCCACGCCGATGCGCAGGGACTTGTGCTCGGGCGCGGTGTAGTCGTTTTCACCGACGATGGCGTCGATGATACCCTCAAGCTCGGTGCCGAGGAAGATGGAGATGACAGCGGGGGGCGCCTCCTGTGCGCCGAGACGGTGGTCGTTGCCCGCGAAGGCGACGGAGCAGCGCAGAAGCTCCTGATATTCGTCCACGCCCTTGATGAACGCGGCGAGCACCAGCAGGAACACGGCGTTCTGGCTGGGCGTCTTGCCGGGGGAGAAGAGGTTTTTGCCCGTGTCGGTCGAGAGCGACCAGTTGACGTGCTTACCGGAGCCGTTGACGCCGGCAAAGGGCTTTTCGTGCAGCAGGCACACAAGGTTGTGGCGCTCGGCGACCTTTTTCATCGTCTCCATGACGAGCTGGTTCTGGTCGCTCGCGGTGTTGGCGTCGGTGTAGATGGGGGCCATCTCGTGCTGGCCGGGGGCGACCTCGTTGTGCTTGGTCTTGGAGAGCACGCCGAGCTTCCACAGCTCTTCGTCGAGCTCTTTCATGTAGGCGGCCACGCGGGGACGGAACGCGCCGAAGTAGTGGTCGTCCAACTCCTGACCTTTCGGGGGCTTTGCGCCGAACAGGGCGCGGCCGCACAGGCGCAGGTCCATGCGCTTTAAGTACAGCTCGCGGTCGATGAGGAAATACTCCTGCTCCGCGCCGATCTGCGGCGTGACCTTTTCCGCGTCGTCGCCAAATAACTTGAGCACGCGCACCGCCGCGCGGTCGACCGCGGCCATGGAGCGCAGCAGAGGCGTCTTCTTGTCGAGCGCGTCGCCGCTGTAGGAGCAGAACACCGTCGGGATGCAAAGGCTGCCATCTTTGATGAAGGCAAACGCCGTGGGGTCCCAAGCGCTGTAGCCGCGGGCTTCAAACGTGGCGCGCAGGCCGCCGTTGGGGAAGGAGGACGCGTCGGGCTCGCCACGCACCAGCTCCTTGCCGGAAAAGTCCATCATCACGCGGCCGCCGCCGGCGTTGTTGATAAAGCTGTCGTGCTTTTCCGCCGTCACGCCGCTCAAGGGCTGGAACCAGTGCGTGAAATGCGTTGCGCCATGCTCCAGCGCCCAGGTCTTCATCGCGTCGGCGATCTCATTTGCCGCGGAAAGGGGAAGAGGCTGCCCGCTCTTTAAGCAGCCGCGCCAAATGTCCATGGCGCTCTGCGGCACATACTGCTCCATTGTGCGTTCATTGAACACCAGAGAGCCAAAAAGCTCGGGAATGCGAGTCGCTTCACTCATGATCCAGACCTCCTGTTTCGAAATAAAAAATTTGATAAGTAATGATACTTCATCGGGGCAAGCAGCGTCAATACTTTGTTTTTCCAACTTTCCCCTCACTTTAGTGGGACGGGATGTGCGGTGTGAACGAAATTATGAAAGTGCGGCAACTTTTTCTTGCATGAAGAAAACGGCTGTGCTATATTTAGCCTGAACCCTCCCTTGCCGGAAACGGCAGGGGAGGGCATTATGCTTATGTGCTGCGTTGTGAAAAAATTTTGCGGACAAAAAAAGAAAACGGGACGTGAACGCCGGTCACGGCGTTTGCGTCCCGTTTTGCATCACTTGATCGTGGCGCTGTCGTTCAGCACGCTCGTGCTGTAAAGGAACAGCACGTCCTGCGCGGTAAAGTCGATGAATTTTCCGAGCATTGAGGGGGAGAGGTAGCGGATGTCGGCAAGCGTGATCTCGCTGTACCCCTCCGCGAGCAGCGGAAGTAAACTCGCGGCGAACGAATCGCGGAACACGAGAAGTTTGCGCTCCGTCTGCGCGTTCGGATTCTCGATGCGCAGCAGCGACTTCGGTCCCGAGAGGAAAATTTCATACGGGTCGCTGCCGTCTGCCTTTTCGAGCGTGTAGACAGGGAGATAGGCACCGCTTTCATAGTCGTACACGCGGCAGCTACCAATGATATCGTTTGTGAGGTAGGCGAGCCTGTCGGGCTCCATTGGCAGTGCCGACTGCCCGCGGTACACACCGTAAAACGGCGTATCGAGCGTGACCTCGGTAAAGTCCACGGTGAGTGAGACGCCCATCGCATCTGCCAGCGCCTTGGCCGTGGGGGCAAGCATTTCCTGCCGCCAGTGGAGGTCGGTGCGGTAATAGGATGAGAGCGACAGCGTGCCCGTCAGGTCGATATACTCCGCAAAGTCGACCTTTTGGCGCATGAGCGCGAAAAACTTTTCGTAATCCATCACGGGATAACCGTTTTCGGCGGCCAAAAAGTAATTCTTGTCGGGGATGACGGAGAGGTAGATATTCGCGCCCGTGTCCTTGAGATAGGTTTCGTACACGTAGCGGAAGCGGTCAACCGCGTGGTCGAGCGAATCCTCGTGGATCGTGTCGTCGAGCTTCGCGGCGTAGCCGTCCGCGACGTAGATGCCGTTGTTGTCTTTCTCGCCAAATAAATCGCGGACGGACAGGGCCTTGAGTGTGCGGAACTCGTCGCGCAGCGGGAACTGGTCGAGCGTGTAGCTCTCAAAATTCGACTGGAAGCGTCCGGAGAGCACTTCTTCCACGTTCAGTGTTGGGAACTGCTTGAGCGGGCGGCGCTCGCTTTCCGACACGGCGTCGTCGCTCTTGCAAATGCTCCACAGCGCGAACATAAGCACGAACGCTGCCGCGATGCCGAGGGTGAGGGCGTCTTTGATTTTTCGATTCATGCGATGCCCTCCTTAAAAGCGGAAGTAGAGAAACGGGTTGAACGACCCGTCCACTAAAAATGCCGTGCCGAGCAGCAGAGGAATGAGTACAAACAGCGGCTCGAGCACATCGAGCGCCGTCGCTGCGCCTTTGGATTTGCGCAGCTTTGCGACGATCATCTTCGGCAGCGGTGTTGCGCAGAGGATACCGAGCACGAGCAGCGGGCCATAGCTTTTAAGGTAGTAGACCGCCTGCGTGCTTGACAGCGGCAGACCGCTTGCACCAAACATCGCGCCGATGCGCGAGACTGCCTGCGCGGCGCTGTCTGCGTCGAAAAGCACGAAGCCGAGCGTGACGAAAAAGAGCGTGTACACATGGCCGAACACGCGGTGCTTTTCGAGCACCGGCAGCAGAGCCAGCTTTTCAAGAAGCAGCAGGGCCGCGAACCACAGTCCCCACAGCACGAACGTCCACGCCGCCCCGTGCCACAGGCCCGTTGCAAGCCAGACAATCAGAATGTTCAACAGCTGACGCGCCTTGCCCTTCCGGCTGCCGCCGAGAGGGATATAGAGGTAGTCGCGGAACCACGAGCCGAGCGACATGTGCCACCTGCGCCAGAACTCCGTGATGCTCGCTGAAATATAGGGGTAGTTGAAGTTTTCGGGGAATTGGAAGCCCAGCATCCGCCCGAGGCCGATGGCCATGTCACTGTAACCCGAAAAGTCGAAATAGACTTGGAGCAGAAACGCGAGCGCGTAGAGCCAGACGAAGAGGACGCTCGCGTCCTGCGTCGACTTGTAGGCGCTCGCGAGCGCGCCGAACTGGTTGGCGAGCAGAATTTTCTTGGCAAAGCCGACCGTGAAGCGGCGCACGCCCTCCGCCGCGGCGGAGACGCTGTGCGTGCGGCTTTTGAGCTCCGCGGCGACGTCGGAATACCGTACGATCGGCCCCGCGATGAGCTGGGGGAAGAGCGAAACATAGGCGGCGAGGTCGATGAAATTTCGCTGCGCCGCCGTTTCGCCGCGGTAGACGTCGATGACGTAGCTCAATACCTGAAAGGTGTAGAAGCTGATGCCGATGGGCAGGCTCAGCTTCAAAAGCGGCAGGGAGAGCCCTGTGACGGCGTTGACGCTGGAGAGAAAAAAGTCCGCGTACTTAAAATAGCCGAGAAGCCCAAGGCTCACAAGGATCGAGAGCGTCAGAAAGACCTTCGACGCCTTTTGCCCGCGGTGCTTTTCAATCAGCAGGCCGAAACCATAGCCCTGCACGATGGAGACGAGCATGAGCAGCATATATTTCGGCTCGCCCCAGGCATAGAAAAAGAGGCTTGCGAGCAGCAGCACCGCGTTTTTCAGCTGCCGCGGCGCTGCGAAGTAGATCAGCAGCGCCGCGGGCAGAAAGTAGAAGAGAAAGGGAACGCTGGAAAAGAGCATAAACTTCTCCGCCTTTCAGAAGATCAAATCAGGCGATGGCCTCGTCGCAGGCGACGGCAGCATCGGCAAAGGTTTCGGTGACCTTGCCGCTGAACTGGTCGACAAGGTCCTCCGCGCCGTAGCAGGAGACGACATAGTCGCCGAGCGTCAGGATGACGAGTTTGTCGGGAAAGCCGCACATCCACTGGCGGTTCATGATGTTGTCCTTGAGGTCGGAGACGACACTGTCAACGTCGGAAGAGCTCGCAACATGGAACGCGCCCGCGGTGAAGGTGTTGGCGTTCATCATGTGGGTGAGGGACGCGGCGTCGGAGAGCTTGCCTGCGTCCGCGGCGGGGAAGGAGAGAGCGTAGTCAAGTGCGTCTCCGTCTTCGACGGAGAAGTTACCGGGCGCGTCCTCGGTCATATTCGCCTCATCATAGTCGCCGCCGGCAGCAGGGAACTTGTCGTCGTCGCTGTAGTTGGCCCATACGGCGTTCAGCAGCTCGAGAGCGCTCGCGGGCTGGCTGTTATTGCCGCTATTGTCATCCGTCTTGCTGCCGCAGGCGGCGAGGGAGAGAGTCATCGCTGCAGCCAGCAGCAGGGTGAGAAACTTTTTCATGGGAATTTACCTCCAAAATGTTGTGTGTTGTCAATAGTAATGTGGAATGGGATGCTTACGCCTGCGCGGCGGCCCAATAGCCGTTGGCCTCGTCGTAGCGCAGCGTGACGGCGGGCGCGCCGTCGAGAGAGAGCGTGTAAACCGTACCCGTGTCCGGCTCTTCGATGGTCCAGCAAAGCTGCACCTTGCCGGAGACGGTGTAGGAGGTGAACTCCTCCTGCAGCGAGTAAAGAGGCTGGGTCAGCACGCCATCCGACACCGTAACGGTCACGGCCTCGCCCGATTTGCTCTCGATGGTGAGTATCGGACTGAGCGGGCCGCTCAGACTGCCGCGCGCGTCGAGCGCCATCGGGGTGGCCTGGCTGATGGGGATAGCCCTGGAAGAGAGCGCCGCACCTTCGATTGCAATCTCAGCCGGTAAGGTGTCGCGCGTCATCGCCAGGGCGGTGGCCAGCACGAGCACAAGGCACGCCGCAGCGGCAAGAAAACGCGGGAGGGCGTACCGTTTGCGCGGCTTGTAGGCGTAGGCGTCCGCGATGAGCTCATCGTCGAGCTCGCCTATGGCGCGGGTCAGAACTTCATGCTTCACAGTATCCCTCCTTGATGAGATGCTCCTTGAGCTTTCTGCGCGTGCGCAGAAGTGCGGTTTTGATGCGGCTCTCGCCGCAGTGAAAGCGCGCGGCCAGCGCTTCGACCGGTTCGTAGTAGAAGTAGCGCAGGATGAACATGCTGCGCACCTCTTCGCTCTGCGTGCGCAGAAACGCGCTGATGCTGCGGCCGAGCTCTGCTGCCATGGCCTCGTCGTCGGGCGAGGACAGGGCGGGTGCGCAGTCGTCCAGTTCGTCGAGCGAGAGCGCGAAGACGTCGCCCTGCCGCTTCTGCGCCGACCTCGCTTTGTAGCGGTTCAGCGCCAGATTGCGCGCGATCTTGCCGAGAAAGGCAGACAGGATCGCAGGCCTTTGCGGCGGCATGGCCTGCCAGGCGTGTAAGTACGTGTCGTTGACGTTTTCCTCGCTATCGGCGCGGTCAGATAAAATGTTTTGCGAAATTTTCATGCAATAGCTTTCGTATTTGGCGGCGGTGGCTTCGATGGCGTGCTCGTCCCGCTGCCAGTAGAGGTCGACGATCTCATGGTCGTCCATAGGTTCGCTCCTTTCTGTTGTCTGCCATCATGGAGAAAAGACAACTTTTTTGCCGTTTGCGTTACACAAAAGAGAAAATATTTTTGAAAGTATACCACATTCGCCCGTTTCGTAAAAGGGCGGCATGCTATTTTTGACAAAACGGGAACTTTTTTCCATCCGCGCCGTCTAATATAACAAATCCCAAAACGGAGGTACATCCGACATGAAACGATTCTTAACGCTGCTGCTCGCCGTGGCGATGGTCCTGTCCTTCGCCGCCTGCGGAGACAACGGAACGACGATCCGAAATGAAAATGAGAAGGACAATGTGAAAAAAGACCCCATTGCCGCGCAGTATTTGCAGGACCTCGCTGTGAAGACGGCGGACTATCCTGTGCTGCCCGCCATGCCGAACGAAGCGGAGCTCGACGAGGCGTTCAGCACCATCGACTATGACAAGATGGGCGCGGACGCCTACGAAAAGGCGCAGGAGAAGATCTGGGAGGACTGGGACGCGCGCAGCAATGCCTATTACGATGCGCTTAAGGCGCTGCGCAGCAAGGGCACGAGCTACCCCGCGGCATTCCTGCACTTCACACAGGAGACGGGCACGCTGCTTTCGGCGGAGGAGAACACCGTTCTCTCGCCCGCGAACCTGTACCTCGCCTTTGCGATGCTCAGCGAGACGACGGACGGCGACAGCCGCGCGCAGCTTTTATCGCTCTTAGGCCTTGAAAATACCGACGCGTCGCGCGCTGCGGGCAACTATGTCTGGCGCAATCTCTACGGCGAGACCTCGACGGGAAAGACGCTGCTCGGCAGCTCCGTGTGGCTGAATGAGAACGTCCCCTATAATGAAGAGACGCTGCGACTTCTCGCCGAGCAGTACCTTGCTTCGACGTTCTCCGCCCCGATGGGAGATGAGAAGACGGACAAGGCTATCGGCGAATGGATCAATGAGAACACGGACAATCTCTTGCAGGACGCGGCGGGCGAGATCCAGACGAAGCCCGAGACGGTGATGCTGCTTTTGACGACGCTCTACTTTAAGGACCAGTGGCGCGATGAATTCTGGGCGAAGGAGACACGGCAGGATGTCTTCACCGCCGCAGACGGCACGCAGCAGACGGTCGACTTCATGCACCTCACGCAGGATCGTGCCGCTTACTGCCGGGGCGAAAACTACACCGTGGCGGAGCTGCGCTTTCAGGGCGGGCAGGCGATGCGCTTCCTGCTGCCCGACGAGGGCACGAGCCTTAAAAGCTTTCTTGCGGACGGCAGCGCCGTGGGCGGACTGCTCGGTTACGACATGGGCGTGAGCCTGCCGAGCGGCAAACTCATCTGGAGCGTGCCAAAGTTCGACGTCAGCTCCGACCTTGAACTGACCGACGCGCTCCGCGCGCTGGGCGTTTCCGACGTCTTTGACTTCGACCGCGCGGACTTTTCACCCCTTGTCGACTTTGACCGCTTTGACAAGGCGGTCGCCGTGACGCAGGTGCAGCACGCCGCGCGCGTCAAGATCGACGAAAAAGGCTGCGAGGCCGCCGCCTTTACCGCCGTCAGGGCGGACGCCCAATCCGCCGCGCCCGAAGACCTACCCGTGGTGGAGATGGATCTGAACCGGCCGTTTGCTTTCATGATCACCGGCGTGGACGGTCTGCCGCTCTTCCTCGGCACGGTGAATAGCCTATAAGAGCAAAGCCAGCGCGCCGGCAGTAAAAAACGAGTGGCGCAAAATGAGAAGGAGAGAAACGATGAAGAGATTATTTGCCTTTTTGCTCGCCTGCGTGTGTGCGCTGGCACTGTTTGGCTGCGCGGGAGCGAATGATGACAAATCGGACGGCGGACCCGAGGATGATTGGGCACCGCTGACGGAGGCGCAGATCGAAGAATTCAAGGAGATGTTTGCCTCTGAGGCCGATGTGATGGATGAAACGACGGGCGAATACCGCTACACGACCTCAACGCCGGTGAGCTGCTTTTTCACCTCGCATTACGACGATCCGCGCGATATCGACCTTGCAGAATTTTTGCGGTACTGTCCGCTCAGCACCACGTTGGGAGACGCGGACGTGGAGGAATTCCACGCTGTACTCGACACGCTGGGAATAGAGGATGCGGAGAGGTTCAAGGTGCCGGATGACTGGGCGGTCCCCGTGCGGCGCATTCCCAAGAGTGACGTTTCCGCGCTTTTGACGCAGTGGGCGGATATCACGGTGGACGATCTGCGCAATCAGGATGGTGTGACGTACCTCGCACAGTATGATGCATTCTATGAGTTTACGAGCGATTTCGGCCCCGGATATTTTATTCCGGTGGGCGGTGGGCAGTACGGCGACAGCATCCGGCTGTGGAGCGCGCCGCGCGGCGAGAACGGCGAAGGAACGCACGATGAGTTGACGCTGGAAGTGCGCCCAGACGGGAGCTATCGCATTGAAGCGTTCCATGAAGTCTGAAGCAAAAGGGGGGCCTTCTCTCACGTGAGAGATGGCCCCCTTTTGATCCACCAAGAGAACGGCAGGACCAAAAGGGAGGGGCCTTGCCCCTCCTTTTTGGATTATCCACCCCATGGCACTTCTGGTAAGCATTGCGCCTACTTCGGATGATTCTGTTTCGATGGTGCCTGCCGAGGCGGCATTGCTGCGCTCGCCGCATTTCTAATAGGAAAAAACGACCGCATCAGCGGTCGTTTTCGTTCTTTTTATCAGTTCGTTCCAGAAGATAGTCGACGCTGACGCCATAAAAATCAGCGAGCGCGCACAAAACGTGCGGCGGCAGCATTCTTTCGCCACTCTCGTAATATGCGTATGTGCGCTGCGGAACATTGATTGCTTCGCCGACCTGACGCTGTGTCAAATCGGCGTCTTCCCGCAAATCGCGGATGCGCCGGTATCTTTTCACGTTTATCACCAGATACAGTATATGTAGAACAAATTATTCTATTGCATTTTTGAATATTCTGTTCTAAAGTGTAAACGAGGTGATGAAAATGACGACGTATAAGACTCTATATCATTTGATGGTTCAAAATATGAGTGAGGCCATCGACCTTTACGATGCGGGCAAAGGTATCCTTGCCCGTGAAGTCCTAAAAAAAGCCCTGTTAGATGCAGAAGAGCAAGTCATTTCGCAAGACATCATCCCCGATGAGCCTATTGGCAGTACCGATCCAGCAGAAAGCTAAAAAGCAGAACCCCAAAGCGGCGAGCGAAGCAATGCCGCGCCGTCAGAAGCACGGGGTGGATAATCCAAAAAGGAGGGGCTGCGCCCCTCCCTTTTGGTCGTTAGGGGGTGCAGGGGGCGAAATCGAAACGCCCCCTGCCTTTCTCTTGGGGGTTCCAAAGGGGGAGGTTCTCTTTTA
>OGHH01002324.1_pt1 | contig 11111 bp, 10 predicted proteins | sample 1571471 | NCBI WGS metagenome assembly OGHH01 (sample SAMEA2581936, study PRJEB24529) | metagenome | biome: Human gut stool | place: China | collected 2011
GAAAAGAAGTGGCTGAAAAAGATTGCACAGAAGTCGGACTTGCTGAAAAATCCAACCCCACAGCGAGGGAGGAAATAAAAGAAATGTATTACGGAGGAAATACAGATGAGATTTTGGGGCAAAGACAGAAAACAGGATAACAGAAAAAATATTTGGATTGAGCATCTCAATATTGATACAGGAAATTGGTTTCAAGTGTTTTCAGCTTGCTTAGGTAAAATGATAGCAATACAGACTGCTTGTAGTGAGCAGGTGGTAAAGGGGCAGGACTGGAATGTTGATTTTTCAGAGGGCGTAATACTTTTTGGAAATCAAAAGTATCCGCTTCAATTCATCGGAAGCGAGGCAACATCAAGTAACACATGGCTGTGGGGGTGGGAAAATGTCAATGGATTTTCCGAGAAAATTATTCAGGTAGCCACACACGCAAAAGTAGTGGGGGAACGCTGGAATTTAGAGCCACTAACGACAGCAGAATTTACATTGGACGATACATTCAACGGGCATAACCTGTCTATCGTAACTTGCGGCTTAGTTGATAAGTATTGTTATTACAGAGGTCCACATTCTGGTGGAGCAATTTTTGTTGCATTTTCAGGTGTTCCTGATAGTGTGTTTGCCTCCATCGATGTTCAAAAATTCGTATCTATAACGACGCAATGTATTCTACAATTTCATATTGATCACAAAATTTTTGTGGAGGGATTTCTCTCGTGGAACAATACGCAATATGAATGGAACAATCAAACATTACTCGCTCATTTTCAGCAAGATTTGAAAATTGACTTTGAACAAGCAAATAATTTTTGGCGTATTTGCGCTATGAATACCATTTTATCTGGAAAATAGCAAAGCCAGCCGAGCCAGTCAACGGTCAAGATGAACGGCACATTTTATGTGCCGCCGTTGACAGTCCTGCCCGTCTTTGCTGATGGGCAATCAAGGCGGGAAAGCCCTAAAATGGCTTCCCGCCCATTTCAATTTTGAGAGAAAAATCCGTCTGCTTTTTCGTAAGTGTGGCTATCCGTCTGGGACACTTTGTCCCATAGTTCGGCGTAGGACGAGGGACGGGGGCATTCATATACGCCCTGTCTGCTGATGAAACCAGTCCTGCGCTTGCGGCTCCACGCCACGCAATCACAGTCCTGTTTTCCTGCCGCTTCAAATGCCCTTGCCCTCCCCGGTGGCAACCGCATTTTCGCAGCAACGCCGACAGAGCGTATAACACACTACACTTTGCAAGCAAAGTCGTGTGCCAAGGGGCAAGCCCCTTTGGAAACCCCGGACAACAAAACAGGCTGAATATCTCGCACTTTCCCGGTGCTTGATACTCAGCCTTTATTTGTTGTCAGCAGCCCGTTTCGTGGTCTGCGTGTAGTTCCTTGTAAACTGACCTTACGCAAACTATAAATAATTTCTTCGTTCAGATAGGGCATATCCTGTCCGTAGGGGGAATCACATCTATCTGTAATGACATATTGGCTACACCAGTTTTTATAGCGCACGCCGTTGTAATCCTCGTTAGGATATTCAGCCTTTCCACAAGTATCTGGCAAAGTCAGCGCAAGAGCAAGTGCCGACAAATACAGTTCATGGGACAAAGCTATATGAATCTCATGTACAATTCGGTCAATCAGGCAAATCACCTCATTTCAAGTTATTTAATCCAATCCAAACGGGTCATCTCTTCTTTAAGTTTTGGTGTTCCAACTTTGTAAATCATGGGCTCATCTAATTTTAGATCAATACCTTTAACCTCTACAAGGTCGGAAGAAACTGCTACACAATCGTCAGGATTAAACAAGACTACATTAAAACCATTCTTATTCAAGGAACTCCTAAATCGCAGTCCATCAAAACCCATGTTTTTTATTTCTTCTGCAATGTATTGGGTAGGAAGATATTTGGAAGCATCTCCGTTATACGGCCTGGAAAACATTGCACCGATTGTGTTGTATAGTCTTGGCAATTCCACTACTTTATCATTTTCAATATCGTGGATGTCAAAAGTTAAATCGTATAGTCTTACTTGTTTTTGCAGCCGGAACTTTGCCACGCTTACAGTATCCCCAATAATCGGTCTGACTTCATATACCGGAGTTACCGGATCCTCTGATAAATATAAGTACCGAATATGATCAGGATTCGCTCTTCCGTTACCAATATAGTCGGCTGGTGGTGCGCCGGAATCCTTCTTGCTCCATCCCTTAAACTTGATATTTTTCTTCCATTTTTTCTGGGCTTTTACAAGTTCGGGTGTTTGATTATAATCGTAATCACTATATATCTCTGGCATTAAGGAAAGTATTTTTTGCTCATCTGTCCACTCGTTGAGTATCTTCTCAATATCGGATTGACTGTATCCGCTCTCTTGCAAATAGTATTTTACAAGTTGATTGAAGTTGCTTTTTTGAAAGACGCGAGCTCGGTATAATACAGTATCTTTTTTGCGTATTGTTACCGCATTTGCTTGACAATCATGGATTTCGTCTATGACTGCATGTTTTACAGAAAAACGATTTTTGTAGATTATTTCATCTTCAAAACTTTTCCATTGTGAATTCTTTTGCTTAATATCTTCCATCAGCATCATCAGCAAAAGAAACTTCCACTCATCGCTATTTATATTTTCCGAATCATTTATTGTTTCTTTATCCATATTCCCCTCATTTCAGTCGTTCGCACTACGGCAGGAATTCTTAAGGTTTAGGTACATCAATTCTTCTTGGCTAAGTAACGAGTACGTTTCTTTAATAGGCGTACCAATTTCCAGCGATCAATACGCTTAGGCATTTTTTGATAAATTTCCCGATAATCTACCTTTTCTGGAATCCAACGTCCGTTTTGCGTGATACTATGACCGTCAAGCAGATGAAGGAAGAAGGATGCCTCGATGATTACAGAAATAGAATTGCTTACACCGGAGCCAATATGATTATGTTGGTACAGATTACGAGGCCCCTGAAAGAAACCCATAAGCATATACCTGATGCCGTCCTGTTCGTTGCGCTGGGATTCGTTTTTCAAATCATTGATTGCAATAAGGGGCGCTCTTTTAATTTCGCCGGTTTGCTTGTCCACTTCAAAAGAAAGCGCTCTTGTCGCCAGATCGAATCCATGCGAATCCAAGCCAGACTTCTTTTTGAGATAACTCTCCACAGCCACAAAAGCTTCACGTGCTGCTGATTCAAACTCCGATTTATATATGAGTTGTACCGCATCCGATAACGCTGCGTGGATATTGTATACCTCAAAAAATCCTTTGAGCTTCTTTAGGGAATATGGCATTAAGCTGCCGCAACAAGTACAAAATGTGAAATCATAAAAGTCAAACCCATATGTTCCGTCGTTATATTCCCTAAGTTGCTTTCTTCTGGGCGGAAGAGAACACCCATTAGGACAAGCGTATTCTTTTCTCCTCATTGCGGCTCACTTCATTTTATTCGGCATCACAGGGATCCTCTTTTGGGCGATGCCTTAAGTACAGTTGTCTTTTAGTACAGCCGATAACCACGGACTTTCATCTGTATACCCTTGCAGTACATCGATGACGTGCTTATCGGTTGTCATCGCAAATACAAATGGCGCAATATGATGCGATGACAATACGGCTTTAAACTCATCACCTTCACTAATTTCTTTGGGCGGAATAGTGTTTTCGTTTAAGTTGTGTGTTTTCAGTGGTGGTGGATTCTTATATGCCAACCATGCAATTTCATAAGAAATTGTACTTTCACACCATTGCCCCATTAAGTTTTTAAAAAACACACGAACAATAAGTTTAGCACCGGTATAATGATGATGGCTGGGATTTGTTCTGAGGCGTTCCCAGTTTTTTTCTGAGGCTTTTCTTAGTTCGCAAATCAACGCCTTGACTTCGGAGGTTTCAAAATGGATATTAATATCCGTCTCCTCTTCTGCTGATAATGCTTGTGTAAAACCTGGGAGTAAAGATGCTGGAAGCAACTTTTTATTCCCGGCAGAATCCTCCGAAAACTGCAATTCAATATCGGCTAATGTATAAACATTAATTGCGGGCGAATCACCAACATTTCTAAGCTTGATTGTAAATCCCAGCTGCATACGGGTATAGTCCGTGGTATCCCAAGCAGATCCGAATGAATCAGTTACATATGGAACAATACACGGTTGCTTATCTATTTTCATTTGTTTCGTAACGAGCTCTGCTGATTCCTTAGCGTAATTTGCTTGACGCTTGGTGTGTCCAACATAAATGATCGTGACAACAACCATAATCAGCGAAGAAAGCAGAGATATTACTCCTGCATAGTCACTGTTGATGATTTTTATAAATTCCAGCATCTTTTTCACCTCATTTCAACCGTTCACACAACGGCAGGATTTCTTCCAGTTTGGCAACAATACGATTTTGCTCAGCAACGGGAGGGAGTGGTATCAAATATTCTCTAAATCTGGAAAGAGATATAAACGATTGAACACCACCCGATGCTTCTTTTTTTAGTTTGTACTGAGCATAGAACAAGAACCAATATACATACCGCATCGAAATATCAGTATTGGCAAATCTCTTGAACAACGCCATGTTTTTAATACAGAACTCTCTATCCTTTTTCACCAAAACAGGATTTCCTATTGATCCAATCATAGCAAAAAGAATATCGTCATCATCAACCATGGATCTTACATTTATTTTATCAGCATCTTCTTGGGTGATGTATTTCACATTTCCGTAGTCAATAACTCCATTAACTAAGTTCTTACTTGTTACTAATGGGATGCCTACTGGAACATATTTCGGACTATCATGTGTGCCATCACGAACATCAATAACGTCGGAGAGTCTACACCACTTCCAACTTTCGGGAATATCAAACGGGAGCTCATCCTCGGTGATTTTAGGCAACGGCTTTTCCTTTTTGATCTTGCCTTCTTTGATCAACCGCTGTTTTTCTGTCTGAATCTGCCGGTACAGTTCTTTGCCAGTTCCTTCTTCCGGTCTTTGCTCTACAAGCTTACCTTGGATGGCATATTGAAGAATGGACTTCTTCATATCCTCCGGGAACTTGGCATTAAACTGTTCCAACTTTTCATAAGCTGCGGCATAACAGTCAACATACGGAAGAAGTTCTTCGATCTTGGCAACGATGCGCTGTAGCTCGTTTAACGGTGCCAATGGAATCATCAAGTTGGCGATGCTTTTACTATTCAAGGTTTTTCCCTTAATAGCATTTTTACTATCTCCCCATTGGGTGACAATCGGGAGAATGTAGAACAAATAGTCTCTAAAATAATTCTCAGTATCTACATATGGATAAATCGAGATTATCGCCTCGTTATGAACAGCATCAATATCCAATATGGAAGTTCTTCCAACTGTGAGTTTAAAGCTCATAAGCAAGGTTCCTTTAGTTGAGATACCTCCAAATTTTTCTTCCAGTGCTTTTTGAGATACCATTTCTTTTGTGTAACTGATATGGCCATAATCTTTCATATCAGAGATTGAAACCCAATGAATATCATTCTGCCACCAAACGGGTTCAGCTCTTGGTGGAGTTTTGCCCATTGAGCAATCCACCAATTCTCCAAATTTACACCATTTCCAAGAAGATGGAATATCGAAAGGAATTTCTTCCTCCACTATAGGTGTCACGTTTTTGTTCGGTTTCGAGACTTGTTGCATTTTGCAAAAAAGATCCTCGCCTGTACCATCCTCTGGCTTTTGTTCTACGAGCTTGCCTTGCATAGCGTACTTCAGAATACTTGCCTTTAACTGTTGGGGGGTCATTCTGTTACACCTCCCGGCAGCAATGCTTCCAGCTCTGCAAGCACCTTGTCGATTTCGGCATTGAGGGCGGTTCGTCTCTCCTGATACTCTCTGATCGTATCAAGTGGATCGAGAACTTCTTCTTCCTCGTGAGGATAGCCATAAAGGTCAATGTTGCATCCCTGTTTATTCAGCAGATAATCAGCGGTAAACTTCTGTGACTTGAAATATTCTCCGTCGGGAATTACCTCTCTGTTGTTCCACCAAGCGATACAATCATCGAAGTGCTTCAGCTCCATGGGCTTGGTCTTGGAAAAATGCTTTCTGTCAGACGGAATATCCACTCTGTAGAACCATGTTTCTGTTGTCGGCTTTGTGTTATCGAAGAACAACAGATTGGTGGTAATGGAAGTATAGGGGCTGAACACAGAGCTGGGCAGTCTGACAACGGTGTGCAGATTAAACTCGCCAATGAGCTTTTTCTTGATGTTTACCTTCGCATTGTCCAGACCGAACAAGAAACCATCCGGCACGATAACAGCAGCTCTGCCGTTTTTCTTCAAACGGTACAGGATCACCGACATGAACAGATCGGCAGTCTCAGAGCTTGCCAGATCATCGGGGAAGAAGCCCTGAATGGACTTGTCCTCATGTCCGCCATAGGGAGGGTTCATCAAGATAACATCGAACTTATCCGCATCTGTATAGTCCAGCAGATTATGCTTCAACGAGTTCATGTGATAGATTTTGGGAATTTCAATATCATGCAGCAGCATATTGGTCACGCAGAGCAGATATGGAAACGGCTTTTTCTCGATTCCGTAAATGCTGTCATCAAGCTGCTTTTGAGCAGAAGTATCGGTTACCTGCTTGGATAACTGTCCAAGCCAGGAAGTAATAAAGCCACCCGTACCGCAAGCGAAGTCAGCCATCTTTTCTCCCAGTTTCGGCTTGATCATCAGCGCCATGAACTCGGTGACTGCTCTCGGCGTGTAAAACTCACCGGAGGAACCGGCAGACTGCAATTCACGAAGGATTTCTTCATAAACAAAACCAAAAGCATGGCTTTCCTTGACGTCATCAAATTCGATTTCATCAATCACATCAATGACCTGACGGAGATAAACGCCGTCCTTCATATAGTTGTTGGCGTCCTCAAAGGTCGATTTCACGATCGCTTTCTTGATCGGAGTGTCAGGTGCAACCTTGATACCCTCATAGACAATCGTGTCGCCTTCTTTTACATCATTGCCTTTCAGCACCGGGAACAAAGTGTTGTTGACAAAGTTCAGCAGCTTGTCTCCGGTCATAGCATGACCGTTGCTATCGGCTTTCGCCCAATTTCTCCATCTCAATTCTTCGGGAATGATGGATTCGTAGTCATCCTCGTTCAGTTCCCAATCATCCTCTTTTGCGTCATAGACTTTCAGAAAGAGCATCCATACCATCTGCTCAATTCTCTGGGCATCACCGTTGATACCTGCGTCCATACGCATAATATCACGGATTCTTTTTATAAAACCTGACTGCATCGCCATAATTAACTTACCTCTAATTCATAAATGTTCGCTTCAAGCTCCTTAATAGCAGCCTCATACTGCACTTTGCCGCCGAACAGCTTAACGATTTTTGCAGGCTTTCCAAAGTCGGCAAAGTCTGCAAGAGAAAGGACCTTAATATCCTCAACCTCAGTGATGCCTTGGTTCATATACTTGTCCAAGAGGATGGAGAGAACTGCCTGCGCTTCGACGGAATACTTGCTGAAAAAGTCCTTCTTCTTGACGTTGTTAGCCCGCTCTTTTCTCGTCAGCGGCTTCCTGCCGTATGCCACATAGCAGATAAAATCAAAATCATCGACATCAGACATTCCTTGTTCCGCTTTCAGAGCCTTCAAATCAATCCCCATCGCAATAAAGGATTGTTCAATCGTTTTCTTCTTATCCGATGCTTTCCACTTGTGTATAAAGTCAGAAAGGGACGCATATTCGCCTTTGATATTGGTTCTCGTGTAGTCGATAATATCTTCCTGACGAAGCAGCTTGCCGTTGGCATCATACACAGAAACAGTCTTATTGATAATCTTCACACTGCACCCGTCTTTATCAACGATAGGCGTTTCAACGGGGTCAACGGGCGGTTCCTCTCCAATGCCGCCGGGTTCACTGCCTTTGGGTTTGTTTCCTCCGCTGCCGTGTTGGAACCCCTCAACCTGTTCTACGGGACCATCCCAATCAGGGTCGCTAAAGAGCCTTGTCACATTTCTAAAGTCCATAACGACAAAGTGTGTCTTACCTTCCTTTTCCCTGATACGGGTCCCTCGCCCGATAATCTGCTTAAAGGTAGTCATGCTCTCAACCGTCTTGTCCAGAACGATCAGCTTTGTCATCTTGCAGTCTGCTCCGGTGGAAAGCAGTTCGGATGTCGTAGCGATAACCGGATAAGGGCTGGACACGGAGATGAAATAGTCAAGTTTGGATTTTCCGTAAACATCAGAACCGGTGATTCTGACACAGTAGTCCGGATTTTCCTTGACCATATCAGCGTTATGGTTGATGAGGGCAATTCTCATTCGCTCGGCATGATCTTCGGAAGCGCAGAACACAATAGTTTTCTGCATCCTGTCGGTGCTTTTCAGATACTCGGTAATCTCCCTTGCAACCTCGTCAATACGGTCTTGGAGAATGATATTGTAATCATAATCCCTATTGTTATAGATTCGGTCTTCGAGCACATTGCCGTATATATCGGTTTGCCCTTTGTGCGGCCTCCAGCCGTCACCGATGTTGGTCGTGATATTGATAACCTTGAACGGAGCAAGGAATCCGTCCTCGATGCCTTGCTTTAAGCTGTAAGTATAGACAGGCTCTCCAAAGTAATCTATATTCGATACCTTTTCGCTCTCTTTTGGAGTAGCGGTCATACCGATTTGGGTTGCAGAGGAAAAATACTCCAAAACTTTACGCCAGTTGCTGTCCTCCTTGGCACTTCCACGATGACACTCGTCTACGATAATTAGGTCAAAGTATTCTGCGGGAATCTGTTTGAAGTGTTCTTCATCATTCTGCCCGACCATCTGATGATAGAGGGCAAAGTTTACTTCACGGGATGCGATCTTGCTCAAACACGCCTTGTCGGAAAAGTCCACTTTATAAATGGTCTTTTCAAGCGGTGCAAAATCCTGTAAAATGCTCTGGTCAACAAGAATATTTCTGTCAGCCAGATACAGGATTCTCTTTTTAAGGTCAGAACGGAGCAGGCGATAGACAATTTGAAAAGCGGTGTATGTTTTGCCTGTACCGGTAGCCATAACGAGCAACAATCTTTGCTGTCCTCTGGCGATTGCTTCAACGGTCCTGTTTACTGCGTTTCGCTGATAGTATCGTGGAGGGTACGTGCTTTGAGAAGAATAGTACGGCTGCGAGACAATTTTCTTTTCCATATCGGAAATGCCCTTGCCGCTGTGCAGCTCAGCGTAATATCTCGCCACAAGCATCTCTTGAGTTGGAAATTGCTCCAATGCAATTTGCTGCTCTTGTCCGGTCAAGAAGTCATGCTCATAGAAAGCATCTCCGTTTGAGGAATATGCAAATGGGAGATCCATCATCTGAGCATAAGTCATTGCCTGCTGCAAACCATGAGATACAGAATGATTATTATCCTTTGCTTCGACTACAGCGATGGGCTTCCCGTCATTGAGGTAAAGCATATAGTCGGCAAACTTAGGCTTACTACGAGCAACGATATTGCCACTAATGTTGATCCTACCATCCGTGATCTTGGTCTCCATCGTAACGTGACCCTTCCATCCATCAAGAATGACCGGAGTAATATAATTCAATTTGATGTCTTCTTCCGACATCTGTTTCTTGCCCAATATGGTCATGTCAAAACCTCCTAATCAAATTCTTTGGCGTTGGTTAGTCACGAACCGTTTCAAGAATGTCTTCAATCCGGCAATCCATTACCTCGCAGATACGAAGAAGAACATCCGTGGTTATGTTGTCTCCTTTGCCGAGCTTTGCAAGGGAGGCAGAACTGATGCCGGCTTTTTCTCTCAAATCACTCTTTTTCATATTTTTGTCAATAAGCATCTTCCAGAGCTTGTTATAGCTGATGCGCATATTGGGAAGTCCCCCTTATCAAAATACATAGTCATATTATAGCACACATTTGTGAAGATTGCTACCAGATTCGCAAATTGAAAATCTGTAAACGCAAATGAATTTTTGCATTTACAAATCAGATGTTTATATGCCATGTGCAATGCGTGTTCTACGCCTGCAACATATTTTGGATATTGAAGATATACCGGCGTGGCGGTGCTTCTATGTGTTGTTGCGGTCAAAACATTCCGATTATTGGTAAGCCCTGTTCTCATGCAAGCTCCTTTCTGCGTCCCTGTTACGCAATAGGGGTGTTTTTCGGCTGTTTTCTCCGGCTCATGACTTGGGGAAAACGGAGATTTTCAAACAGGAGCACGCCGGACAACGCCCGGGTTCGTCCGACGCGCTCCTGTTGGCTATTTTCGTATTTTTACGGCTCTACACCGTAGTTGCTCACAGCTCCATGTCGCGCTTCTTGCGGCGCGGCATATCACGGTTTCCGGACTGTTCAGGTTTCTCCGGCTCGGTGTGGAGCATGAATTGTATGAACTCCTTGACCTTGCGGGGCGCTCGTTTGAGTGCCGCCATGAAGTCCTTTGTCTGCTCTTGCAGCTTTTCATATTTGCGTTTCCATACGCTGACATCGCGCTTGAGCGTTTCCACTTTATTCTTCAAATCTCCGATCAGCCCGCGAGAAGCGACTCCCTCCTTGGCAAGCTCCTTGAGAAACTGCGCGTCCTGCGGCGTCATGGAGATATTGCCGGAGATGGTCTTTTTCCCAATGCTGTCGATTTCGTGGAAGGAAGCTGCCGCGCCCTTTTGCTCCCTAATCTTCTCGTTGTACTTTTCCAGCGTCTGCTTCCTCCTGTCAATCGTATCCTCAATCGATTCCAACCGCGCCTGCTCCTGCTGCACTTTGAACTGCGTCACGGTCAGGTGTTCCTCCGAGCTGCCGCGTTCGCCGCGCTCCACATCGTCGTACCCGGCGTCGCGCATATACTGGAAGAAATTGTCCTGCAAAACGCTGTAGGACTTCTTGAGAACGGGCTTGCCTTTTGCACTCAAAATTGGCTCGCCGTTCTCGTCCAGCGCGGGCTTAGAATCCCACTTCTTACTCATGCTGACCTGCTGTATCGTTTCCTTGACCGTCCCCACCAGCGATTTATCCTTGCAGCGTTTCGTCCATAGAATCTGTTTTTCCACGATGGGGATATAGACCACATGAAGGTGATAGTGGTACACGTCCTGCCCCAGCGCGTCGG
>OGHH01002338.1_pt1 | contig 11045 bp, 15 predicted proteins | sample 1571471 | NCBI WGS metagenome assembly OGHH01 (sample SAMEA2581936, study PRJEB24529) | metagenome | biome: Human gut stool | place: China | collected 2011
TAGATTTTTTGTACGCCGCCGCCCGCCATCGAGCAGAGTTTTACACCTAATTGGGGATAAAACAGCTGATGGCGGGCGGCGGTGTCGTTCTGATCGGTCTTCAGCTTATCCCTCTGCTGTCCGGGCTGTTCAGCTAAATGTCACCCGTTGTCCCTTTTTCCAGAAAAGGAGCTGATGTATGGACTTTATCATCGACGCAATCGTTGAATGGCTGAAAGGTCTGCTCGTCGATGGTATCATGGGAAATCTGGACGGCCTTTTCGATAACGTCAATCAGAGCGTTGGCGAGATCGCCACACAGGTAGGCACGACCCCGGCGGACTGGAACGCCGGGGTCTTTTCCATGATACGACAGATCTCTGAAACTGCCATCCTGCCAATCGCCGGGGTCATCCTCACTTTTGTAATGACTTATGAGCTGATACAGATGCTCATAGAACGCAACAACCTCCATGAAGTTGACACATGGATGTTTTTTAAGTGGGTGTTCAAAACCTTTGTGGCTGTGATGATCCTGACGAATACCTTCAATATCGTGCTGGCGGTCTTTGATGTGAGCCAGCATGTGATACAGCAGTCAGCGGGCATTATCCAGAACGGGACAGAGATCACGCCGGATGTGCTGGACAGTCTGCGGACAGAGCTTGAGGCGATGGAGTTAGGCCCTCTGTTCGGACTCTGGCTACAATCCTTCCTGATCCAGCTTACCATGATTGCCTTAAACATCGTGATCTTCGTCATCGTATATGGCCGTATGATTGAAATTTATTTACTCACAAGTTTAGCGCCTATCCCGTTTGCCACAGTCCCCAACAGGGAAACCGGACACATGGGGCAGAACTATTTCCGCTCCCTCTTTGCGGTGGGCTTTCAAGGTCTATTGATCTTAGTCTGTGTCGCCATCTATGCGGTGCTGATCCAGAGTATCGCCACCGACGGCGACCCCATCGGGGCGATCTGGGGCTGTGTGGGATATACGGTGCTGCTGTGTTTTACCTTATTCAAAACAGGCAGTCTTGCAAAATCCATCTTCGGCTGCCATTAAGAGACTTCGGGCCATGCTGACCCGAAGCGGAAAGGAGGATCATGCCGAAAGAAAAATTTTCGATAATCTATGCAGATCCACCGTGGCGGTATGAGCAGAAAAACAGGCAGGGATCAGCAGAGCTTCATTATCCCACTATGAGTATTGAAGAAATTTGTTCCCTTCCAGTGGCCGACTTGGCTGCAAAAGACAGCGTTTTGTTTCTGTGGGCAACATTCCCACAACTGCCGGAAGCCTTAAAGGTCATTAAAGCATGGGGCTTTTCTTATCGTTCTGTGGCTTTTGTATGGATAAAGAGGAACCGGCGCTCCTACTCATGGTTTTACGGTCTGGGGTATTGGACCAGAGGCAATGCAGAAATTTGTCTTTTAGCAGTAAAAGGACATCCGAAGCGTAAGTCTACCGGTGTTCACCAGCTTATTGTTTCCCCGATAGAGCGCCACAGTAAAAAGCCGGACGAGGCCAGGCGGAAAATTGTAGAACTGATGGGCGATATACCACGAGTGGAATTGTTCGCCAGAGAAAAAAAGCCCGGATGGGACGTGTGGGGAAACGAAGTTGAAAGCACTGTAAACTTGTAACAGCTTCGGGTCATGCTGACCCGAAGCGGAAAGGAGAAATCCATGCAGGAAAAAACTGCGGGCGGAACACCAGCCGCCCCTATAAAGCTGGATGTAAGCGTGCGGGTCATCGAACCTGTGAAAAACCTCATGGGCTTTGCCAGCGTGAAATTCAATGACTGCTTTGTGGTGGAAAATCTGAAAATCGTACAGGGCAGCAAGGGGCTCTTTCTTGGGATGCCCAGCCAGCCAGACGGCAAAGGCGGCTACCGGGATATGGCCTACCCTGTCACAAAGGAGTTCCGGGAACAGCTCAACACCGCTGTTCTGCAAGCCTATGAGGCAAAGCTGGAACAGATGGCGGAGCGCGGCTCTGTGGGGCGTGCGTCCATCAGCGACCAGCTCAAAGCCGGAAAAGCGGCTGCCGAACAGGCAAAGGCAGAACGGCCTCCGAAGGAAAAGCCCAGCCGCAGCGCAGAGCGTTGACCTCGGGCCATGCTGGCCCGAAGCAGAAAGGAGGCGGGAACCATGCCACGCAAACGGACGGGCTATGACGCGGCCTGCTATTACGACGGAAAACTGCTGGGCCGCTGTACCAAAGCGGACAGCGATGCCTATACCCTGTTGATGAACGCCTGCGGCGGGGACGCCGCCCGTGTCCTGCGGGAATACGCCTATTTTTCCCCGGAACTGAAAGCCATCTTAGAAAAGGCGGCGCTCATGCAGGCGGACCGGAGCCGGACGGGCGGAATGTTCCATGCGCCGAAAAGCTCCCCGTGGGGCGAGGTGCAGAGCTGTGAAACCCTCTGTCCGGGGGTGTTTCTGGTATCTACCGCCAGCCACGGCGGAACGATGGTGGCAAACGAGGTAGCCGCCGTTCTCTCCCCAGCGGCCAAAAAATGCGGCTTCAAGGACAAGGGCTATATTTGCTATGAGGAGGACGCACAGGAAAGCGTAGTGCTCCGGGAGCTGCTGGACAAAAAGCTGTGGAAAATCCCTGACCGCATTAAGGACAAAGGACAGTTTGAAGAAAAACTCAATCAGTCCATCCGGCAGTATCACCCCGAATACTGGCGGGCAAGGCAGAGCGGACGAGAGGCCGCCGAAGCTGCCCGCAGCACAGCCCCGGCCAAAGAGGCCGCAAGATAACCTCGGGCCATGCTGGCCCGAAGCAATAAAGGAGGTGTACCAAAATGGCCTATGTGCCAGTACCAAAAGACCTTTCCAAAATCAAGACAAAGCTGGCCTTCAACCTAACGAAGCGCCAGCTTGTTTGTTTTTCCAGCGCGGCGGCGGTGGGCCTCCCGGCTTACCTGTTTTCCCGTGGCAGTATCGGGAACAGTGCCGCCATGTTCCTGATGATCGGCCTCATGCTCCCGTTCTTCTTTCTGGCTATGTATGAACGAGACGGTCTGCCGCTGGAAAAAGTGCTGAAAAACATCATCCGCACCCGGTTCCTCTATCCCCGTGTGCGGCCTTACAAAACCGAAAACTTCTATGCGCTGCTTAGCGCCAGAAAGGAGGCGCAGCCGATTGCGAAACAGCAGAAGGGCCGGAAAGCCCGCAGGCAGAAAGCCTGAAAAGCAGGGCCTTACCGGCCTGTTCACAAAGGGAAAGAACATTCCCACCACCGCCCAGCAGACCCTCCCTTACCGGGAAATGTACCGGGACGGGGTGTGCCGGGTAGCGGACCGCTATTACACCAAAACCATTGAATACGAGGACATCAACTACCAGCTCGCACAGTCCGAAGATCAGGCGGCCATCTTTGACGGGTGGAGCGCCTGCCTCAACTACTTTGACAGCAGCCTTCCGTTCCAGCTTTCCTTCCTCAACCACCGGAGCCGCCCGGGCAGCCGGTACAGCGTGAACATCCCCATGCAGGATGACGATTACAACAGCGTCCGGTGTGAGTATGTGGAAATGCTGGAAAACCAGATCGCCAAAAGCAACAACGGCATTGTCCGCACAAAGCTCCTGACCTTCGGCGTGAATGTGGACGACCTTTCCACCGCCAGGGCAAGGCTGGAACGTGTAGAGGCGGACATTTGCGGGAACTTCAAAAAGCTGGGCGTCAAGTGCCGCTCCCTTTCGGGGCTGGAACGGCTGGAGCTTCTTCACGGGCAGCTCCACCCCGGCAGCGGCTCCCCCTTCCGGTTTTCATGGGATATGATCCCCAAAACCGGGCTTTCCACCAAAGACTTTATCGCCCCGGACAGTTTCGATTTTCGTTTCAGCCGTCTGTTCCGGGTGGGGACGACTTGGGGTGCCGCCTCCTACTTGCAGATTTTGGCCTCGGAGCTCTCGGACAAGCTGCTGGCGGAGCTTTTGGAAATGGATGCGGAAATGACCATCACTCTCCATATCCAAACCGTCGATCAGGCCGCCGCCGTAAAATCCATCAAGGCCAAAGTCTCCGACATTGACAAGATGAAGGTGGAGGAACAAAAGAAGGCAGCCCGGTCAGGGTACGACATGGACATACTTCCGCCCGACCTTGTAACGTACAGCAACGACGCAAAGACCCTCTTGGAAGATTTACAGAGCCGGAATGAGCGAATGTTCCTTCTGACCTTCCTTGTGGTAAACATGGCCCCGACCCGCCGGGAGCTGGACAATGACCTGTTCACGGTGTCGGGTATCGTCCAGAAATACAACTGCACCTTGAAGCGGCTGGACTTCCAGCAGGAGGACGGTTTTCTTTCCAGCCTTCCGCTGGGCCATAACGGCATTGAGATCAAGCGCGGCATGACGACCAGCTCCACGGCCATTTTCGTTCCCTTTATGACGCAGGAGCTCCGCATGGATGGCGAAGCCGTCTATTACGGGCTCAACGCACTTTCCCATAACGTCATCATGGCAAACCGGAAAAAGCTCAAAAACCCCAACGGCCTGTTCCTCGGCGTGCCGGGCTCCGGCAAATCCTTTGCCGCAAAGCGGGAGCTTGTGAACGTGTTCCTTGCCACCCGTGACCGGATCATTGTGGTGGACCCGATGGGCGAATACTCGCCCCTTATCAAGCGGCTGGGCGGACAGGTCATCGAGATCGCCCCGGACAGCCCCCACCACATCAATCCGATGGACATTGATTTGAGCTTTGACGAGGAAAACCCGATGGCGCTGAAAGCCGACTTTATCCTGTCGCTGATGGAGCTGATCGTCGGCGGCAAGGACGGCTTGCAGCCGGTGGAGCGTACCGTCATTGACCGCTGTGTGCGCCAGATGTACCGGGAACATTTGCAGGACCCGGAAACAAGCAAAATGCCGACCCTCCAAACCCTGTATGACCTGCTCTGTTCCCAGCCGGAGGGCGAGGCGGTACGGCTGGCAACTGCCCTTGAAATCTATGTGTCGGGTTCCCTTAACGTGTTCAACCATGAAACCAATGTGGACTTAAACCGCCGTCTGGTATGCCTTGACTTAAAAAAGCTGGGGGCCGGGCTTCGGACGATTGCCATGCTCATTATGCAGGACTTGGTAAACTCGCAGGTGTCCATGAATTTCCTCCGCGGTATCGCTACATGGTGCTACTTCGACGAATTTCATGTGCTGCTCCGTGACCGTCTGACGGCAAGCTATTGTGTGGCGATCTGGAAAATGCTGCGAAAAAAAGGGTGCGTTCCCAGTGCTTTAACGCAGAACGTAAAGGATTTTCTGGCAAGCCCGGAGATTGAGAACATCTTTGAAAACTCGGACTTCCTTGTGCTGCTCTCGCAGGCACAGGGGGACCGGCAGATTTTAGCCAAACAGCTTGGGATCAGCCCCCACCAGCTTTCCTATGTGACCCATACCAATTCCGGCGAAGGGCTGCTGTTCTTCGGGAACACCACCATCCCGTTTGTTGACCGCTTCCCGCAGAATACCGAGCTGTACGCCATTATGACCACCCGCCCGGAGGACAAAAAACAGGAAATGAACCGGGCATAACGCACTTCGGGCCATGATGGCCCGAGGTTTGGAAAGGAGGGATACATCATCGGAAAGAAACCGGATAAACGGAATTTTCAAAGGCCGGGGCCGACGGAGGATACCGGGAGCAATCGCCCCGGACCGGCTGAACGGGAAGGGCCTTCCCCCGCACCATCCCGACGCCTGCGGTTTAAGGACGAGGATACCGGGCAGGACAGTCCTTCGGGCCACGATGGCCCGAAGTCCAAAAGCGGCAAGTTTCAAGAGGACAGCCGGAAAAGCCGTCCCTCTGACCGCATGAGGCAGGAAGATGAAGCGGGCGGGCCGCAGGATACCGGCAAGGCACAGGAGCCGGAGGGCTCCGCCGAGAAGGCCGGGAGCAAAAAGGACAAGTACCAGAAAGCACAGGCAAAAGCGGAACACGCCGGGGAAAAGCTGGGAAAGGCCCGGGAGAAACTGGACAAGACCGAGGCAAAACGGGCAGCGAAGAAGCCGCCGGGGCTTGCAAAAAAGGCAGTCCGGGGAGCCCGTACAGAAGCATGGTTCTATGTCCACAACAAGATACACGAGGTCGAGCATGAAAATGTGGGTGTGGAAGGAGCCCATAAATCCGAGCTGGCCGCAGAGGCCGGAACCCGGAAACTGACCCGCTATGCCAAACGCCGCTGGCAGGAACACCCGGCCCGGAAGGTGGCAAAGTGGGAACGGAAGGACATAAAAGCCCGGGCCAATGTGGATTTTCAAAAGATGGCCTCCGATCACCCGGAGCTTGCCAGCAATCCGCTTTCCCGTGTGCAGCAGAAATGGAAACTGAAACGCCGGTATTCCAAAGAAGCAAAGGCGGCTGCAAAACAGGGCGCAAAGGCCGCAAAGAAAACCGCTGCCGCTTCGGGAACTGCGACCCGTCGGGCGGCGCAGTTTGTGACCCGTCATCCCGTGGCGGTGCTGGTCCTGCTCCTGCTGTTGCTGCTCTGTTTTCTTGTGTCGGCGGTAAGCTCCATCTTCCCCACGCTTGGCAGCGGCCTTGCCAATGCGTTATCCGGCACCTCCTACGCCTCGGAGGATACGGACCTGCTGGGGGTGGACGAGGACTACACAGCGCTGGAAAACGAGCTGGCGCAGACGGTAGCGAACATCGAAAGCACCCATCCCGGCTATGACGAGTACCGCTATTCCGTGGACGAGATCGGCCATAACCCCTATGAGCTGGCGTCCTATCTCTCGGCAAAGTACCATGTGTATTTCCGGGAACAGGTGCAGGACGAGCTGCGGGAGATTTTCGAGGCACAGTATGAACTGACCTTGACGGAGGAAGTCGAGATACGCTACCGCACCGAAACCAGCACCGACCCGGAGACCGGGGAAACCACCACCGAGGAAGTCCCCTATGAGTATTACATTCTCAATGTGACCCTCACAAACAAGACGCTGCCTGCCGTGATCCTGCCGAGGCTTAACGAACAGCAGCGGGAAATCTACACCGTTATGCAGCAGCTCAAAGGCAACAAACCCTATCTGTGGGAAGGGATTTACAACGGCGGCGAAGATACCGGCCCCAGCTATGAGATACCCGGCGAGGCGCTGGATGACCCGGCTTTTGCGGCGCTCATGGAAGAAGCCACAAAGTACATCGGCTGGCCCTATGTGTGGGGCGGCTCCAGCCCGTCCACCTCCTTTGACTGTTCGGGCTTTGTCTGCTGGGTGTACACGGCCAGCGGCGTCCACAACCTGCCCCGTACCACGGCGCAGGGCATTTACAACCAGTGTGCTATCATTTCTCCCTCCGAGGCAAAGCCCGGCGACATTATCTTTTTCACGGGAACCTATGACAGCCCCGGCCCTGTATCCCATGTGGGGATTTATGTGGGCGACGGGATGATGCTCCATTGTGGTTCGCCCATCCAATACGCAAACATCAATTCAAGCTACTGGCAGACACATTTCTATGCCTTCGGGCGTTTGTGAGCCAGAGGAAAGGAGTCCTTGCATGAACAAAATCGACAAGCTCGATAAGGAACTGGAAAAAGCCCGGGAGAAGGCCGCCGAATGGCAGGCCAAAATCCGGGAGCTGGAAAAGCAGAAACAGGAGGAAGAAAACAGCCAGATCGTGCAGGCGGTGCGCTCCCTCAAACTGACGCCCGCCCAGCTTATGGCTTTTCTGAATGACCCCAAAAACAGCCTTACCGCTTCGGGCCATACTGACCCGAAGCCGGAGGCACCCGAAAAGGAGGACACAGCCCATGAAGAAAATTAAATACCGCAGGCTGGCGGCGATGGCTGCCAGCCTTTTGTGTTGCCTGATCTTTACAGTCCCGGCTTATGCACAGAGCAGCGAGCCGCAGCCGGAGACAGCTCCCTCCCCGGCAGAAACCGAAGCAGAGCCGGAAACCCAGAACCCCTTTACCCCGGACGGGACGGGAACCGTGGTGGACAACGCCACCGACGAGGATGGAAAGGAGTTCTACACCATCACCACAGCAGACGAGAGCGTGTTTTATCTGGTGATCGACAAACAGAAAACCAGCGAGAACGTCTATTTCCTCAATACCGTTACCACAGACGACCTTCTGCCTCTTGCCGAACAGGGTAAGGAACCGCCCAAAGAAGTGACCCCGGAGCCAGAGCCAAAGCCCACCGAACCGGTGGAGGAAGTACCGGAACCCGAGCCGGAGAAAAAGGACAGCCCCCTTCTCTCTCTGCTCCTGATCGGTGCGGTGGTGCTGGCCGGCGGTGGGATTGGTTACTATTTCAAGATTTACAAGCCGAAGCATGAGGCCCCGGATTTGGAAGATGATTACTGCGAATATGAGGACGGGGAGCTGGAGGAGATCGCAGAGGAACCCGAGGACGAAGATACCCCGCCGTGGGAGGAAGATACGGAGGAATGAGAATGAATTTTACAAGCAGCCCTTTTGAACGAATGATGAAGGAAGTACCGCACCCCGGCTGGGACAATGACGACCCTTGTAAGGGATGCCGTTATTACAAGGAGTGCAAAGGAAAGAAAAAACAGTGCCGGAAGAAGTTCCGGGCGCTGATCGTGGAGCCCCGCCCTTCGGGCCATCGTGGCCCGAAGTCATAAATGGACGCCCGGGAGCTGACCCGTGACGAGAAGAAGAAAATCCGCACTCTGGTCACGGGGATGTGCGCCAACTATGACCGGGAAAGCGGCCTGTGCCTTCCTCTTGACTGTGCCTGCTATATGCTGCACAAGTGCTGGACAGGGGCGTACTGCCGTTATTTCCGTGAGGCTGTCCTGCCCCTTGACCCGGAGCTTCAAGCGGCGCTGACAACGGAAGGCATCTCCCCGGAGCTGCGGGCCTGTGCGGTCTGCGGAAAGGCGTTTTTGCCCGAGGGGCGTCAAGCCTACTGTTCCGACGCCTGCAAGGCCGAAGGGAACCGCCGGAAAAGCCGGGAACGCATGAGGAAAATGCGGGAGAAAAGGCCGGGCGGCTGTTACGATTTGCCGCCTCCAAAGGCTTGACATTCCGGGCTTTTTTGAGGGTGTTTCCGGGGTGGGAATATCTTATTACATTCCTCCCCGGTCTGCCCTCTTATTTCGTAACATCCAGCACTTCGGGTCATGTTGGCCCGAGGCACAGAAAGGAGGGATCTCTTGGAGACAGTACAAGGATATGTGATTTTGAAAGCTGCCACCTTTGAAACCGGACACGGCTTTGCGCTGGGGCATAATCCGGGAGCGCCGAGCCCCTTTGTGACCTGGCAGTTTACCGAGGGGGAAAACGGCCATCGGGATTACTACTGGGGCCGCTATGGAACCAGTCAAGCGTGGGCGCAGAGGGACTTTGACCGCCGGGTGGACGACTATCAGCAGCTTTACCATGCGGCGGTCAAGCATACCGAGCTGGGACCGGAGGGCGTTTACCGCTATTATTCCACCCAGCGGCCCGTGGACATAGGCACCTACCCGAAGCCGCCGGATAACCAGCCTCTTTCCATCGTCAACTACGATGACGACAGGAGGCGTCCTGTGGCTGATGGCATGGGGCGAACTGACCTACGCAAAGCCGCTGACCGAAAAGCAGATGGAGGATTATGAGCTGAAACCAGCACCGGGCAATCCTGACCGGGTGCGCCCATCCATTACCGCCCGGCTCAAAGAAGGAACCAGAGGGCAGGAACCCCCGAAGGAGCCCGGTCAGAAGCGGAGCCATAAAAACCATGAGGAACGATAAAGGAGGATCGCCATGCACGAAAAAGACAACTATCTGAAAACCGCCGAGCTCTCCACGGAGCAGAACTGCAACATGATCGACGGCGTACCCAACAACACGCCCATCCAACCCACGCCCCCGGAGCTGGACGCAAAACCGCTTGATAAGGTAAAAGAGCCCAAAGAGCGCCGGAAAGGCCGGGAGCTGGAACGCTGATGGAGAACCGCAAGCGGAATGTCCATCTGCACGTCATGGTAACGCCGGACGAGCTGGCAGCCATCCATGAACGGATGGCTGAGGCGGGCATTTCCAACGCCGGGGCTTATGTACGGAAAATGGCTCTGAATGGGTATATCCTGCACATCGACCTTGCGCCCGTAAAAGAGCTGATCTCTCTGCAACGGCGCTGTTCTAACAATCTCAATCAGGTTGCCATACACGCACATACCTATGGCGTGTACCCGGAGGAAATCGACGGATTGAAGCGGGACTATGAAAAACTGTGGGATGAGGTGTCAAAGGTGCTTATAGAATTATCTGCGTTAGTAGCAAAATGATTTGGAGGGGTGAAGTCGATAAGACATCACCCCTCCTTTTAAAATGTTCTAAAATCAAGTCCAAATGGCGTATTACACTCTAAAAATGGAATTTGAATGTCTAAGTTATACAATGAGCTGTAATCGCACTGAGAAAATGAAGTAATATCACTCCCGCAAAAAGAGGTTGTACGGTTATGCGATATGTCATAAAAAATAAAGCCAACCGGAAATGTTGATATTTCGGAACAAAATTCCATGTTTCCTGTTTTTATATTTAATTGTGTTTGAAAAGGAACAAGACGATCTACATGACCAGCATGAAGATACATACAGACTTTATATATGCTCGTATCAAAATTGGTGCTACTTTCATTTAATAAAAAATCTTTAAATGAGATTCCGAATTGTTCTGTATTCAGAGAACAAAACATAGAAATAACCTGTTTGAAAAAAGCTAACAAATTTATTTGTTCTACATGAAAAGACAACCCTTGTTTTCGCTTTTCTTTTGGAATTTTTAATATTTCCGCCCCAATAGCTTTAATGAAATCAGAATAGGTTACACCATATTTTGCACCGGTAAAACTATTACATTCCCCACACAATGTAAAAAACCCGGTTCCTTGTTGAAATTGTTTATATTTCAGACCTTCAATATCCCATGGAGCACGATTATCTTTTTTATTTTCCATCAGTTCTTTAACTGTGCTCATTTTTCGTCCTTGACTATTAAAAGCTGCTTCTGGTGGGATATGTTCATAAGTTAATTTTTTAGAAACTTCCTGCCGTGCACGCCATTGCCAACCTTGCCAAGCAG
>OGHH01002342.1_pt1 | contig 11023 bp, 11 predicted proteins | sample 1571471 | NCBI WGS metagenome assembly OGHH01 (sample SAMEA2581936, study PRJEB24529) | metagenome | biome: Human gut stool | place: China | collected 2011
CCGGCCGAACATGCCGTCCTGACAAAAAACGTCCGATCAAAAAAGCATGTGGTTCCTGAAAAGCGTTCTTGCGGAACGCATTCCTTTTTCAGGAGATTCTGGGTGGGTCCGAAATGTGCTTTTTTTCTCGAAGTATGCGAATTCTGTCAAAATCGTCATACCGTACAATATATCACCCGTGTTGGAAAGGCTAAAAAAATGTAAAAAAACGGTATGAGATTTTTATGAAATCGAAAGCTTCCACGGGAACAGCAAGGGAAGGAAGGGAAAAACAAGGCGGTTCGGCGGCGGGGAGGTGCCTCTGTTTCCACTTGACCCACGGGCCGCTCCGCTTTATGACGTTCAGTACTTGTCGTTCGCTTGACGAGCGGCATGAGCGGAAGGGTGGCAGAGCGGCTTAATGCGGCGGTCTTGAAAACCGTTGACGTCGTGAGGCGTCCGGGGGTTCAAATCCCTCCCCTTCCGCCAAAACTCTTTCCATATTTTTCAAAGTAGTCCATAACGGCTTGAAATAAAGCGGTTATGGATTTTTTTTATTGCCAAGAGCACTCGAAAAACACGGCAAGCCGCTCGCGCAGGGGGATACAGGGATGGTGAAAAGCAATCTTGCCAAACTGATGAAAGAGAAAAAACTGAGCCAGATGATCCTGAAGCTGCATGACCGTGCTGAGGCAGCAAAATACGATGGCGATTCTAGCCCGCCTTATCAGGAAGTGAAAATGCTGAACTTCCACGATGAGGAATCGGTGGTGCATACGGTGCTGGAGGACTTTTACGCAGTCGGCGCACTGGCAGATGAACTGACCCACGGATTCCACATGGAAGAGCGGGGCTACATCGACCGCACGGAGGTCAATTCCCGGCTGATCGCTTTTGCCAGGGAGCTGGAGCGGATTCTCGATAAATGGGAGACTCATGCAGTCCTGATTGCATGAGTTTCCTGCCGGACGGGAGGTGAATCCGATGGCAGACAAGCGATTCCGGGGCAGAGATAAAATCGTCCAGAAAATGACCAAAGACGGTCTGGTGGAAGAGAATCTCCGCACCGGGGAAACCAAGTCCGCAGTTGAAGAAGAACCACCGAAGCAGGAAGATTCGGAAAAAGACGCTGCGGAAAGTGCAGAAGAAACCCCTGTTGAGGAAGAGGATGTGTGCATGGATGCCGAGGATGGAGAGGAGGAAAAGCCCCGGCGCAGCACCGCCAAGCAGAGTACAGAGTATTATAAAGCCCATCAGGAGGATGGAAAACCGAAAGAAAAAGATGTTCCGCCAGTGGACGAGGATACAGAGCCTGCACCGAAGAAAAAGGGCCGCTTATCCTTTGATGATGAGCAGCAGGGCGGCATCGTCCGGGGCGCAGGGCTGGGCATTAAGAAGGTGGCGAAGAAAGGAGTGGATACCGCCACTGGTTTTGCCCACAACAAGGTGCATCAGGTCGAAAAGGAAAACTCCGGCGTGGAGTCGGCGCACAAGAGCGAAGAAACGCTGGAAGGACTGTACCGCTTCTCCAAAGGCCGGAAAAAGACCAGAGAAAAATCCGCCAGAGCTGAGAAAAAAGTCGAGGCTGAGAAAAAATCCAGCCGTCTGAAATTTTTGGAGAATGAGGGCGGCATAACCGAAGAAGCGGCAGAAATGCCATTGAAAAAGAAACCGCCCCAGCCGCCACCGACTGCCGCAGGAGGTGAAGCAACAAAGACAGTCGGTTCAAAGTTTTACCAGAAAAAGCAGTATAAGGATGCCTATGCAGCAGCCAAGCGGGGCCAGAAAGCCGGAAACGCTGCCAGCAAGCAGGCGGCAACGGTAGCAAACACGCTTGCAGAAAAAGCAAAGGCAGCGGTGCAGGAGGTCGTTGTGCAGAACAAGACCCTCTGGGCGGGACTTGGCATAGCAGCACTGATGCTCATGCTGATTATGGGCGCATTCTCAAGCTGTTCAGCAGCGATCCATGGAACGGGCAGTACCTTTATCGGAACGACGTATCCCAGTAAGGACGCTGACATGAAAGGTGCAGAAGAAGATTATCTGGAACTGGAAAAGAAGCTGGATGAGCAGATACGGCAGATGGAGTCCACACATCCCGGCTATGACGAATACCGTTACCAGTTGGATGAAATTGGGCATGACCCCTATCAGCTGATCTCTCATCTGACTGCCGTATATGAGCAGTTCACCAGAGGACAGGTGAAACCCGTCATCAAGTCGCTGTTTGAGCAACAGTATCTCCTGAAAGTCTGGGAAACGATAGAGATTCGCACACGCATGGAAACCAGAGTAGGGATTCGGCCAACGATTGACGCTTTTGGAAACGTCAGCATGGAAACCTATACCTATCAGGAAGAAGTGGAGTATGAGTACAAAATCCTCAATGTCCTGCTGAAAAATAAAGGCTTTGACACCATTGCCAGAAAGAACATGGATCGGAAGCAGACTGGGCGGTATGATGCCTACAATCTGACCTATGGCAATCGCCCGGAACTGTTTGGCGCAGGCTCACCTACATACAGTGGCGGCACAACAGGAAGCATTGGCTCTGGCGGTTCGGGTGGAACAGGCGGCAGTTCCGGCGGTGGTTTCCGATATGATATTCCAGAAGAAGCCCTGTCGGATGAAAAGTTTGCAAAGATGATTGCAGAAGCCGAAAAGTATCTGGGTATGCCGTATGTGTGGGGCGGCAGTTCTCCAAGCACCAGTTTTGACTGCTCCGGCTTTGTCTGCTGGGTCATTAATAACTGTGGCAATGGCTGGAATGTCGGACGCACGACGGCAAACGGACTGCGTGGCAAGTGCAGCTACGTTTCTCCTGCAAATGCACAGCCGGGTGATTTGATCTTCTTTGAAAAAACCTATAATACTGTCGGCGCGTCGCACGTTGGCATCTATGTCGGCAACGGAATGATGATCCACTGCGGTGATCCGATTTCTTATACCAGCATCAATTCGACCTACTGGCAGAACCACTTCCTTGGTTTTGGCAGAATCAAGTAAAGGAAAGGAGAGAAGCTAGATGAGCAAAAAGCTGAAGAAGTTTTTGAATGATGCAGAGAAAACCGAAAGCAAGATCGCGGAACTGGAAGAGTATCTGAGAAATGTCCGGGCGGCACAGAAAAAAGAAGAGGACAATGAGATCGTTCGGGCTATCCGCAGCACAAAACTGGGTGGGCGTGATCTGCTGGCACTGCTGGAAAATATTCAGGCGGGGAATGTGACGTTCCAGACAAGCGTAAACCACGAGAACAAGACTTCGGAAGAAGCAGAAATGGAGGATGTGATTGCGAAAGATGCTTAAAAAGCTGGATGTTGTGATTCCCAGTGTAGTGCTGACCCTGCTGATGGCAGTCGGCTTTTCCACTCCGGCATTTGCCTATGTAGAGCCGGAAGTCAAGGAAGAGCCTGTGCAGGTCATTGAGGAAGAGGAACCCACCGAGGAAGAGAAGATTCCGTTCACCATTGCGGGCAACGGCGAGGTGGAAGATAACATCACGGACGATTCCAGTAAAGAGTTCTTCACGGTCAAGACCAAGGGCGGCAACACCTTTTTTCTGGTGATCGACCGGGCAAGGAACAGCGAGAATGTGTATATGCTCTCAATGATCGACGAGTACGATTTGCAGGAGTTTCTGACCGATGAGGAACGCAACGGCAAGGAAGAAGAGGAGCCGGCAGTCGTGTTGCCGGAAACCAAACCTGAGCCGGAACCGGATGTCGAGATCGAAGAGCCGGAACAGGACGATGGAAAGCTGACCAAGATTCTGGCAATCGTATTTGTCTTGGGTGTTGGCGGTGCAGGCGCATTCTTCTATTTCTACATTTATAAGCCGAAGCAGAGTGAGCCGGAAGTATCGAAAGAAAATCTGGAATATGAAGCTCTGCCGACAAAGAACGAGGATGAGCAGGACGCAGAAACCGAAGAATAATAGAAAACCCGTATAATCTAGTGGTGCAGGGATGGTCTGATTCGGACTGTCCCTGCTTTTTTCAAACAAGCAGGAGGATACATGAAATATCTTGTGATAGCAGAAAAGCCGAGTGTAGCACGTTCCATCTCGAAAGTGATCGGTGCATACAAACATGAGGACGGGTATCTGGAGGGTGGGGATTGCGTGGTGAGCTGGTGTCTGGGGCATCTGGCAGAGTATGCAGCCCCGGAGTATTACGATGAACACTATAAAAGCTGGCGGTTCGATGATCTTCCGATTCTCCCGGAAGAATGGAAGCTGCTAGTTTCGGAAGATAAGAAAGCACATTTCAATATTCTGCGAAAGCTCCTCCGAAGCAAAGATTTTGATTATGTGGTAAATGCCTGCGACGCAGGGCGTGAGGGCGAAGCGATCTTTCGCCGTGTGTATGGTCTGGCAGGAAGCAAACTCCCGGTCAAACGGTTGTGGATCAGCAGCATGGAAGATACCGCTATCCAGCAGGGCTTTGATTCCTTAAAGGATGGCACAGAATATGACAACCTGTTTGCCGCTTCGGAGTGCAGGGCAAAGGCAGACTGGCTGATCGGCATGAACGGCACACGGGCCTTTACCAAGAAATACGGCAGGCGGCAGACCATTGGACGGGTGCAGACTCCAACACTGGCAATGCTGACGGAACGGCAGAACAAAATCCAGAACTTTGTGAAAGAACCGTACTACAAGGTGGAAATCACGGGAAATGGCATCGTGGCAGAATCGGAACGGATGGTGCAGGAGCAGAATGCGGATACCGTGCAGGCAGCTTGTGATGGACAGTGTGCCGTAGTTGGCAGCATCGAGCGCAAACGGAAAGAACAGTCTGCGCCGAAGCTGTATGACTTAACGACCTTGCAGCGAGAAGCTAACCGCTATTATGGTTTTACCGCCAGTCAGACTTTGAAGATCGTACAGGAATTGTACGAAGAAAAGCTGGTGACATACCCGCGAACGGACAGCCAGTACATCACGGAAGATATGCAGCAGACCATGACAGATTTGCTCAACCATTATAGCGGCGAGGTTGGCAAAGTGGAACAGGTAGTCAATAACAAGAAAGTCACTGACCACCATGCGATTCTGCCGACGCTGGAAAGCTGCAAGCGTGAGCTAAACAGCCTGTCCGGGGACAAAGAAAAAATCTTTGCCCTCATCGTCTGGAAGATGCAGCAGGCAGTACAGCCGCCATACATCTATGAGGATGTTCTGGTAACAGTATGCTGTCAGGACAGGAAATTCACTGCAAAATACAAAAATGTCTTGCAGGCGGGACATACCGCAATGCCTGTTCCGTTTGCAGAACAGGAAAAAAGCAAGGATGTGGCATTCCCTAAGAAACTGGAACAGGGCGCGGTGATTCCTGTGGTGAGTGCGGAGAAAAAGCAGGGCTTTACATCTCCGCCGAAGGCATTTACCGAAGCTATATGCTGTGAAAGGGGGATAAGAAATCGCCCATAGAAAGGAGAGTTTTTCAATGAAAGCAAAGAAAACGGACAACGGCAAGATAACCGCACTATACGAGCGTCTTTCCCGCGACGACGACCTCACAGGCGACAGTAACAGTATAATCAATCAAAAGAAGCTGCTTGAAGATTATGCAAAGGAGCATGGATTTACGAATTGTGTCCACTTTACTGATGACGGCTGGTCTGGCGCAAACTTTGACCGCCCTAATTGGAAACGCATGATTGCAGCCATAGAAGCCGGAGAGGTTTCCCATGTGCTGGTAAAGGATTTAAGTCGTGTCGGCAGAGATTATCTGCAAGTGGGATTTTACACAGAAGTCATGTTCAAGGAGCGGGGCGTCCGTTTTATTGCCATAGCAAACGGAGTTGACAGCGACAAGCGCGAAAGCAGCGAGTTTGCCCCGTTTTTGAATATTATGAACGAATGGTATGTGCGTGATAGCAGCCGAAAAATAACAAGCGTTCTCCACGCAAGAGGAATGTCCGGCAAGCATACAAACAGCCATTGTATTTATGGCTATAAGAAAGACCCTAATGACAAAGACCACTGGATTATCGACGAGGAAGCCGCCGAGGTAGTACGCCGGATTTACCGCATGGCGTTGGAGAGCAAAGGCCCGTATGAAATTGCCCGTATCCTTGCTTTGGAAAAGGTTGAAAGACCGTCCTATTATCTTGCACAGCGCGGCGTGGGGAAACATCAGTCTAATTTTAACCCCGCTGAACGGTACACATGGCGTGGCGGCACAGTTGCCGATATTCTATCCAAGCCGGAGTATATGGGGCATACAGTAAACTTCCGCACCTATAAAGAAAGCTACAAAGACAAACGCTCCAGAATGACACCCAAAGAGGATTTAGTCATTTTTGAAAATACGCAGGAAGCTATTATTGACAAGGAAACATGGGAGCGCGTCCAGAGCTTGCGGAAAACGATACGCCGGACGGACACCATAGGCGCGGCAAATCCTTTAACGGGCTTGATGTTTTGCGCGGATTGCGGGGCTAAGATGTATAACCACAGGGGCGGGGCTGGACTGGCGCGGGACTGGGCGGGCCGACCCAACGGCAGGAAGCGTCCAGAACGCGACGAGTACAACTGTTCTCGTTATGATTTAGGCAACCAGCACTATAATAGATACTGCACGACGCACCTTATCCGCACAGCCGTTGTAAATGAGCTTCTGCTTGAAGCTATCAAGGAAGTATGCGACTACGCGCTGAACAATGAAGCGGCATTTATGGAGCAGGTCTGCTCTGCTTCCAGCGAGCGGCAGGTGAAAGCGGCAAAGGCAATCCGGCAGAGAAAACAGCGCAGCGAGAAACGAGCCGACGAATTGAGCCGCTTAATCCGCAAGCTCTATGAGGACAATGTAAACGGCAGACTTTCTGATAAGCTCTTTGAACAAATGCTGCATGATTTTGAAGCGGAGTTAGAGAGTTTAACCGAGAGCGTTACCCAAGACGAGCAGGAGCTTGACCGTATAAGCCGGGAAACCGTCAACGCTGAAAAATTCCTTGCCCTTGTCAAAAAATATACGGATTTTTCCGAGCTTACCCCCGCCATGATAAATGAATTTGTTGAAAAAATCCTTGTCCACCAAGCCGAGGGAAAAGGGGCGAGCCGCACACAGGAGGTTGAGATTTTCTTTAACTTTGTCGGCAAGGTAGAAATCCCCCATGAGGAAATCGTACTGACAGAGGAAGAAAAAGCGGCATTGGCAGAGCAGGAACGGCGCAGAGCAAAAAAAGCCGAATACAACCGCCGCTATATGGAGAAAAAACGCAGAGAATTGAGAGAACAGCGGGAACGGGAGCAGGAGCAAAAGCCCCATAAACTTCCCCCTGTCGCAGACGAGAAAGGAGAAAAGAGCGCATGAGAAGATTGATTGACAACGGTACTACTTCACCCGCCAGACCGCCCTATATCGGGCATTATGGACACTTGCGGAAAGCCTATCTTGAGGGCTACCGCCCCGATCTCTACAACGCCCTTGTCGCAAGCGAAACCCTCTATGAGCATTGCGCCGAGATTGAAGCCGCCGTCCGTCGCCGCCTTGACCTCATTATCCCGCAGCTTGCCGAGGGTGCGGGCGCAACCGAGGAACTGAAAGCCGCAGACCCCATGCAATGGGTGGGGCTGATGAACACCTGCAAGGTGCAAGCGGAGGAAATCGTCAAGTTTGAGCTTATCTATGTATGAGCGTCAAGAGCCGGAAAAATCCCATATTTCACGATAGAAACGCTCTGGACGAGGAATGTATCGCCGGAGCGTTTTCTATTTGAAAATCCTCATTTTCCCCAAGTCAAGAGCCGGGAAAAACACCCGAAAAATGCCCCTATTGCGTAACAGGGGCGCAGAAAGGAGAGTTTATGAGAACAGGGCTTACGAAGCAGGAAAAGACCACCGATATATGGTTTGACGAGAAAGACCCGCTGATCCATATCCGCACCCACAACACCGATTTGAAAAAGCGGCTTGCCGCCTACGCCGGACAGCACCCCGGCGAGTGCCGCCAGACCGACACAGACGAGGAAACGGGCTGCATGGAGTTTGAGATTGCAAAGGGACGCTTCTCTTTCCGTCTGACCGCCCCATACAGCGAGGAACGCCGCCGAGCCGCCAGTAAAACGGCGAAAGCTACCGTGAGAAATCTCATGCGAAGTATGGTATAATTATGATAAAACTTTTCTCTTCCATTTAGTATTTGCCGTTAAAACCGTAGTATATAGGTGAAGCCGGAAAGGAGGCGGTGAGATGATAGATGATGAAAAAATCATAGACCTGTTTTTTGAGCGTTCCGAGCAAGGCATACGGGAGCTGGATAATAAATATGGAGCAGTTTGCCACAACCTCTCGTATAACATCGTGAACAACAGGCAGGATGCGGAGGAATGTGTCAATGACGCTTACTTAGGAGCATGGAACGCCATTCCCCCGGTACGCCCGAACCCGTTGCTTAGTTACATTGTGAAAATAGTGCGAAACATTTCCCTCAAAATCTATTGGAGAAAGGAAGCAGCCAAACGAAGCGGACACTATACGATTGCCTTAGAGGAAATCGAGGGCTGTATCGCAGACCAAAAAACCGTGGAAGATGAAATTGAAGCCAGAGAGTTAGCCCATATCATCGAAGCATTTTTGGATACGCTGACCGTAAAAGAGCGCGTTATCTTCATGCGCCGCTATGCGTATGCAGATACCTACGCGGATATAGCAAAGCGCGTAGGTATATCTGAAAAAAATGTATCCGTCCGGCTCACACTGATCCGCCAGAAGATGAAGCAATACTTGATTGAAAGAGAGGTATTCGTATGACCACGAAATTGTTTTCCGAAGCCATGAGTGAAGTTGGCGATAAGTATTATGAGGAAGCCGCAAACTACCATTGTAAAAAACATGGGTGGATAAAATGGAGTGCTATGGCAGCTTGCTTAACCGTTGTGCTTTTTACCGCCCTTTCGGTTCTCCCCAACTATTTCCACCAGCAAGGTACTACACCACCGGACAATCCGAACGGAGTGATTGTTGACAACCCTACTAACAATTCAGATGATGACACAACGCCCGCGAAATTTGAAATTCATATCAGCATGGACAATATTTTCTTCAATGAGGTAGGGACATTGAAGGATGCCGCACGTATATGGCGCAACCCGGAGTTATATGACCATATTCAGTGGGATAAAAACGCTGTAATCGAATACTATGGAAAAGACTTGTCCCCTGCATATATTCCAGATGGCTTGACCGCAGCCAATGGCAATGGCACTGCACGGGTTGTTGTAGACAAAAGCGGCAATATTGTAGAGGACACGGTTGGGCTCAATTTCTACCATGACTATTACGAAGATGGAAGCCCAAAGCTGACAGAAGGCGTGACGGCGCGCAAGGGATTTTCTATCACGGCTTCAAAAGTCGGCATTTTAAGTGATTGTATTTATCTTCTGCCCGAAAATGAAGTGAAAACTTCTGACATTGACGGAACGGCAGTTACCTTTGGGTATCGTTCCATGCCCTATGGTCCGTATAACCCTGACACGCACGAACCGTCTGGCTACTATGATATGTATGTGGCTGAATTTGAATATGACGGTATCGAATATCAGATAGTCGCAGAACAAATGGAAGCCGAAGAAGTTGTAAAAGTTGTATCGTCTATCATCTATGGAGAAGAAGTAATCGTTGATAAGTAATTGACACCAAAAGAGAATATACCACAAGGGACAGCCGAGAAATCGACTGCCCTTTTTCTATGCCTATAGGCAGAAAGGAGCGACCACCCATGACAAAGCCAAGAGAGAAAACCCGCGAGGAATTGACTGCCGAGATTGAGGACGGGAAGAAGAAAATCCGGCAGTTTGAAAATCGGGAAAAGATGCTACGTCAGAAGCTATCCAAAGAGGAACGCAGAACACGCAGCCACCGCCTTATTGTCCGGGGTGCGGTCTTTGAAAGCATTGTGCCGGAAGCAAAGAACATGACCGACGAGGAAGCCGCAGCACTTCTTAGGCTTGCCTTGACGAGTGAACCAGCGCGGGAATATCTGAAAAAACGAGCCGAAAGCAGGAACGCCGAATAAATCCCTTAGGAACTAAGGGCGCACTTATACACCCTTGCGGGCGTGTGCGCTCTGCCGAGGGCTTATCTCCGCACAGGGAGATTTCCCCGCGCTCCGATATGGCGGCTTTGCCGCAACAAGGGGCTGCACCCCTTGCGCCGCTTCGCGGCTATCCCTGCACACCCACAAAAACAGTACACCCGCCGTTGGCGTCTGTACCATTTTTGCGGGTTTTATTATCCTATCCGGGAGGTGATACCCATAGCCATTTACCATTGGAACATCGGCATTGTGAGCCGAGGAAAAGGCAAATCAGCCGTTGCCGCAGCCGCCTACCGAAGCGGCGAAAAGCTGACAAACGAATGGGACGGAATGACCCATGACTACACCCGCAAAGGCGGCGTTGTCCATACAGAAATCATGCTGCCGCCCCATGCCCCGCCCTCTTTCTCTGACCGTTCAACCTTGTGGAACAGCGTGGAGCTTTACGAGAAAGCCGGGAACGCCCAGCTTGCCAGAGAGATTGACGCAGCGCTCCCCATAGAATTATCCAGAGAGGAACAGATCCGGCTTGTCCGGGAATACTGTTCCTCTCAATTTGTTTCCAGAGGAATGTGTGTGGATTTTGCCATTCACGACACCGACAGCGGCAATCCCCATTGTCATATCATGCTGACTATGCGCCCCCTTGACGGGCGCGGCGCGTGGGCGGCGAAATCCAAAAAGGAATATGACCTTGATGAAAACGGTGAGCGTATCCGCTTGCCAAGCGGCAGATACAAGACGCACAAAATTGACCTTACAGGCTGGAACGACAAGGACAACACCCTCTTGTGGCGCAAGGCATGGGCTGACTTTACCAACGACTTTTTGGAGAGGAACGGAAGCCCGGAGCGTATCGACCACCGCAGCAACGCCGAGCGCGGCATAGACGAGATACCCACCGTCCACATGGGCGTGGCGGCTTGCCAGATGGAGAAGAAAGGTATCGCCACCGAGAAAGGCGCACTGAACCGCAGTATTCAAAAGACAAACCGCCTTA
>OGHH01002348.1_pt1 | contig 10994 bp, 5 predicted proteins | sample 1571471 | NCBI WGS metagenome assembly OGHH01 (sample SAMEA2581936, study PRJEB24529) | metagenome | biome: Human gut stool | place: China | collected 2011
TACGACTTCATGAAGCCCACCTACGATATGGTCATTGCCCAGCAGAAGGACGGCATCTGCATGGACTACGGCTACCTCAAGACCTCTTCTCTGCACTACTCCGCCGCCTTTGAGAACCAGCAGTGCGCAATGGTCAACATGGGCAGCTGGTTTATCTCCACGCTGGAAGCCTACATGAAGGATGCCGAGACCAAGTTCAACTGGGGTATCGTCAAGTATCCGCACCCCGCCGGTGCAGAGGCTGGTTCTACGCTGGGCACTGTGACCAGTCTGGCCATCAACGTCGATTCTCCCAAGGCAGAGGCTGCTGCCGACTTCATCAACTGGTGTGTCTCCGAGGAGGGCGCACAGGCCATTGCCAAGACCGGCACCTTCCCGGCCTGTGGCTCCGATGCTACCGCCGAGATCATCAAGTCCACCGAGGGCTTCCCCGAGGACAGCAATTCTGTGGATGCACTGACCACCAGCAACGTCTATCTGGAGATGCCCTACACCCAGTACGCATCGGATATCGAGACCATCCTGAACGCCGAGCACGATGCCATTATGACCATGAGCGAGACCGTGGACGAGGGCATCCAGAACATGAACGATCAGGTTCCCGCAGTTCTGGGCTGATCGTCTCCCGCTGCTTTCTCATCATCTCCTTCTTCATCATAAAACACCGGAGGGCGGGCGATTGCCCGCCCTCCCGCCTTGTCAACGGAAAGGAGGCTCTTTTATGGCGAGTGCTGCTGTCCAGAATAAAACTCCCTGTAAAGTGCTAAAAAAATCGACCCGCGATTCTCTGATCGCGTATTCCTTCATTGCGCCAAACTTCATTGGCTTCTGCGTGTTCACACTGGTGCCCATGGTGTTCGCCATTGCGCTGGCCTTCTGCGCATGGGATGGCCGCCACGCCATTGAATTTATCGGCCTGAAGAACTTTGTAAAGCTCTTCACCACCGACAAGATCTTTCAGGCGGCGCTGAAAAACACCATCGTCTATGTCATTGGCACTGTGCCGCTGACGCTGGCCTGCTCGCTGGCCATGGCTGTGCTGCTGAACCAGAATGTGAAGCTGCGCAACTTCTTCCGCACCGTGGCATTCTTCCCTTACGTTGCCTCGCTGGTGGCGGTGGCAGCGGTGTGGAACATGATCTTCAACCCCTCCATGGGCCCCATCAACATGATCCTGAACCAGTTCTTCGGCGTGGCGGTGGAAAACCTGCCCCGCTGGGCTGCCGGTAAGGACACCGCCATGCTGACGGTCATCCTGTTCAGTGTGTGGAAGAACATGGGCTACTATATGGTCATTTATCTGGCCGGCTTGCAGGGCTGTAACCCGGACCTGAACGAAGCCGCCGAGCTGGACGGTGCCAACCGTTGGCAGCAGTTCTGGCACATCACCCTGCCCCAGCTGCGTCCCACCACCTTCTTTGTGGTCATCATGCTCACCATCTCCGGCTTCAAGGTCTACGACCAGATGTACATGATCACGCAGGGCGGCCCCGGCACAGCTACCATGACGCTGGTGTACTATATTTACAATGTTGCCTTCGTCAACACCCCGAAATACGGCTACGCAAGTGCCATTGCCATGGTGCTGTTTGTACTGGTGCTGATCGTTACGATCATCCAGTTCCGCGGCTCCAAGGGCGAGAACTGAGAAAGGAGGAAAAAACTATGACGACCGCTGTTATCAAAGACCACGCTTCCCAGAAGCGCCGCAATTTCATCTCCAAGTTCCTGATCTATTTCTTCCTCATCGTCATCACAGCCTGCATGCTGCTGCCCTTTTTGTGGATGCTGTCCTCCTCTTTTAAGCTGAATAAGGACGTGTTCGGCTTCCCCATCCAGTGGATCCCCAAAAATCCCCGCTGGCAGAACTATGTGGACATCTGGACCCAGATCCCGCTGCTGACCTTCGTGAAGAACACGGTCAAGATCACGGTGGTGGTCACCCTGTTGCAGCTGTTCACCTCCTCCTTTGCAGCTTACGCTTTTGCCAAGATGCAGTTCAAGGGCAAGAATGTGCTGTTCCTGGGGTACATCGCCACCATTGCAGTGCCCTGGCAGGCCTACATGGTGCCCCAGTTCATGATGATGAGCTCCTGGCATCTGAACAACACCCATCTGGCCATTATGTGCCTGCAGGCCTTCAGCGCCTTTGGTGTGTTCCTGATGAAGCAGTTCTACGAGGGTGTGCCCACTGAACTGTGTGAGGCCGCCCGCATCGACGGCCTGAGCGAGTACGGCATCTGGTGGCACATTATGCTGCCCCTGAGCCTGCCCGCCCTGTCCACCCTGACCATCTTCACCTTCGTGAACACATGGAACGACTTCCTTGGCCCCCTGATCTATCTGACCAAGACCGAGCTCAAGACCATCCAGATCGGCCTGCGGATGTTCATTACCCAGTATTCCGCAGAATACGGCCTGATCATGGCGGCCTCTGTGGTGGCACTGATCCCTGTGCTGATCGTATTCCTTTCTCTGCAGAAATATTTTGTGCAGGGCGTTGCATCCACCGGTATCAAGGGCTAAAATAACACCCGTAAGCGGGGTGCGGGCAGTCCCCGCGCCCCGCATTTTTTGGATAGAGGGAAAACGTTATGTTATATCCGGAACAGAATGAAGCACGCCTGAAACTGAGCATGGACGGCACATGGGAGTTTGCGCTGGGCAGTTGCGAGGAAAACCAGTTCGACCCCGCAAAGCCCCTGCCGGACGCGCAGCCCATCGCCGTTCCTGCCAGCTACAACGACCAGAACGACCAGACCACGGCCCTGCGCCGCCACTACGGCTGGGCATGGTATCAGCGCAAGTTCACCCTGCCCGCCTTCTGCGCCGGGCAGCGGGTGGTGCTGCGGTTTGGCTCGGTGACCCACACGGCAAAGGTCTGGCTGAACGGTCAGCTCATTGCGCAGCACAAGGGCGGCTTTACCCCCTTTGAAGCTGATGTCACCGCACTGCTGCACCCCGGCGAAACGGCTCTGCTCACCGTGGCCTGCGACAACCGGGTGAACCACAGCACTCTGCCTGTGGGCAACGAGGACGGCCAGCTGGCCTTCTTTGGCTCGGACAATGCGGGCATCCCCAGTGTGGAGGCTGCCAAGCGCGCCGCCGCACCCCAGAACCGCCCCAACTTTGATTTCTTCAACTATGCGGGCATCCACCGCCCGGTGGTGCTCTACACCACCCCTAAAGAGTATATCGAGGATGTGACTGTAGTGCCGCACACGGATGGCAGGGTGGATTACCGCATCCAGACCGTGGGCACCGCACCGGTGGCTGTCACTGTGCTGGAGGCTGACGGCAAGGCTGTTGCAAGCGCCAAGGGCGCAGCGGGCACCTTGACCATCCCGGAGGTGCAGCTCTGGGAGCCGAAGCCCGGCGTGCCCTATCTTTATACCCTGCACATCACCTGCGGGGCGGATGTCTATGACCAGACCTTTGGTGTGCGCAGCGTCGAGGTGCGGGGTACACAGGTGCTTTTGAACGGCAAGCCGCTCTATTTCAAGGGCTTTTGCAAGCACGAGGATTTTACCGCCCATGGCCGTGGCTTTGACCCGGTGCTGAACGTAAAAGATGTAAACCTCATCCACTGGGCCAATGCCAATGCCGTGCGCACCAGCCACTACCCCTACGCTGAGGAGTTTTACGATCTGTGCGACCGGGAGGGCATTCTGCTCATGGACGAAACCCCGGCGGTGGGCATCGGCGGCGGGGCTGCAGTGAATCCTTATAAGGAATACCCCATTGCAGAGCATCACCGGCAGGTGCTGACCGAGATGATCCGGCGGGACAAAAACCACCCCTGCGTGGTGCTGTGGAGCCTTGGCAACGAGCCGGATCTGGAGCACTTCCCGCAGGATGCCTACGACTACTGGCACCCGCTGTATGAGCTGGCGCATCAGCTGGACCCGCAGAACCGCCCCGTCACCCTGGTCTGCTGCCAGAACGACTACACCAGGGACATCACTACCCGCACTATGGATATCGTCTGCATCAACCGTTATTACGGCTGGTACAACCTGTCCGGCGATCTGGATGCCGCCTGCGATGGCCTGAATCAGGAGCTGGATTTCTGGGCAGACCAGCACAAGCCTGTGATGATGAGCGAATACGGCGCAGACACCCTTGCCGGTCTGCACACTGCCGGAGCCGAGATGTTCAGCGAGGAGTTTCAGGTGGAGTTTTACCGCCGTCTGGATGCAGAGTTTGACAAGCGCCCGTGGTTTGTGGGAGAATTTGTCTGGAACTTTGCAGACTACGACACCGTGCAGGGCCCCATGCGTGTGGACGGCAACAAAAAGGGCCTGTTTACCCGTGACCGCCGCCCCAAGTTGGGCGCACATTTCCTGAGAGAACGCTGGAAGGACATTCCAACGTTTTACTTCAAATAAACCTCTCAGTCTGCTTCGCAGACAGCTCCCCTAATAGGGGAGCCCTTGGCAAAGAGGAAAAAGAATCTTCTTAAGATAAGGAGCTGCTTATGAAGACCTATCCGAATCACCCAATGACCGACGCCGAGGCAAGGCAGGCACTGGCCGATGCCTGCAAGCAGGTAGAGACCAATCTGCCGCTGTACACCTGGCAGTGCCAGAATCATTCCAGTGTAAACGGCATCTACCCCGGCTGTGCCAACAACCAGTGGACCTGCGGCTTCTGGCCGGGGGAGATCTGGCTGGCCTACGAGGCCACCGGGGACGAAAAATTCAAGGCAGCTGCCCTGATTCAGGTGGACAGCTTTGCCGACCGCATTGCCCGCAAGGTGGAGGTGGACCACCACGACATGGGCTTTCTGTACAGCCCCACCTGCGTGGCAGCGTGGAAACTGGTGGGCAGCGAAACCGGTAAAAACGCCGCCATCGCCGCCGCCGACCAGCTGTTGACCCGCTACCAGCCCAGCGGAAAATTTTTGCAGGCATGGGGCACCATGGATGACCCCGGCAACTACCGCTATATCATTGACTGCATGCTGAACGTGCCGCTACTGTACTGGGCAGCGCAGGTGACCGGCAGCGACCACTACCGCGAGATCGCCGCCGCCCACACCGCCACCACGCTGGCAAACTCCTTCCGGCCGGACGGCAGTACCTACCACACCTTCTTTATGAACCCGGACGGCACCCCCAAGGGCGGACGCACCTGTCAGGGCTATAAGGACGACAGCTTCTGGGCACGGGGACAGGCGTGGGGCGTGTACGGAAGTGCCATCGGCTATACCTACACCCACGATGAAAAGTTCCTCGATGTGTTCCGCAAGGCGCTGGACTTTTATCTTTCCCGCCTGCCGGAGGATCTGGTGCCTTGCTGGGATATGCTCTTTGCACCGGAAAGCGGCGAGCCGCGGGATTCCTCCTCCGCTGCCATCGTGGCCTGCGGCCTGCTGGAAGCGGCAAAGTATGTGGACGAAACAGAAGCTGCCCAGTGGCGCATGCTGGCACGGCAGATGCTGGCCAGTCTGACCGCAAACTACGCAGTCAAGCCCGGCACCCTCGGCTCCGGCCAGCTGCTGCACGGCACTTACAGCAAAAAAAGCCCCTACAACACCTGCACCCCGGAGGGCGTGGATGAATGCACGAGCTGGGGCGATTATTTCTACATGGAGGCGCTGACCCGCCTGACCAAAGACTGGGAGATGTACTGGTAATGAACTTGCAGACCAAAGCGGATTTTACCGCACTGATGCACAAATTTCTCGACCCGCTCAAGCCTTATTATTCCGCAGGCTGTGCCCGGCTGCATCTGGGCGATACGGGCGTGACCTACAACCAAAATGCCATTGAGCTGGAAGCCTTCAGCCGCCCGCTGTGGGCGCTGGTGCCCTTCTGGGTGGGCGGCGGCTCCGACCCGGAATTTGAAAAAATCTACCGCAAGGGTCTTGCCGCCGGTACTGACCCGGAAAACCCCGAATACTGGGGTACCACCGGGGAGTACGATCAGTGCTATGTGGAGATGGCGGCTATTGCCTGCGGCATTCTTACCGAACCGGAAAAGCTGTGGACATCGCTCTCTGACACCGAAAAACAGAACCTTGCCGCATGGCTTGGGCAGATCAACGCCCACACCATCCCGGACTGCAACTGGCAGTTTTTCCGCATCCTTGTGAACCTTGCCCTGAAAAGTGTGGGGATGCCTTACAGCCCGGAGCTGCTGGAGGACGGTCTTTGCAAAATCGACAGCTATTACAGCGGCGACGGCTGGTCCACCGATGGCGCCTCCGTGCAAAAGGATTACTACATCCCGTGGGCCATCCAGTATTACGGACTGCTGTACTCCAAGTTTGCCGCCGACACCGACCCCCGGCGATCCGCCCTTTACCGGGAGCGGGCCACGCTGTTTGCACAGCAGTTCGTCTATTGGTTCGATGCCAATGGCGCGGCCCTGCCCTTCGGGCGCAGCCTGACCTACCGCTTTGCTCAGAACAGCTTCTGGGCGGCCTGTATCTGGGCGGGGCTGGAACCGCTGCCCCTGCCGGTGATGAAGGGGCTCATCGTCCGCAACTTCAACTGGTGGCTGGGGCAGAAAATGTTCGACCGGGACGGCATCCTCACCATCGGCTACTGCTACCCGCAGATGTACATGGCCGAGCGGTACAACGCCCCAGGCAGCCCCTATTGGGGCATGAAGAGCTTCTTGCTGCTTGCTTTGCCGGACGACCATCCCTTCTGGTCTGCCGAGGCTGCGCCCATACCCGCATTGGAGCGGCTCAAGCCCATGCCCTATGCCAACATGCTGGTGCAGCGGCGGGCGGACCGGGTAACGGCCTACGCCGCCGGTGTCAACGAGGGCCACGGCCACGGACAGTTCCCGGAAAAGTACGCAAAATTTGCCTACGATACCCGCTTCGGCTTCTGCGCCTCCCGCAGCCGGGAGGTGCTCCATCAGGCCGCACCGGACAGTATGCTGGCCTTTGTCATCGACGATAACGTGTTCGTGCGCAAGGTGAGCAAAACGTGGGAAATTGAAGCCGGGGCTGTGACCGCGCAGTGGTCACCCTTCCCTGGCATTGAGGTCACCACCACCATCACCCCCACGGCCACCGGCCACCGCCGCCATCACGAAATTGACAGCAGCTTCGATTGCGAAGCCTATGACTGCGGCTTTGCCGTGCCCAATTTTGCACCGGGATACGCCGAAGGTGTGGAAAACAACACCGCCGAAGCCCGCTGCGACGCACTGCGCTGCACTGTGACGGGCAGAGGCGAAGCGGTAGTCATAGGCTGCGACCCCAACACCAGCCTGTACTTCACAAATGTCCATCTGCCTGCCGTGAAGTACCACATCCCCAAAGGGTACACAGAACTGGACACCGAGGTCTTTGACGAAGCGGACTGATGCCGTTTCTCTCCAGAAAAACAGTCGTTTTTGTGCGGCTGTTTTTCTTATATCCTGTGCTATAATGAGAGCAGAAAATGCTGCGAGGTGACATGTATGCCTTTGAATGATCCGATTACCCCGGCGCTTCTGGCCGACCCGGAAATTTTCCAGCAGAACCGCCTGCCCTTCCATGCCCATTTTGCTGACCAGACCAGCCCGGAAATGCCCCTGACCGTCAGCTTGGACGGCGAGTGGGCTTTCCACTATGCGGAAAACCTGACTGCACCCTTTACGGACTGGGACACCCTGACCGTGCCGGGCTTTATCCAGATGCAGAGCCTGCAAAAGCCCGGTCAGCCCTACGGCGCGCCCCATTACGTCAACACCCAGTACCCGTGGGATGGTCACGAAAAGCTGCACCCCGGCGAGATTCCGCAGGATTATAACCCCATCGGGGAGTATCAGCGCAGTTTCACCCTGCCGGAAAGCTGGGCGAGCTGCTACCTGAGCCTGAATGGTGCCGACAGCGCCGCCGCCGTCTGGTGCAACGGCGTTTATATCGGCTACACCGAGGATACCTTTACCCCCGCCGAATTTGATATGACCGCCGCCGTCCATCCCGGCGAAAATACCCTGACGGTGCAGGTGTACCGCTTTTCCTCCGGAAGCTGGCTGGAAGATCAGGATTTCTGGCGCATGAGCGGGCTGTTCCGCTCGGTGGAGCTGTTCACAAAGCCTGAGCTGCATCTGGAAGATGCCTTTGTGAAGCAGGAGTTTGCCCTGGATTTTTCCAGTGCCACCGTCACCTTTGACTGCAAGGTCAGCGGTGCGGGAACGGTGTCGGTGGTGTTCAATGGGCAGCAGCAGTCTGCTGAGGTGGGTGTGCCTGCGGAATACGACAGCGGCGTGGTGTTCGGCAAGGGCGAGTCTGACCCAGACGTGGAGGAGGACGTGCAGGATGTTTCCTTTACCTTTGCGGTGACTGATCCCGCCCTGTGGAGCGCTGAGCAGCCGAACCTGTACGAGGCGGAAATTGTCCTGCTGAATGAGGGTACTCTCGTGGAGCGTACCGGCATGAAAGTCGGTCTGCGGAAGTTTGAACGGAAGGACCGCCAGATGCTTTTGAACGGCCAGCGCATCGTGTTCAAAGGTGTCAACCGCCACGAGTGGAGCTGCCGCACCGGCCGCACCGTCAGCCGGGAAGAGATGCTGTGGGACGTGAAAAACCTGAAAGCCCACAACGTCAACGCTGTGCGCACCAGCCACTACCCGGACGACCCGTATTTCTTACAGCTCTGCGATGAATATGGCCTGTATGTCATTGGGGAAACGAACCTTGAAACGCATGGCACATGGCAGAAGCTGGGCGCGGATGGCTCGGACGAGTGGACACTGCCCGGTGCGCGCCCGGAGTGGCGGGAGAATGTGCTGGCCCGTGCCGAAGCCATGCTGGAGCGGGACAAAAACCACCCTGCAATCCTCGTCTGGTCTTGCGGCAACGAGAGCTACGGCGGCAAGACCCTGTGGGAGATGAGCGAGTACTTCCGCCGCACCGACCCCAGCCGCCTTGTGCACTATGAGGGCATTTTCTGGGACCGGGAGTACCCCGCCACCTCCGACATGGAAAGCCAGATGTACACCCCGGTGGCAGACATTAAAAAGTTTCTGGCGGAGCACCCGGAAAAGCCCTTTATCATGTGCGAGTACAGCCACGCCATGGGCAACAGCTGCGGCGGCATCACCGATTACACCGAGTATGCTTACGAAGAGCCGATGTATCAGGGCGGGTTTATCTGGGAGTACATGGACCACGGCATCGCCGTCACCGACCCGGACGGCAGACCCGGCTTTGCCTACGGCGGCGACTTTGGCGACCGCCCCACCGACCGGGAATTCTGCGTGGACGGTCTTGTGCTGCCCGACCGCCGCAACACCCCAAAGATGGACGCAGTCAAGGCGGCATATGCGCCCCTGAAGATCACCCTCACCGATACCGAAGCGGTGGTGGAAAACCGGAATCTCTTTACCGACCTGAGCGCCTACGACCTTGTGTTTGCATCCTCGGTCAACGGCAAGCCAGAGCGCCGCGCGGTGCTCCGGGCGGACTGTGCACCCGGTAAAACCGTGCACATTGCGTTCCCGTTCGCTCTGCCGGAAGCAGGGTTTGCCTGCATGACCGTTGCCGCTATCCAGCGGGCTGCAAAGCCCGGCATCCCAGCGGGCTATGAAGCTGCCTTTGGGCAGGTATGGCACAACCACGCCGCCGCCCGGCTGACCCTGCCCGCTCCGCAGCTGGTGGAGATGGACTGCAACATCGGCGTAAAGGGCGAGGGTTTCGAGTACATCTTTGGCCGCGGCAAAGGGCTTGTGTCCATCCGCTATAACGGCGTGCAGCTGCTGGACGATACCGTGCGCCCCAACTTCTGGCGTGCGCCCACAAACAACGACGAGGGCTGCGCAGAGCCGTTTGAATTTGCCTTCTGGAAAACTGCGGGCCTTTATGCCCGGTGCGATGCCCTGACCGCCGAAACAAAGGGCGAGTTCATCACCGTCCGCGCAAACTACACCCTGCCGGGCGGGCAGACGCTGCCCATTGAGTTTGCCATCGACGGCGCAGGCCGCTGCGACATTACGATGACATGGCAGGGCGAAAAGATGGAGCTGCCGGAGTTCGGGCTGCTCTTCCCGCTGCGCCGGGAGCTGACAGAAGTCTCCTACTTGGGTCTTGGCCCCCGGGAAACCACCGCCGACCGCACCGCAGGCGGCAAGATGGGCGCATGGAGCTACAACGTCCGGCAGGACTTTGCCCAGAACACCCCGGTCTACCCGCAGGAGTGCGGCAGCCGCACCGGTGTGTACCGCGCAGCGCTCACCGGCAGCGGATTGAATATAGGCATCGGCTTTGCAGGGGACGGCATGGCCTTCTCTGCCTTGCCCTACACGCCCCATGAACTGGAAAACGCCCGCCATCTCTACGAACTGCCTCGCGATGACAATAAGACCATCGTGCGCTGTGCTGCCTTCCAGCGCGGCGTGGGCGGCGACAACAGCTGGGGCGCAAAGCCCCATGCAGACACCTGCTTTGCGGTGGAGAAGGGGACAGCATTTCATTTTTTAGTTCAAAAATCAAACTATCGCAATTTGCATTTTTAATGCACAAGCAACATCCAAAAACTGCATATCGCAAACAGGTTGTTGAGAATTGCGCTGCTTTCGGCAATGTGCGAGAAAAAGCGAGGGAAACTTTGGCAAAAAGAGAGAGGGCTGGACGGCGCCAGCCCTCTTGTGGGTCACAATTGCGCTATCACCGCGCCAATATCCCCATGGATGCAGACAGACTGCCGCTCGATCTCCGGCGGGCAAATGGCCTGCCCCTGATTGATGCAGACGTAGAATGCGTTTGGATTTTTAGCGGTCATCCGCCAGAACGGATACTTGATGATGACCGGGGTGTTGTAGCCAACACCCAATTCCAGAAAGAGGATGCGCTGCCCCTCGTGGCGGCGCAGAAATTCGCTGTACCGGTCGGCAGCAGTGTGCCAACCCACGTCCTCCACAAAGGTATCGTCTGCACGAAGGTTCATGCTCATGGGTCTGCCGCAGTGCGGGCAGTGGGGAACAAGCTCGGACGGGATATAAGTTTTCAGGATGGTATTCTCCGGCACGGTCAGCTGACCATCCGGTGC
>OGHH01002349.1_pt1 | contig 10988 bp, 11 predicted proteins | sample 1571471 | NCBI WGS metagenome assembly OGHH01 (sample SAMEA2581936, study PRJEB24529) | metagenome | biome: Human gut stool | place: China | collected 2011
GAGCCCATGAGCAACGTTTACGGCGCGCTGTATTCCACTCTTGCCACCGATGACCTTCACCAGCTTCATGATAAAGAACAGCATCACGACAACGATCAGTGTCAGATAAATGCTCTGATATAACATACAGCAGAATACCGCAACAACCGTACATATCGATGAGATCATCTGTGAAAGGGACTGTGCGATCATCTGGCGGAGCGTATCAGTATCGTTGGTATAGCAGCTCATGATATCTCCGTGTGTATGCGTATCAAAATAACGGATTGGCAGGCTCTGCATCTTCTCGAACATCTCATCTCGTATGGTTTTCAGAGTTCCCTGTGCGATCCCTACCATCAGGTAGTTATAAAACCATGTAGAAAATACACCGATCAGGTAAATAACGCCGACCATACAAAGTGCCTTGATCAGCCCGGTATAGACCGGATGATCCATTGCAAGGATCGGGGTGATATAATCATCGATCAGTATCTCGATAAACATTGCCGACGCTACACTTGCAAGTGCACTTAAGATAATACAGATAAATACAACAACCAGCGTCTTCTTATATGCTCCGATATAGGACAGCAGCCGTTTGGCTGTATTTTTATTGACCCTGCTGCCCTGCTCTCTGTCGGGTGTGTCCATCTGTTTCTTCTGTTTACTCATCCTGACCGCCTCCCTTCTGCTGTGATTCATATACTTCTCTGTAGATCGGACTCTTTACGATCAATTCTTCATGCGTACCTACATCCATGATCTTACCATCATCCAATACCACGATCTTATCTGCGTGCTGAACAGAGGAAATTCTCTGCGCAATGATGATCTTGGTCGTGTCCGGCAGGTATTCGGCAAATGCTTTCTGGATCATCGCATCGGTCTTTGTATCAACCGCACTGGTCGAATCATCGAGGATCAATATCTTCGGTTTCTTAAGAAGTGCCCGCGCAATACAAAGACGCTGCTTCTGTCCACCGGAGACATTTGTTCCACCCTGTTCAATGTAGGTATCATATCCATCCGGCATCGCCTCAACGAATTCATCCGCGCAGGCAAGACGGCAGGCTTCTTTTACTTCTTCATCCGTCGCCTGTTCATTTCCCCAGCGGAGGTTCTCTTTTATTGTCCCTGAAAACAGTTCATTCTTCTGAAGAACCATTGCAACTGCATCACGAAGCACCTGCAGGTCATATTTGCGGACATCCACGCCACCGACCATAAGTGTTCCGCCTGTCACATCATACAGACGAGGGATCAACTGGACAAAGGAAGACTTCGATGAACCGGTTCCACCGATAATACCAACGGTCTCACCGGATCGGATCTTAAGATCTGCTCCGTCAATAACTTTCTTATCTGCCCGTTTGCTGTAAGAGAAATCCACATGATCATACACGATCGAACCATCTGCAACAGTCTGAACCGGGTTCTCCGGATTCTGTATCGTAGTTGTCTCCTCAAGCACCTCAACGATACGTTCCGTTGAAGATCTGGATATCATGATCATGACAAATACCATTGATAACATCATAAGTGCCATCAATATCTGCATCGCATATGTGATAAGTGCAGTCAACTTACCGGTCGTAAGTCCAAGTGCTTCATTATTTCCGCTTGCCACAATGGCTTTTGCACCGATCCATGAAATTGCGATCATACATCCATACATGAAGAACTGCATCAAAGGAGAGTTAAATGCCAGGATTCTTTCTGCCTTTACAAAATCCTTATAGATATCACCTGATGCATGTTTGAATTTGCCGATCTCGGCTTCCTGCGAATTAAAGGATTTGACAACCCGCATTCCCTTTACATTTTCCTGAACGATATTATTTAAACCGTCATATTTGTGGAATACCCGTTCGAAGATCGGGTGCACCTTGGTTGCTATAAATATCAGACCGAATCCCATAAACGGAATAACGATCAGGAATATCCATGCCAGCTTTGCATTGATCGTAAAGAAAACGATCACGGAAAAGATCAGCATGATCGGTCCTCTGACTGCAATACGAATGATCATCTGATATGCGTTCTGAATATTCGTTACGTCTGTGGTCAGTCTTGTTACGATAGATGAAGTGGAAAACTTATCTATGTTAGAAAATGAAAATGTCTGGACATTATCATAGATATCCTGTCGCAGATTTGCGGAAAATCCTGCTGACGCTTTCGCACCGAGAACTGCTGCAAGCACACCTGTTAAAAGCTGTAAGGCTGCAAGCACAATCAGCCATGTTCCATCCTTTACGACAATACTCATCTTTCCACCTTCGATACCAAAATCCAACAGATCAGACATACAAAGTGGAATTAAAATCTCAAATACTACTTCAATTACTGCACAGAATATCGTAAGCAGTGTCGGCTTCTTATATTCCCGCAAACTTTTTAATAATTTTCTGATCATACGTCCTCCTTCTTTCTTTATCTGATATTTTCATATAATTTTTCAAGCAGCTTTTTCGCCTGCGCCACCTCATTCTCTGAAAAAGAATGAAGCAGTCTCTGTTCCGCAGCTCTCCTGCCTTCATACATTTTATTGAGCAGTTTTTCAGCTTCACAGGTGCTGCATACCATCTTATTTCGTTTGTTATTCTCATCCAGATGACAGTTCAGATAACCTTTCTTTTCCAGACGGTTCACGATGCCGACAACTGTCGGATGCGCTACATCCAGAAATACCTCGATCTCCTTCTGTGTCACCATTCCACCATTCCAGTACACATATTCAATCACTCTTGCCTGTGAACTGGTCAGATCCACGTCACATAAATATGCGTCAAATCCGGCCTTCAGCTTATCATTGATCCGCTTAATATAATAACCGATGTCCTTCTCCGGACCACACGGCAGCTTTCGATCTGCATCCATATCCTTTTCCTGTTCCATTACGGTTCCTTTCTTTTATTTACAGCTATGTATAATTCCCGGAAAATGCTCTTACATTTAATGTTATATAGCTTGCATATCTTATACATACTATACATCTTTTTTCATGTGTAGCACGCTACATTTTAGTTCAAAAAAAAGAATGTGTCAACACCACTTCCTGTATTTTATATTAAAAAACATAAAATCTTTCTCTTATAGTCAATTATCTAATTATACAAAAAACTCTACAGCACTCGGTCACGGGGATGGTGCTTGTTATAAAATAACATTGCGAGATTTCGTTGTGAACTGCACATTGCCAGTAAATACGAGTGCTTGTCTGAGCCAAAGGCGAGTTAGCACAGGAGTATTTACGAATAGGGCAATGTCCAGAGAACAGAAATCGCAGCACGTTATTTATAACAAGCGCCATCCCCGTGACCGAATGCTGTAGAGTTTCAGAATTCTTTTCTATGAATCACACATCCGGTATCCGACCCCTAATTCATTCGTTATGTAATTCTCCTTACCGGGAACTGCACCGAACTTCTTTCGGATATTCGCCATATTTACCTGCAGCTTCTTCCGGCTTCCCGAATCATTATATCCCCAGATCTCGTTGATGATAAAACTGTAGGTCAGCATCTTACCTGCATGCTCGGATAACAACGCTACAATATTATATTCTGTCTGTGTCAGCTTCACTTCATTTCCGGCGATCGTAACCAGTCTTGCATCATAATTGATAACCAGCTCTCCAACCTCGAATCTTCCTCCCGGCCGCAATCCATCCTCTGCCCGATGCGTAGCGATACGGAGTGCTGAACGTACCCTTGCTACCAGTTCATTTGAACTGAATGGCTTGGTTACATAATCATTTGCGCCCTCATTGAGTGCCTCTACTTTATCCCTCTCATCAGAACGTGCCGATAAAACGATGATCGGTGTAAATGATGATTGCCGCACTTCCCTTAAAAATGTCATTCCATCCCGATCCGGCAATCCCAGATCCAGAATGACCAGATCAGGACGATGGGATGCAAACATCATCTGTCCCCCACGACAGGAATATGCGGAAACAGCCTGATATCCATTTGCTTCCATCAGCGCACTGATCAGATTATTAATATGTTCTTCGTCTTCAATTATCAATATCTTATATCTGTTATTAATCATTCTCTGTTTCCTCCATATCCAGTGTAAACCGCACAACAGCACCGCCATCCTGCAGATTCTCCGCAGAGATCTCACCACCATGTGCTTTTACGATCGTGGTACATACCGCCAACCCGATCCCTGCATTTTTCTTACTGCTGTCAAGTCCTGATTCACCATAAACCAGTTTCCCTGCAAATATATCCTTTACCTTATCAACCGGAATACCACATCCGTTGTCCCGGATCTCAAATACTGCAAAATGCCCACTCGTATATACACGAAGCCCAAGCTTATTCATGCCCTCTGCATGCTGAACTGCATTTTCTAACAGATTCAGGATCAACTGCTCGACTAAGATCGCATCCATCGGAATCATGATCAGTTCATCCGGAATGTCAATCTCAACATTCTGACCTTCATACCGTTTATTGAACTTAACCAGGACAGAATCTAACAGCTCATCCAGCGCAATCGGAATCTTAATGATCTTAACATTTTTTCCATCCAGTCTGGTAATCGATAACATGTTCTCAACCATTCGCGACAGCCATTGTGCATCCTGTTTGATTCCACGAAGCATACTTTTCTTCTGCTCCTCCGTAAATTCATTCTTGTCATCCAACATTGCAGAGCTTGCACCATAAATCGTTGTAAGCGGCGTCCGAAAATCATGGGATACGGATCGGAGCAGATTTGCCCGCATCTTCTCCTGCTCACTCTCTGCCTTTAACTGTTCCTGACTCTTCAACTTATTCGTAAATCCGCAGGTAATAACTGCAATAGCTATCATGATAACGGCAGAGATCATATTTTCCGGGATCGTAAAATTAATCTTAAAATACGGAAATGTAAATGCATAATTTACCGCCAGAATGCTGATGACAGATGCGACCGCACCATATAAGAAACCATCTGTGATAACGGATACCAGAAATACATCCAACAGAAAAATAGAGGGTATCAAAGTCTGATTTCCCCACTCCTTCTGCATAAACAGGGACAACAAAAATCCACATACCAATATCGCTGCTGTAATTAAAAAATTCTTTGTAAAATTCAGGAATCTGTTCATCATTTTCTCCGCTGTATCTTTTTGTAATCTGTTATAACAATCGTATCCATTTCAATCAATTCTGACAATCATTATTATATATTCATATTCTAAACTGTCACAACGTATATTGTAGCACGTTTTATGGTTAAGACATGGTAAAAGGCTAAAAAAAGAAGACCTGATACCTGCGTTTCTCGGTACAACTATCAGATCTTCCTTCATCCGTTCCAATGTATGCTTTTCATATTTTGCAACCATAATCTACTGCACTCATTCTGAGTTTCCACAATCTTGCAGCAAGGAGAGCTGATTGGGCTGAAAAATATATATCCTCTCTGACATAAATGCATATATTATGAACTTTCCCACTCAATAATATATCGGTTTTCGATATATCTATGAAGTTATTATATCAAAACATTTATCAGATACAATAAACCTGTCGTAATCTGCAATGTTTCCGTCGTAATCGACATATTTCTACAAATTCCGGATACGGTTCTCTGCTTATGCAGTCAGATACAGATGAGATTCTTTCCTGTTATTCCACTGGAATCCCTCATGCCGCTCCATAATAAACTGAATGATCTGCTTATTATTCCGTATCTCCTTTCTGTTGTCTGAATTCATCTCAATGCCCTTCATACGAAGTCCGATACCCTTAAGCACAACCTGAATATTTCCATCTGAGGATTCCGATGGTGCGATCTGAATCCGGAGTGTCCGGGGCAGTGACTCTGATACGGAATCCTGCTTATTCTCTCCCTGATCTTCATTCAACAAAATAACATTATGTACCATCCGCTCGATCAGATATCCCATGTCCAATTCTACATTTGTATCAGTCTGAATTTCTTCTGCTGCAACTTCCGGATGAATACCTACACCCTCACAGGCAGATGTAACATTATTTAATACCAGATTCAGGATTGAAAGATTTGTGTATTTTATGTACTCTTTCTGTTTTCCCGGTTTCAGATCTTCCTGTAACTGTCTGATCTGCTCCTGTTCCTTCCGGACATCTCCTGCCAGATCAAGTATATGCACATAATTATACAGATCATGCTTGATATCCCGCAGCCTGTTGTAATCCGCCAGAAGCTTCTCATAATCCTCTTTCTGCTGCTTCATCTTTGCTTCCAGAAAACGTATCATTTTTCTTTGATAGCTATTATATACGATCGTATACAGATGATAAGTAGCTATAAAAGCAGATGCCCAGATTCCCAGTGCTATAAACTGTGACATCAGATTAACCTCTTTTACCATAGTCACAAAATACACAACCAACATCATATATCCGGTTCCAACAGCCAGAATCCACACCATGCTTCTGACAAATGATTGTCTCCGGAACTTCCTGTATGGCATATATTTCCGCATAAACCAGACTTCAATGATCGTTCCTATGCCCTCACGCAAGGCTTCTACTCCAAGCCAGACAAGCAATGCTTTTGCACTGTATAATACCGGTGTATCATTATATGCATATCCAAACAGTTCCTCGATCACTGCTGACATCGTCACCGTAACAAGATCAAATGTCATAATACCCACCATAAATGATACCAAATTTATAACCATGCACTCTTTACGGTATAATACAACGCCTACAAGCATCATCACAAATCCCAAAATATAAATGATGGCACGAAGCCATGCAGGTGCATCTAGCTGTATACTTGTATTTATTAAAACGCGGAGGAAAAACATATTTAAAATATTCAAGCCCAGATAGATCCGGTCTCTTCTTCCACGATCCATTCCCATATAAGCACCCAGATAAATATTAAATTGTAATGCCGTGATCAGGGCTGCTCCGAGCACCTGCAGGAATGTCCATATGTTCATTTCTATCTTCTCTCTTTCTTTATACCGTCATCAATATGCGTATATATATTTTGACATTTTTCTTGTTTTATGGCAACCTTTTTATTATAATATTACCAGTTAAGCAAAATGTTTTCTACATTGAAATTACCAATTACAGGGGGGATACCATATATGAAACTCAAACTTCTAATATGTGATGATTCAGATCTACAATTAAAAGAAACAACCAGTTTTGCACATTCCTGTTTGGATGCTTCTGAATCCTTCACTTTCAGAATCGACTCCTACGAGCCAGAGAAATTAAAAAAATTGCTTGAGACCGATACGATTAATTATGATATTGCAATCTTAGATATCGAAATGGGGGACTTCAACGGTATCGATTTTGCTTCCGAGCTTAATCAATGCTGCCCACAGTGTGCAGTTATCTTCCTCACCAGCCATACCGACTATATATCTGAATCTTACGAAGTCCGTCACATATATTATGTTACAAAGGATTCCATACAACAATATCTGCCTAAGGCACTGGATAAAGCGATTCAGCTTGTAATTGAACGAAAAGCACGCTTTCTGGACGTTATCTCCAACCGAAAACGGTACACCCTTTCATGCGGAACGATCACTCATATTGAACGGCTCAGCCGCGAGATTATTATTTATACTGACGATGGGGAAGCCTATAAAGTGTACGAATCCCTTCAGGCTGTAAGCGAACGACTGCCGTCCTATTTCTCGCAATGCCATAGTTCTTTCATGGTCAATCTTGGATATGTAAAAAATTTATCCTCACAGGAAACCGAGCTGACCGGCGGCATCAAATTGCCTGTTGGCAGACGCTATGCCAAACCATTCAAAGCCGACTACCTCAAATATATCTCCGAACACGCTATGTTGTAAATTACAAACACACAAACCATGGCTGTTCTGTATGCCTTTTACAACATGATCGCTACTTCAAAGGCATCACCCTTGTCCGTGAACTCGACCGTTCCATCGTACCTGGCAACAATCTGCCTGATAATACGAACACCTCTGCCGTGGTTTTCTGCATCTGACTTCGTTGTATGGAACTGATTCTCCATAACGGCGATCTCCGTTCTTTTGGAATTTTTAACAGTGATAAAGAAGTTACTCCCACGATTCAATATCGATACATGTATGAATCTTTTATTTTCCCCATTTGCATCCTGCACCGGCACACACTCGGCTGCTTCGATCGCATTGTCTAACAGATTGGCAAACAGACGAATCTTATCGACATCCTCCATACGAATCTCCGGTAACCCGGTTGGAATATTATAAGTAAATGCAATCTGCTTCTTTCTTGCAAGATCCCGCTTATCTGAGACCGCACAGTCAAGGATTGTGTCATTTGTCACAATCATCTGCCTGATCTCCTCAATTTCCTTCTTCTTTTTTTCTATGTACTCTTCGGTGTCTTTCTGCTCCCGGATCATTTCATTGATCTCGTTTGAAATCTCATATATCTTTTTGCTGGTGTCTTCTATACTCTTCATATGCGTATATGAAGATTGGATACTTTCTACAAACTGTTGTCTTTTTTTCTTCAGATTTCTTGCTGAAATGATATTGTAGATCAGTGATCCTATAAGCACAATAACTACTGCTACTATGATCATCCAGTTTTTCTCGTTCATCTGTGGCATATTTATCCTCTGGTCAAACATATTTTTTCATATATTCTGTTATCTGAATTCTCCAAAAAGCACTATAAATTTTAGTATATCTATTATTTCTTTCCTGTCAATAATATTTTTATCTCTAGTTTTCTGTTTCAGATAACACCCAGACTGTGTTTTTCTCTTTCTATAAAAATTGTATAAACAGGTTGACTCTTTTTATTTTAAAGTTATAATAGTTCTAAAAAGAACTTAATTAGGAAATGAGGAATATCTATGATCCTACAATCACCATCCAATATTTTTGATATGACAAAAAGCCTGATGAAGCTTCAGGAAAAATATCTTGAAAGCATCCGGACAGACTATAAGCTTTCACGGATTGAAGTTATCATCATTACTTTTTTAATAATCCGGCACATGATACTGCCAGAGATATCGTAGCGTTTCGTATGCTGCAGCGTGGAAATGTATCCACAGCCATTGATTCTCTCGCCGACAAAGGCTATCTGACCAGACATCCGGATACAAATGATAAACGGATCATTCATCTGAAGCTCTCTGATAGATCAATTCCCGTTGTACATGCGATCGAGAAAAAGCAGGATGAACTGATCTCCTGCATCTTTGAAGGTTTTTCAGATGATGAAAAGAAGAATTTTGCATCCTATAACAAGCGTTTGTATGACAATGTGTTATCGCATTTAAAATAACATGATCACACCCTGTCACCTGAATACTTCGCAGTTCGGACAATACTATATTCAGGCAAGCTTATATCACAATTAACTTTTATACAATATAAAACATCAATCAAAGGAACGAGGAATATACATGAAGAAACAAAGACAAGCCTACAGCATGACTGATTCTCCAAACAACACATCAAAAGCTTCACCACCAACCGGCGGAGAATCCATATCGAAAAACGGAAGAAGCAACCAACCGAACCGGATTGCCCACAACGCAGGCTCATCCGACCGGGAATTTCTGGCAAAAGAACCGATCGGTAAATTATTGGCAAAGCTCGCACTTCCTACAGTCGCCGCACAGATGATCAATATGCTGTATAACATCGTTGATCGTATTTACATTGGTCATATTCCACAAAACGGTTCACTGGCACTTACCGGTGTCGGTGTCTGTATGCCCCTTATCATGATCATCTCCGCTTTCGCGGCTCTGGTCGGAAATGGCGGTGCTCCACGGGCTACCATCTATATGGGCAAAAATAAAAAAGACGATGCCGAGAAAATCCTCGGTAACTGTTTTACCATGCAGATCATCTTATCCGTTATACTGACTGCTGTTCTTCTGATCTGGAATCGCGATCTGCTTCTGGCATTCGGTGCAAGTAAGAATACCATTAACTATGCAACCTCATATATGAATATCTACGCAATCGGCACAATCTTTGTACAGCTCACTCTGGGTATGAATGCATTTATCACTGCACAGGGCTTCGCCAAAGAAGGTATGTTGTCCGTACTGATCGGTGCGATCGCGAATATCATCTTAGACCCGATCTTTATCTTTGCGCTTCATATGAGGGTAAAAGGTGCGGCTCTTGCAACGATCATTTCTCAGGGCTGTTCCTGCATCTGGGTCTTAAGCTTCCTCTTCGGCAAACGGACAACACTCCGTATCCGTGTGAAAAACCTCGGTTTGCAGGCCTCCTATATCCTGCCATGTCTGGCACTCGGTTCTGCTGTCTTTATCATGCAGGGAAGTGAAAGTATCATATCTGTGTGCTTCAACTCCTCCCTTCTGAAATATGGCGGAGATATGGCAGTCGGTGCTATGACGATCCTTACCAGCGTCATGCAGTTCGCCATGCTCCCACTTCAGGGACTTGGGCAGGGTGCTCAGCCGATCATCAGTTATAACTATGGTGCAAAAAATGCATCCCGAGTAAAGGATGCATTCAAACTTCTGCTAAAGGTCAGCCTGACATATTCTGTTTTATTATGGCTTTGCATTATGTGTTTCCCTCAGGTTTTTGCATCCATCTTTACCCCGGATACAGCCCTGATCGCATTTACCAAGGATGCACTTAGATACTACCTTGCGGTTATGTTCTTATTTGGAATCCAGATCTCCTGTCAGATGACATTCAATGCTCTCGGCAACGCTCCGGCATCCATCATCGTTGCGATCATGCGTAAATTCGTCCTGTTGATCCCATTGATCTTCATTATGCCGCATATCTACACCGCAGATAAGACAATGGCTGTCTACATGGCAGAACCGATCGCAGACCTGATCGCCGTAACCTTCACCGCCATCCTGTTCTTCTTCCAGTTCAGAAAGGCACTACGGGAGATTGAATAAATTAATTAATAATCCCATCCGGTCGTTTATATTTTTCATCGAGCTTTTTCATGCTTTAATTCAGGCAACACCGTGGCACACATTGTAACGAAGCTGGCACATCCGCC
>OGHH01002352.1_pt1 | contig 10975 bp, 10 predicted proteins | sample 1571471 | NCBI WGS metagenome assembly OGHH01 (sample SAMEA2581936, study PRJEB24529) | metagenome | biome: Human gut stool | place: China | collected 2011
TCCCGAGCCTGCGCCTGCTCCTATGCCTGTTCCCGAGCCTGTGCCTGCTCCTATGCCGATTCCCGAGCCTGTGCCTGCTCCCACACCGATTCCCGCACCTGAGCCCCAGCCCGTTCCCGCTCAGCCGAAAGCAAACTCCGCTTCTGCGTTCTGTACATACTGCGGAAACGCAGTGAAGCCCGGCGCGAAGTTCTGCCCGTTCTGCGGGAAGCCTCTAGTTTAAATGAATCACGGCGGTTCCGATGAGCCGCCGTTTTTATTTACGGTTCGCTTGACAAGCCGGGTCGGAGGGGGTATAATAGAAACATCAATTCACTGAGAGGAAATTATGACCGAGATAACAGTAACCAAAAACGACGCCGGGCAGCGCGCCGACAGATTCCTCACCAAAGCCTACCCGAACCTGTCGCTGCCGCTTATCTGCAAGCTGATGCGCAAGAAGCGGATAAAGCTCAACGGAGCCAGAACCGAACCGAACGTGAAGCTCAGCGAGGGGGACGTGTTCCGGTTTTACCTGAGCGACGAGCTGCTTGACACCCTGGCTTTTGGCCGCAGGGTTGTCCTGGCCGTAACCTTCCAGAAGGTTGATAACGCCCCAGATACCAAGACCTGCGCCAAGCGCGATAACCAAAGTCTGCAATACACCAACTGCGCTGTTGAAAAACTCCATATAAACCTCGCTTTCTGCCGCTGTGCGGCTCAAAAAAAGTTGTTGAAAATGAAAATGCCGCCGTTATTCCTCGGCGGCTGCGTCCTCGTCGGACAAATCTATTTCGTATATGTCAAAGGCTTCATCGGGCTTTACGATTGCCGGACGGGTAGACATATACCGTTCCACGTCAAAAGCGTTTCTTTTGTCGAAGTCGGAAAGGTATTTGTAGTTCGGGTGTTTCGTGATGTCGTATTTGTCGCTTAAAAAGGGACGCACACCGCGTAGCTGCAAAATACATTTCCCACCGTCCATAACTGCTATTTCGTCCTGTGTCATCAGCTCCTTTCCTAATTTTTGATAAGTAAGTCCATGAGAAACCTGCGTGCCGCGATTTTCGGAAGTATTGAAACTGTCGATTGTTTCCCGTCCCAAGTTATCCGAAATATCCTTTGCATTTTTCCCACGTCCTCCCAAAAACAAGGTGCTGTCGGCATTATCAAGTATGATTTCTGCCGCGTCCTTGTAAATGGCTTTTAGTTGGCTCTGCGATTGCAGAATGATAGAAGCGGACATTTCCCTGCTGCGAATGGTCGCAATTAACTTATCAAAGCGGGGTATCTGCCCGATGTTGGCAAATTCATCAAGCAAAAACCGGACATGAATAGGCAATTTGCCGTTGTATTCGTCGTCCGCTTTATCACAAAGCAAATTGAAAAGCTGCGATTGCAGAATAGCGATAACAAAATTAAAGGTGTCGTCGGTATCGCTCATTATGAGGAAAAGCGCGGTTTTCCTGTCGCCCAATGTATCAAGTTCCAATTCATCATAGGACATGAGTTCCCGGAGTTCCTCTATATCAAAAGGGGCAAGACGCGCACCGCAAGAAATAAGGATTGACTTTGCCGTTTTGCCCGCCGCCAATTTGTATTTTTTATATTGCTTCACCGCGAAATGGTCGGGGCTGCGTTCTTCTAAATCGGCAAAGAGCAGATCAACGGGGCTTTGGTATTCCTCGTCGTCCTCGCGTGCTTCGCTTGCATTGATAAGTTCAAGCAGCGTTGTAAAGTTCATTTCCTCGGCGGGGGATTCATACCAAATGTAGCCGATCAACGCGCAATATAATAATCTCTCGGCTTTCACCCAAAAATCTTCCGCGCTTTTTTCTCCCTCGCCTTTGGTATTGACAATAAGGGTATTGACAACCTTTAACACGTCCTTTTCGCTGCGGATATACACAAAGGGGTTATATCGCATGGATTTCTTGAAGTTTATCGTATTCAGCACTTTTATCTTGTAGCCGCCGCGCTGCAAGAGCTTTCCGCACTCGATTAAGACGGTGCCTTTTGGGTCGGTCAAGACGTAGGAAGAATGAAGCTGCATTAAATTAGGCTTTACGAAAAACCTTGTCTTGCCGCTGCCGCTGCCGCCGATCACCACGACGTTTTTATTTCTCGCATATTTCGGCTGCTTCGGGCGGCTGTTCATGGTAAGGCGTTCGGTCTGCGTCAAAATGATGTTGTTCTGAAAATCCGGGTCGATGTAGGGCTTTATATCTTCGGCGTTGCCCCAACGTGCGCTGCCGTATTCTGCGCCCTTGCGGTATTTCTTTGCGTTTTTCCCTTTGACATAGACAATCAGACGGATAACCACCGCGCCGACAATGCCGATAAGCAAATCCAACGGGTGAACGCTCGGCAAGGCATTTGAAAACGCTTCGGAAAATCCCTGTGTGATATTGAGTATCTTTTCGGAAATATCCGCGCCGGGGGCAAGCCGCACCGCCTGTCCCACCTTATCAAAGAGATAGACAAAGAACACATAGGGGATATTCGGGATTATCAACTTTTTGTAGTTCATCTGCTTCATATCTCGCGCCCCCTGTCTATTTTCTTTACCTTGTCGCGGGCGGCGTTAAGCTGCTTCGCCTTGTCCTTTGCTGCGGCAAGGGCTTTGCGGATAGAGGGCTTTTTATCCCTGTTCAGCTTCTTTGCGGAAAACTCTTGAAACGCTGCGGTCATAACGTCCGCGTCCCTGCCTTTGAAAAACACAAGGTAACGGGTCTGTTCGCCCTTAACCTTTTTCAGCGAAAAATCTATGTTGTACTTCTTCGCGGTACTCTCAAAGGCTTTGATATTGCTGTCGGTGATCTCGATGTTGGAAACACCCGCATTTTGCTTCATAAGCTGCCGCATGGTCTGTTTCCCATGCGGGGCTTTGCTTTTCTGCTCCAAAAACTTCTTGATTGCTTTCTGCAACGCCTGTTCGGTAAGCCTTGCCGCGCCTTTTCCCACATTGACGGATAGGGCAATCGTTTTTTGGGTTACTTCCTCCTGCAAGGTATCAACTCCTTTCCCGGTAAACTGCGGCTATGCTCATTTGCTGCCGTAAAAGTCGTGATTGACAAGGGCGGTATAGTAGCTGTCAATGGTACTCGGTGCGTTGAACAGCACCGCTTTTAGATACTGCTTGATGTTGCGGATTTTGGTTGTGTTCTCCCTCATGCAGTCCAAAACAAACTCAACGTGGCTGCTATTCAGCTTCATAAACTTTGATTTGACAAGTTCGGCGGGGTAGTCGTCCCCGGCGATACGGATTGTCTTTCGGGCTGTGCAGACGGTTTCCAGCATGATTTCTACAATCTCGTCCAAACGGTCTTTATCCATTTTGGGGTCTTGAATGAGAATGTCATAGTCGATGTTGTCTTTGATGATTTCCCGATAAATCTCTATTGCGCTGTTTGTTTTCGCTTCCGTTCTTTTCCTTTCCGGCGGCGTAGCCGCTTCGTCCTGCTCATAAGGCAAGGGATTTAGGGAATGGAAAGGAATGGAATGGGTACTTGATAAATCAGTAATTGATTGTTCTTTACTTGATATATCTTTATTTAATTGCGTTGGATTTTCCAACGTAGGTTTTTCCAACGTAGGTTTTTCCAACGTTGGATTATCCAATGTTGGATTTTCCAATGTAGGTAAATCCGATGTAGGCGGCTGTTCGCTGCTGGTAGCTGCTTCCGGCTCTTTGGGCTGCGGCTGCTCGTATATGACATAATCCGCACCGCGCAAACGTCCTTTCTCGTCGCGTTCCCGGCTGCGGACGATATATCCGGCTTTTTCAAGTTCTTTGACCGCTTCGCGGATTGCGTCGATCTTCTCCCGGTTGATATGGGATAAGCCCGCAAGGGTATAATCCCAATCTTCGGGCAGCGAAAGCATTTGCGACAACAAGCCCTTTGCCTTTAAGGACAATTCCTTGTTTCGCAAGTGGTGGTTGCTCATAACGGTATATCCCGTATTTCGCTCCACTCTGAAAACTGCCATATTTCCTCACTTCCTCTCTTGGTATGCGTGGACAATTAGAAAGCCGTTTTCGGCTGTTTTGGTATTGCAATATGCCCTTTGCCGTTTTCGCGTCTGCAAAGCCGCATGGCACAAGGGCTTTTGCCCGTCTATTTGTCCATGCTGGCGTGCGTTTTCCGCGTCCTTTTGCCGGGGCAATAGGGACACTCTTTGAAAACGCAAAACTCATATTTCCACCCGGGGCGGTAGAAACGGCAAGTGCCGCAATCTTCATCATCTCCGGCACAACCGGATTGATAGCGGTCAAATCCCGGCTTCTGCTGCATGAGCAATTCAAACGCCCGCTGCTTGCCCTTTGTGAAATACATTCCGGCTGCACCTCCTTTCCTGCGGGCATAAAAAAACGGCGTTACTTTCTCCCCCAAAGGGGTTAAGGTAACGCCGTTTGTGTGCGTATTCAGTTTTTAACACATTCCCTGTCTATCCGCTGTCCGCAAAACCATTGATTTTATTAGCTTTTTGCCGCTATCGCTATCACACCTCATTATTTAACCGTCCGGACTTTAAGCGGATGGAAGAAATGGTGGAAGCCGGGATTATCGGCAGGATCGTAGTCAAAGACCTCTCCCGTTTTGGTCGTGAGCAGGTCGAAATGGGGCGTCTGACGCAGGTGGTTTATCCCACGCTCGGTGTTACCTTTATTTCATTATCGGAAAACGTAAACAGCAAAACCGGTGCCGGTATGGAAATGATGCCGTTCTATAACATTTTCAATGAATGGTATGCAGCACAAACCAGTCAGAAAATCCGTCAGGTCTGGAAAACTAAATCCGAACACGGAGAGCGTGTTTCATCCACTGTTCCGTATGGTTACAAGAAATCCGAAAAGGACAAGAAAAACTGGGTGGTCGACGAGCCTGCGGCGGCAATCGTGAAAAGAATTTATGCATTATGTCTCAACGGCAGAGGTCCTTCGCAGATTGCACGGCAGTTGGAAGATGAAAAGATTCTTTCGCCCGCCGGCTATTACGACAGCATCGGCAAAAAGCATTCTACAAAGAATGTTAAAAATCCCTACGGATGGGATTCAACCACTATCGTGAATATACTGGAGAACCGTCAATATACTGGATGTACAGTAAACTTCAAATCTACAACTGTCAGTTACAAAGTCCACAAAAAGATCTACAATCCTACCGAAAGTCAACAAATCATTCCTAATACACAGGAGACAATTGTTTCAGAGGAAGTATGGCTGAAAGTGCAGGAAATACGAGAGCATCGTATCCGCCCGACTGCTACCGGAAAGACAAGCAAATTCGCAGGGCTTCTCTACTGCGCAGACTGTGGTGCAAAGCTCCACTATTGCGCAGCGAAAAGTATGACCGCAGAACAGGAATGTTACCGCTGCTCCAATTACAAAAGCGGGCGTGGGACTTGTAAAATCCATTATATCCGAAACGTAGTTCTTGAAAAGATTGTTTTGGAAGCAATCAGCGATTTCGTTGATTTTGTCCGTTGTTACGAACCGGTATTTCTGTATATGCTGGCAAAGAAGAATGATTCAGTTCGGCAGGCAGAATATCAGCGGCTTCAGCAGTTTGTACGTAACGGTGAAAAACGTATTGATGAAATTGATCGTCTGATTGAATCTCTGTATGAGGATCGTGTTTTGAGAAATGTGGAAGATACCCGCTATCAGCGTATGATGCAGAAATACGAAAAAGAGCAGCGCGATCTGACGGCAGAGGTCGAGAACGCAAAAGCCGAATTGCAGTCCGCCGATCAGAAAACTGTTGACCTCCGTCTGCTTCTGAAAACAGTTCGCGAAATCACGGAAGTTAAGGAACTAACCTCCGGACTCATTCACTCTCTCATTGAGAGAATCGAAGTCCACAACAATGATAAATACGACGGTCATTGCCACGTAAAGGTAGATATTTATTTCTCCGTTATTGGAATGATGGATATTCCTGATGAAAAGGAAATTCAGGCGATGATGGAGGAAGTTAAAAAGAATCCGCAGAAATACAGATATGTGGCATAAAAAGGAGAAAGGTGTAACCCCGATTTGTCGGGATTACACCAATTCTTCAAAAAAGATCCTTACGACACGTCGCCATTTGCGGGTCTGTTCCTTTTTTGCCATAAAATTTGATTCCCGGCACATACTACCTCCAGAAACGGAGGGATCGCATGGAAAAAATCTCGAATGATTACCGGGAAAACGTCCGGGTGCTGGACGGCCTTTTAGGCGTGGGCCGCAGCTGCGACATGGTGAGCCGGGATTACCTGATCGGCGGACGGCGGGCCCGGCTGTGGGTGGTGGACGGCTTTGGCAGCGACAGCATCCTTGAGCGGATGGGGGCCTTCTGGCTGACACTGAAGCCGGAAAACGTGGTGGGTCTCACCGAAATGCAGGACTTTCTGGATCGGTATATTACCTTTTCAGAATCCAACGTCACCTTTGACATATCCGACGCCGTGACCTCCGTATTTTTGGGAAAATCCCTGCTGGCGGTGGAGGGACTGGCGGGGGTGGCGCTGATGGACGCCAAGGGCTCCCCCAGCCGGAGCGTACACGAGCCGCCGGACGGCAAGGTGCTCCGGGGCAGCCACGACGGCTTTGTAGAGGCAGTGGTGCCCAATATGGCGCTGCTGCGCCGCCGCATCCGGGACCCGCACCTCACTATGGAGGGGCACAAGGTTGGTTCCCGCACCCATAATGACGCGGTCCTCTGCTATCTGGATGACAAGGTGGATCAGGACCTGCTGCGGAAGCTCCGGGGCAAGCTGCTGGGACTGGATGTCCGCTCCCTCTCCATGGCCCAGGAAAGTCTGGCGGAGGCTATTCGGCCTAAGCAGTGGTATAATCCGTTTCCGAAAGTGCGCTATACAGAACGGCCCGACGCGGCGGCGGCCAGCATCATGGAGGGGAGCATCGTTCTGATGGTGGACAATTCCCCCTCTGTGATGATCCTGCCCACCGGCTTTTTCGATTTCACACAGGAATCCAATGACTATTACTTTCCGCCCTTGGTGGGTACCTATCTCCGGGTCCTGCGGGTGACGGTATTTCTCCTTTCTTTATTTATTACCCCGGCGTGGTATCTCATGGTCAGCGAACCGAACCGCTTGCCGGGGTGGCTGAATTTCCTGTCTTCCCCGGAACCGGTGTCCTTGAGCCTGCTGAGTCAGCTTCTGGTGGTAGAATTTCTCATCGACGTATTGAAGCTGGCGTCCCTGAACACACCGGACAGTCTTTCCAATTCCTTTTCCATGCTGGGGGCGCTGGTTCTGGGGGATTTTGCGGTGCAGGCCGGGTGGCTGGGGCCGGAGGTTCTGGTGTATATGGCCTTCGTGTCCGTGGCGGGGTTTGCCCATCCCAGCTACGAGCTGGGCTACGCCTTCAAGCTGCTGCGGGTGGCACTGCTGTTGGCGACGGCGGCCTTTGATGTCTGGGGGTTTTGTCTGGGCGTGGTGGGGATCTTCGTCCTGCTGTGCACCACAAAGCCTTTAGTTGGGAAAGGGTATCTCTATCCGCTGGTTCCCTTCAACGGCAAGGCGCTGCTGCGGCTGCTGGTCCGGGAGCCTATCAGCCGGGACAATACCTGAGAGCCTGCCAATAGAGCGGTGAGCTTTCCGCAGCGGGCAGAAAGAGCTTTTTCAATATGTTAAGCAGCCGTTTTCTCAATGAAGGCGGCTGTTTCTTCATTTGCGGGAGTGGTGCATAAGCCTGCGGATTTTGGAACGTGCGTGTCGAAATATGTTGATTGGGATTTTTGACAATTGCCGCAATCGATTACGTCGAAAATTCTATGAAAATACCAAGAAGTCCATGAGTTTTTTCCTATATCAGCGAAGTTTTTTCTATCGCTTTTTCAAAAGGGAGCCGATACAATAGCATCATAACGGCAAGGCGGCCTGACCGCCTTGAACGGATGATCAATGATCTTGAGGAGGAACTAAGATGAAAAAGACACTTGCAATTCTCCTGTCTGCTGTCATGATGCTGGGCCTGTTGGCCGGCTGCGGCAGCAAGACCACGGAGCAGCCCTCTACCTCTGGCACTGAGAACACGGAGACCGCCGCGCTGAACGTGGGCGTGTTCTACTATGACTACTCTGACGTGTACATCTCCAGCGTCCGCAGCTCCATGGATGAGCAGCTCAAGGCTATGGGCGTGAACTACACCAACTATGACGGTGCTGGCAACCAGGCCCAGCAGACCGACCAGATCAACACCGCCATCTCCAACGGCGCCAACCTGCTGATCGTCAACATCGTTGAGACTTCCTCTCCCGATGCCGCTCAGAACGCTGTTGAGGCCGCTAAGACCGCCGGTATCCCCATCATCTTCTTCAACCGTGAGGTTTCTGACGATGTTGTGAACAGCTATGAGAAGTGCGCCTTCGTCGGCACCAACGCTCCCGAGGCTGGCCACATGCAGGGCCAGATGGTCGGCGAGTATCTGCTGGAGAACTATGACACCGTGGACCTGAACGGCGACGGCGTCATCTCCTACGTGATGTTCAAGGGTCAGGAAGGCAACGCTGAGGCTGAGGCCCGTACTCAGTTCGGCGTGGAGGACGCCAACGCTGTCCTGACTGCCGCTGGCAAGCCCGAGCTGGCTTACTACAACGCTTCCGCTACCGATAAGTACCTGGTCGATCAGGGCGGCAAGTGGTCCGCTCAGGCTGCTAACGACTACATGGCCACCATCCTCCCCGAGTATTCCGAGGCTAACGGCAACATGGTCGAGCTGGTTATCTGCAACAACGACGACATGGCGTATGGCGCTGTGATGGCTCTGCAGAACGCTGGCTACAACCACGGCGAAGGCACCACCGCGATCCCCGTGTTCGGCGTGGACGCGACCGACGTTGCGAAGGATCTGATCAACAACGGCTACATGGTCGGCACCATCAAGCAGGACAACGTTGGTATGGCGGACGCTGTTGCGACCATCACGGCGAACCTGATTGCCGGCAAGGAAAACAAGTTCGAGGGTCTGAACGAGAACTACGTTATCGTTGACAACTGGTTCGTGCAGATTCCCTACGCTGTGTACACTGGCGAGTAATTCTTCCCTGAGCACTTCGGGCGGAGAGAACCGAATGGTTCTCTCCGTCTTTCACTGCTGACCAACATATGGCAAGCAGCATTCGACTTGCTCTCCGGCAGGTCGGTACCCACGGTATCATCCGCCGCTTTACAATCGTTTGTTCTCGTTGAATTCCAGGAAAGGAAAAGACAAACATGCAAAAAGACGATGTTTTGCTGCGCATGGAAGGCATCTGCAAGTCCTTCCCCGGCGTCAAAGCGCTTGACGATGCACAGCTGACCGTCCGTCCCGGTACCGTCCATGCACTCACGGGAGAAAACGGTTAACTTCAAGTCTTCCCGCGATGCGCTGGACAACGGCGTCGCCATGGTGCATCAGGAGCTGAATCAGGCGCTGAAGCGTAGCGTGATGGACAACATTTGGCTCGGGCGCTATCCGCGAATCAAGCTCGGCGGCGCTAAGATGCCCTTCGTTTCCGACAAGGCCGAATACGACATGACCATGGAGGTCTTTAAGGATCTGAATTTTGAGAAATTCGGCATCAACATCAACCCGCGTACCATCATGTCCACCATGCCCGTTTCGCGCCGTCAGATGGCGGAAATTGCAAAAGCTGTTTCCTTCAACTCCAAGATTATTGTGCTGGACGAGCCGACCTCTTCCCTGACCGAGGCGGAGGTTGAGGTGCTCTTCTCCATCATCAATATGCTCAAGGCACGCGGCGTAGGCATCGTTTATATCTCCCACAAGATGAAGGAAATCTGGCGCATTGCCGACGACGTGACCGTTATGCGCGACGGACGCTGGATTACCACCCGCCACAAGACCGAATACGGCACGGACGACGATTCCTTCCGCGCAGAGGTCATTCGGAACATGTGCGGTCGCGAGCTGAGCGCAGCCTATCCGCCCAAGGATAACATCGTCCACGACGATCCGATGATCGTGGTGGAGGGCTTGACCGCCAAATACAATCAGCTGCGCGACGCCAGCTTCACGCTCCACAAGGGCGAGATCCTGGGCGTAGCGGGTTTGGATGGCTCCGGCCGTACCGAGCTGCTGGAAACCCTTTTCGGCTATCGCACCCGTCAAAGCGGCACCATCAAGAAGTTCAACTTCGGCTTCCGCGCCGCGCAGGGCGGTACTCCTGAAGACTACAGCATGGAAGTACACGACATCAATGGCACGCAGGTGGGCGAGGAAATTTCCAACTTGTCACCCAACAGCGCCATCAAGCAGGGCTTTGCGCTGGTCACCGAGGAACGCCGCGCAACTGGCATTTTCGGCATCCTTGACATCCGCGCAAACACCGTCATCGCCAACCTGAAGAACTACAAGCTGGGGAAATTCCCGCTGCTCAGCGACGCAAAAATGGCTCGGGATACGGATCGCATGATTGAAGCGATGCACATCAAAACGCCCAGTCAGCGTCAGCAGATTAAGAATCTGTCCGGCGGCAATCAGCAGAAGATCATCTTAGCCAGGGAAATGGAAAATCACCCGGAACTTTTAGTAGCAGTCCATCCAACCAGAGGTCTGGACATCGGGGCTTCCCAGTATGTACACGATACCATGATCGAAGCAAGGGACAAGGGCTGTGGGATCTTATTGATCAGTGCGGATTTTGATGAAGTCCTAAAACTTTCAGACCGGATCCTGGTTATGTTTGAAGGCCAGGTCATGGGAATTTATTCTGGTGAAAATCCGCCGGTAGAAGAAATATCCCTGGCAATGGCAGGAAAGGAGGAATAGGGAAATGAAATTAAAAGATAATCTGGCAAAGATCCTGATCCCCATTCTGTCGATCCTGATCGCATTTATAGCAGGAGGGATCATCATCCTGTGTCTGGGGAAAAATCCGGTGGAAGCTTATGGATACCTGTTTTCCGGTGCATTTGGAAGCGGACGTAAGATGGGGCAGACTTTAGTAATTGCATGTCCGCTGATCTTTACCGGACTTGC
>OGHH01002362.1_pt1 | contig 10936 bp, 5 predicted proteins | sample 1571471 | NCBI WGS metagenome assembly OGHH01 (sample SAMEA2581936, study PRJEB24529) | metagenome | biome: Human gut stool | place: China | collected 2011
GGATGCACAGATAGATGCTTATAACAAGCAGATTGTTGCTTATCAGGACATGGTTTTGGGGCAGGTTTACATCAAAGACTATAGTCGTGATGAAAAGACCGGAAATTATGTACTCACTTTGAGCGATGGAACGGCTGTGACGGTTTACAGCGGAAATCCGGATGACGAAATACCGCAAATGTATATTGCAGATGATGGCACGTGGCATTACACGCAGGACGGTGCAGATTATGTCCTGACAGATGATGCCGGAAATACGATTACTGCATGGCCGGTAGATGGAAAAGATGGGGTAACTCCTCGATGCAGAAGGCTACTGGCTAGTTTCTATGGATGGGGGTGCCACTTGGGAACGTCTTGGAGGAACTAACCCTATCGCAAGTCCGGACATGATGTTGCCTAGTATTTTTCAGTCTGTAACGGTTAGCGAGGATGGCAAGTCAATGACATTTGTAGTGGCTTCTACGGGCAACTCAGTAACGGTTCCTGTGGGAGTTGACAATTCTTTTGGTTTGGAACTTACAGGAGGAAACCTTGTGACTGTGGTAGCGGGTGCGTCTGTAGATATATCTATTACGCAGACCAATGTAAAGGAGATTGTTATTGAGTCAACTCCGTTGCAGGTGGAAGTGACTGAAACGAATTTGAAAGTGACAGCTCCAGCTGGCCTTTCAGGTTCTTATACGTTGTATTTGAAAGTCTTCTCGGCAGAAGGCTACTGTAAGCTGGTTACGGTAAACGTGACAGTTCGTTAAGAGTATGAACAATAGGTTAACAAAACAAGATGTACATTATGAAAATCTATAAATATATAGGTGTGGCCCTGATGGTATTGGCATTGGGAGCATGTAAGACCGATGATCTGGAAAGAGACATTGATGCCTTGAAAGATCGTGTAACTGCCATGGAAGCAAAGGTCGATCGGTTGAATGAAAGCATGAACATGATACGTGTGGCCTTGGACGGGAACAAGACCATCCAAAATTATACGGAAAATGAGGATGGAAGCTATACTTTGACGCTAAGTGATGGGAATACAATCACGCTGACTCAGGGGAAAATAGGAACTATAGATGAGTATCAGGAAGTGAGCATTTCCAGCAATGGTAATTGGGTGATTGGCGGTGTGGAAACGAAGCACCATGCAGTGGCTGCAAATGGTGAACCGGGAGTTACTCCTCAGTTCCGTCTGGCTATGGAGTCGGAAGGCAAATACTACTGGGAAGTAAGCTATGACGGCAAGCTGACTTGGGAAGAAGTGAAGAATCAGCAAGGAACTCGTGTATATGCTTCTGCAAGTGGAAGTTCTTCTGTGGCTGGCCCGATAGCATCTGCTGCTCCTAATGCGACAGGAGATAAATTCGAAATTACTTTAACGGGTAGTGATACGAAATATGAGATTCCTATCGTTTCGGGTCTGGCATGTGCCATTACGGAACCGAATCCGGAAGATATGGAAAATGGATACTGGATTGTGCCGACTAATACAGGAGCGACTACTTCTATCGATTTGAAAGGAGAAGCGGTGTTGATAAGTGCACCGGAAGGTTGGACTGTAACTGCATCAATAGATAATTCTAATCCGACGACTTTGTCTGTTACCCCTCCGAATCAAGATGGAGCGGAAGGTGTCATTATTTTGCAAGTTCATAAAGGCTTACATTGGGCCGTTGATCAAATTAAGGTACGTTCTAAAAAAGTGATAACGAGCTGGAAGGCGGAATATGAGCAAGGAGGTTTCTATATTGGCGATGAGCTGGTAAATAGTGAAACTTATCCTACGTTGGCAAATGAAGGGAATTTGATTGAAGATGGAGGTACAATTTCAAATTCTGGTGTACATTTTATAAAAGGTGGAGCAGCAATTTCTATATCATCCCCAAGTATTGAGAATACAGATCCATTGGTTATAGTTGGAGATGATCCTAATAACCCACCTACAATTACTCTTGGAGGTTATTTTTTTAGCAGTGAAAATTTGTTATGTAAGAATGTGAAACTTGTGCGTACCGGTACATATATGTTTAATGTAAAAAACGATGTAAATAAAGTTATCTTTGATCAATGTGAAATAGAACTTAGTGGTAGTTTTGGTTATTCCGGTAATTCTAAAACAATTGTTGATTTTCAGTTTGTCAATAATAAAGTGAAATTTATAGGAGCGACTGAAAGTTTAGCTTCAGGAATGAATTTTGTTAATTTGGCATCTATGACAATAACTAACGCAAAGATTTCAAATAATATTTTCTATAGTAAATCGAATAGTACTAGTGCCAGAGGTCAATTCTTTGCTGTCAAAGAAACAACAATAAAACTTGAGAATAATACATTCTGTAACTATATACAGAATCCTCAAGGGATAAAAGCGAAACTGACGGGAGATTGGAGTGTACGGTATAATATATTTTATAGTAATATTAGTGTTGCATCTAATAATACATCATACTTAATTTGGGCACTTGAAGGGAGTACATTCCCTGCTTCAAATGAGGCTTTTGAATTAAATGTGGCTTATAACGCAAAGGAAGAGAATGCTACAGCATGGAATGTTTTCTATTTTTCTAAATCAGCTTCTTCAGAAATACCTGATGGATACGATTTAAAGTCAAGAATTCCTCAGGAAGAACAGTCTCCATTACAGATAGTTGATTGGGAAAAAGGTGAATTTGTCTCCTTGAAAGCAGGCTATGGTGCAGCCATAGAATAATAAAAATAGAAAAACAGTTTTCCGCCATCCGATACAGCATCGGATGGCGGATACATTTAAACAAATAATACTATGAACTTACAATATTGGAAGAATGCATTGTTCTGTTGCTGTTTATTTGCAATTACAGCATGTTCGGACGAGGAAACTGTGAACCCTCCAGCTCCGACAGAGATACCGGAACAGCCGGCTGAACTGGCAGAAAAGTTAGCGCAGTATAATTCAGATATTGCTGCCCTTCAGCTGATGGTGGATGGCGAAGTGGAAGTGGTGGATTATACCTCGGATGAACAACATAACTATACGTTGGAGTTAAGTGACGGGAAAATTGTAAATGCGGCTTTACAGGCAGAAACCGATACTGATATCCCAGCTTTTGCGATTAATGCGGATGGATATTGGGAATATCAGCTGGGAGGTGAAAAACAGACATTGACAGACCTTTCCGGTAATCCCGTTCCGGCACGTAAGAGTTTAGGTAAGGGTACATTTACTCCTCAGCTGGCCTTAGGGGAAGACGGCTGTTGGCAGATGTCTCTGAACGGAGCGCATTGGAAAAAACTGTCGGACACTCCGGCTCCTTCACTGGAAGGAAAAACGGCGGCCAGCTATTCTTTGTTTAAATCCGTCACGGAAAATGAAGATGGAACATTGTCACTGGCTTTATCTGGAGGTGAAATGGTTCTTTCAATAGATGCTACGGTTTCTTCATCGGCTCTGGCATGGAAGAAGTTCTTTATGAAGAGTGAAGATAATGTATTGCTGGATTATTCGTATGCAGGATATAATCACGGAGAAAGTGCTCCATTGGATGGATTCGCCTGGGGATACAAGGTGATAAACGTGAAAGAACGTATGGAGAAAGATAATTTGTCGGCACGTGAAGCTTTAATCAAAATCTTGGATGAAAATAAGCTGGTGCGTGTTTCTAACCAGAATGCGACAAATGCTACTGCAAAAATTGTAATCTATTTCCCTGCGGATGATTATGATTTGCAACCGAAAGGTGTTACAGATAAATTCCCTGAAATTTACGGAGGAAATTTTGTAATAAAAGGTGCCGGAGCTGGCAAGACACGCCTGCTGATGAACAATCCTATTGGAACAGACGAATCGACTACCGCTCCATTGCTGACTATTAAACATACCAATAGTCCGGCGAATATTAATAACTCTAAGATTCTGGCAACTGTGGTGGAAAATGCGGCTAAGGGCAGTTTCAGTGTAAAGGTTGGGTCGGTCAATGAATTGTCGGTCGGCAAATGGGTACAGCTTCGTTTGCGAAGCGGAAATGATGAACTTCTAAAGAAAGAGGTGGGACCTATATATAGTCAGATGACAACAAAATGGTCGGTGGCACAACAGCCAGGGCTTACTGGAACAAATGAGAACGGGAAAGGTGTAAATGTCATGGAATTCCATCAGATTAAGTCTATTGATGGTAATGTGGTGACTTTCTATGAGCCGATTATGCATGAAGTGGATATCGCTTATAATGATTATGATGGTGGATGGGTAATACGTGATTATAAATATTTTGAAAATGTGGGTGTGGAAGACTTATCGTTTGTCGGGAAAGCTATTACTCCTTATTATCATCATGGGGACAATGATCCGGATGCCCCTGATGCATGGCTTTATGATAGCGGTTATATGCCTTTGCAGTTGAGCCGTGTGGTAAATTCCTGGGTACGCAATGTAAGCTTTGAAAGTGTCAGTGAGGCTGTTACTTTTGGAGAGTCGGCCAACTGTTCGGCTTATAATATTTCGATTACGGGTAATCGCGGACACTCTGCTGTGCGTGCACAAGGTTCCAGCCGTGTGTTTATTGGCAAGGTGAGTGACGAAAGTTTTGACACACGAGGTCATGGGCAATGGCACGGTTGCGGGGTTTCCAAACCAAGTATGGGAACCGTAGTGTGGAATTGTAACTGGGGACAGGATGCCTGCTTTGAATCGCATGCCACTCAGCCTCGTGCTACGTTGTTTGATAATTGTCGGGGGGGATTGGTACGCTATCATGCCGGTGGAGCAGACACGGAAGCTCCCAACCATTTGTCAGATCTTACTTTGTGGAATTTGGAGGTGACGGGTACAATTGATGAGAAGGGTATTAACTTTGCTTCTGACTTTAAATGGTGGGATGCCGGAAATGTTTGGTGGAAAATATATCCTCCTATTGTGGTTGGAACACATGGACAAGCAGTTACTTTCTCACAAGAAGAAGGTCAGCTTACATACGAAGAAAGTACGGGGGTAAAGGTTACTCCAGAGTCATTGTATGAGGCGCAGCTTCAGAATCGCTTGGGATATGTGCCGGCTTGGTTGAAAGCCTTGAAATAATCATAATATGGGAAATACTGCCCCGTAGTAGATGCATTGCTATTACGGGGTAGTTTTGCCATATAGTTGTAAGAAAATAATAAGAACTGGATTTGAATGAAAAAAACTTGTTTAAGATTCTTTACGGGCAGGTTGTTGCTTTTCTGGGCGATAATGGCGATAGGAGTGGTATGCGCATGTACGGATGATACTCCGAAAGGTAATGAAGGTAACGAAGGCTCGGAAGGAGATAATACACCGTCAGTGAGTGATGTAATTGTCCAGATGAACCGTGGTGTGGCTGATATGCAGCAGCTAGCTGAGGGAAAAGTGAAAATACTCACTTGTGTGAAAGAAAGCAGCGGGCGTTATCAGGTGGAGCTGGATAACGGGCATGTGCTTACTGTGTATGCAGAGGAGGAACTGGTGAAAAAGAATTCTGTCCCTGTGATTGGTGTTGATGCGGATGGTTACTGGGTATATGAATTGGACGGAAAGACTGAAAATTTAATGACTGTTGACGGACAACCTGCTCCTGCGCTCAGTTCAGCAGGGAAAGGAACTTTTACTCCTCAGTTCCGGGTGGGAGAAAAAAACTTCTGGGAAGTTTCTTATAACGGTTCTCAATGGATGCAAATAGGTACCCGTCAGGTATGGGATGTAGAAAAGGAACCGGCTGCAGCTTTTTCTCCTTTTGCCGGATGTTCGGCAGATGAGGATGCGGGAACATTGACTATATCTTTGCGTTGTGGAGAGAAGAAAATTAATACACAAGTGCAGGGAAAAGGTACCACGGATGCCTGGAACAAATTTGTGGCAGGTTCGGCCGATAATGTGTTGCTGGACTTTTCTTATGCTGGTTACAAGCATGGAGAGGTGGAAGCTCCTGATGGATTTGCATTAGGATATGAAACGATTAATGTAAAGGAATATATGGATGCTCATCCCGATTTGACTGCACGGGAGGCATTTTTGAAATTGCTGAAAGAAAAAAAGTTGGTACGCATTGACGACGAAAGCAAATCGTATTCAAATGCCAATGCAAGAGTGGTGTTCTACTTTCCGGCAGGAGAATATGTGCTGCATAATGAGGAGGATAATACACTGACACAAGGTGTTGAAAACCCCGCGTACGATGGAAAAGGGAATAATACGAGCTCGTCTATCATTATCTATGGTGGAAACTTTGTAATAAAGGGAGACGGGCCCGACAAAACGTTCATTAAAATGGATACTCCGAATTTGCCAACCGATACGGAGGTGATGTATTCTTCTCCGGTGATGATTAACATCAAGCATAATGCATGGCTGGGAGCTGAATATGAAGTGACGGGAAATGCCGGGAAAGGAACCTTTAAGGTAAAAGTGGCCGGAGCATCGAATTTTAAAGTCGGTGAATGGGTGTGTCTGTATTTGCACGATAATAGTCCGGAACTGGTGAAACAGGAACTGCTGCCGTATGCCTGGGAATCGACGATGACCAATATCTCGACAGAAGGAGTGCAGGTGGAAGATTATCATCAGATTGTGAACATCAGCGGGGATGAAATTACCTTTAAAGAACCGATTATGCATGAGGTGGATGCGCAATGGAACTGGAAACTGCGTAAATATTCTTATTATGAGAATGTGGGAGTAGAAGATTTGACATTTGTGGGGCATGCGGTAGATGATTTTCAACATCATCGTAGTTGGATTGATGATGGGGCTTACAAACCGATTGCTTTTATGCGCGTTGTCAATTCATGGATGCGGCGTGTGAATTTTGAGAATGTGAGCGAGGCAGCCTCAATTATTTCGAGTGCGAACTTTTCTGCCTATAAGATTAATATTACCGGAAATCGCGGTCATGCAGCTATCCGTTCCCAAGGTTCCAGCCGGGTATTTATCGGTGCGGTGCGTGATTGTACGGACGGTCCGCTGGCGGATGAATATCCTACGTTCCAGAGTAATACCGGGCAGTATCATGCCTGCGGTGTATCAAAACCCAGCATGGGGGCTGTTATCTGGAAGGTTACGTGGGGAGATGATGCTTGCTTTGAATCGCATGCTACTCAGCCTCGCGCTACGCTGATAGATAATTGTACAGGTGGTTTTGTACAGTCCAGACAGGGCGGAGACGCCAATCAAGTGCCGAATCATTTGAATGACCTGACTATCTGGAATATGTTCTCTACGAATACGAAACTGAATGGCAATGGCACACTGCCGGCAAATGGGGAGTTTGACTGGTGGCGTACGGGGTGGAAATATTGGAAAATCTTACCCCCGGTTATCGTAGTATTCCATGGTGATCCTGTCAAGTTTGTACAAGAGCAGGTGAAATTGGATGAAAGTAATGGTGTGCCGGTAGAACCTCAGTCACTTTATGAGGCACAATTGGAACGCCGTTTGGGTGGTGTTCCAGCTTGGTTGAAGGCTTTGAAATAATTTAAAACTTTAAATATCATGAATTTAACACGAAATCTTTATTTACTTTTTTTGTGTGGAATGTGTACTCCGGTTGTGCATGCAGCCGGTAACATGACGACAGATGCGGCAGTACAGCAGACTGTGAATCAGGATGCGGACGAAACGAAGCTGAAAGAACTTGCAGAGTTCCGTAAGAAATATAAGTTTCCGGAACCGAAGGCTTCTGAGAGTGAGCTGAAGTCCGCACAGATGGGGCTAAAGATGCTGATGCTGCAGCGTACGGGAGACTATACCGTGACAGGAGCAGATTTATGGGGTGAGAAAGTGATGAACCAGCATCTGAGAGATGTGGCAAAAACGGTACGTGCATTGTCATACGGTGTGCAGAAATACGGTAAATCAGCCAAAGGTGATTTGGATTTATATTTTGATTATCTGTTTACACACAATTTTTTCCTTCGTATGCCTAAGCTGGTATATAGCAACTATAGTGATGTACGAAAGATTCCTACTGATTTGATGAGTGCCATTCCGGTATGTGATGAGGTACGTAAGGCTAAAATGATTGCCGCCGTACAGAAGCTTCTGGAAGTGGATGTGATTCGTCAGGGAGATAAGGCCATCCTGAACTGGATTAGTTCGGACTATATTTTCAACATTGTGCCATACGTGTTTAATCTGGCACTGGCTAACCCGAACGACCAGCAGGCTGTGCAGGACTTGCAGTTGCTCTCCGGCTTCCTGCGGGTATGTACGCGCTATAATGTGGGCAATAAGGATATCCTGAAGCCGGACGGTACAGGTTTCCATCACAATGCGCACTATAACGGATACATGTATTCCTACAAAACATGGGTGGAATACTTCTATCGTTTCAAGGGGACTTCATTCAAGATTGACCCTAAATCGTACGAAAGACTGAAAAAGGCTGTCGTAACGATTTACATGACTGCTGTGCGTGCAGAAGGTGACAAAAACCGGATTTATGCCAACAGTATGGCAGGACGCCATCCTTTCTATAGTATTGAAGTACCCTTTACGCAAAAGCTGTTCGAACAGTTGATTGAGATTGGAGCGGATGCCACAGGTACGGATTTAGATAAGGAACTGGCTGCTTATTATAATTACTTCTTTAAGACCGATAAGTATCCGGTACCGGCTGCTGATGCCAACGGATTTTATCAGTATAACTACAGCTCGGCAGGAGTGTATCGCCAGCCGGGATGGGTGGCTGTGATGAAGTCGCCTACAGCTATGTTGTGGGGAAGTGAAATTTATAACAAGACCAATCGTTTCGGACGTTACCAGAGCCACGGTACACTGGAGATTCTGTATGATGGGGGACTGGTTCCTACAGGTTATCCTTCTAACAATGAGAACAAGGGTGCCGGATGGGACTGGAACATGATGCCGGGAAGTACGACAGTACATTATACCGACTGGGCGGAAATGATGCCTTATAAGAACGATAAGGATCGTTTTGACCAGAAGGCTAGAACGAGCAATTTTGCCGGGGCTGTATCCATGAAGGATTATGGACTCTTTGCTACTGCTTTTGATCAGGATGACCGTTGGGGAAGCCAGCGATTTACTCCTACTAATTTGACTTTCTGTAAGTCGGTGTTGGCTATTGACGGTATGTTGTTCAGTATTGGGAATGGTATTTCTGCAAAGGGTGATTATGCGGACAACATGATTACGGCTACGAACTTATTCCAGTCGGTAGTAAGTAAACAGTACAATAAGTTGACTGTGAACGGACAGGAGGTAACGAAAGGAAATCGCCAGAACTATGCTTCTTCAGAATCTGTGACGATGATTAATCCTGTTTCAACCGGCTTCTTTGTTCCGGCAGGTCATGATGAACTTACAGTGATTTATGATGAACAGGAGACACCTTCTTCTGTAGGTATGGCTGGCAAACCGGCTAAAGAAGTAGTGGCAAAAGCGTATATGAACCATGGAGTGAAACCGGAGAAAAAGTCTTATTCTTTTGTAGTAGTTCCGGCAGCGGATGAAGCCAAGATGAAGAATGTGGCCGACCGTCAGACAAAAGGAGAATTATTCTCGGTAGTGGAAATGCAGGATTCCTTGCACATCATTAAATATGCACCGAAGAATGTGCTGGCTTATTCATTCTTTACTCCTACGAAGGGATTGACAGCCGGTGAGGTAGTTTCTTCGGCTACGGAACTGTTGCTGATAGAACAAAAGAATACGGATGGTAGTCTGTCGTTGGGTATGGCCAATCCGAACTTGCGTCCTAAAATGCTGGACAAAAAGAACTGGAAGGAAATTCCTACCCCTGCCTTTATTGAACTGAAGGGCATCTGGCAGATGGATGGAAATGTGCCTGGTGTGTTCTTAAAGACAATGGAGAATGGAAATACGGAAGTGTCTTGTTTGTTGCGAAACGGACTTCCTGTGTATATGAAACTGGTGAAACAGAAATAAGGCTAAATACTGAAAATATAAAAGGTCGTTCTTCCAATGAGTGAGGAACGACCTTTTTTTATTTTTATAAATTCAATATTTTAGTCTTTGTCAATCTTTAAAATACCACCGGTGGTGGAATTGAAAATCACGCGGGTGTTTACTTTCTTGTCGAACAAGCCGTCTACCAGTACTTCGGTGTAACCAAACTGGGTGAATGCCATTTCGTCGTTGAAAAGTTTTTTACCCTGATAAGTTACAGTAACATTTCCTTTACCCGGTACATTGTAGATGGCACCATCTGCTTTTTTCTTTTTCTTATCTTCTTCCGGTATGGGAAGGGTAGAAGTGTTGCGGATGGAAACATAAATCGGGTCACCAGCCAGATTGTTGGTCGGAAGTACTCCTAACTGGGTGGAGAAACGAGCGGCAACCTGTTCTTGTGTATCATTGCTGGGTTCTACCAATATTGTAAAGACTTTATCTGTACGGTCGGTAGTACCGGTAAATGCTTGCATCAACGCTTTTTCTTGTTTGTTCAGCTGGTCAATAACCAGTTGGAGAGAAGCTCCGTCCTTTGGCATGGTTTCTGCCTGTCCGCGCAGGATGGTGTTCTTGCTGTCGCGTATGTTATAGATTTCGCAGGCGGTCAGTTCTGCCATTTTTGCGCTGGAGCCAGCCATGAGGATGTCTTCTGTCATGTATTTGCGGGCATTCTCATGAGGCTGTGGCTTCTCTAACTTGTAGTCAGGAAGAGATTCTTTTTCGGTAGAGGTCGTATTGATGGCTTTTACAATTCCTTTGTCTGTCAGTTCTACATTGGATGCCATACTCTTATCTTTCAACTTCATGATGTAGGCTTTCGTAGAGTCGGGCACTCCTACAAGGCGGACTTGAATATCTTTGATTTCCCAATGGCTTTCGGGCTGTGAGCTGATATTGTTCAGACGCAGGTAGCGGCTGGCATAAAGGCTGAAGTCGCCCGGCTGGTAGTCTACCTTGGTGGCAATGATGTCAATGGCTACTTTGGTTTTGGGCAGGAAGTACACGATGCCTTCGACT
>OGHH01002369.1_pt1 | contig 10903 bp, 14 predicted proteins | sample 1571471 | NCBI WGS metagenome assembly OGHH01 (sample SAMEA2581936, study PRJEB24529) | metagenome | biome: Human gut stool | place: China | collected 2011
TTCATAGCGGTTCCTCCTAAGCATATATTTCCTTATACATATCAACTATCGACTTGCCCCTGTTCACTCGCAGCTCCTCTGCATCACCCTGAAGCACACAGGTGCCATTCTTGATAAAGAATGCGTGATCCACGATCCTCTCAAGTTCATCCACAAGGTGGCTCGACATGAGTACGGCTGTGTCATCCGATATATTCCGGACAATCGTGCTGATAATCTTCTCCCTAGCTATGATGTCTATTCCGTTCAGTGGCTCGTCCAGCATGACGATCCTGCTGTCTCTGGACAGAGTAACCGCTATCTTGAGCTTTGCCAGCATTCCTGAAGACATGCTCTTCGCCTTCTGATCCGGATTCAGCTCCATCTCAGCAAGCAGTCCCATGTATTTGTCATAGTCAAAGTCATCAAAGAAATCTTTGTAATACTTTCCTATGTCCTTACAGTTCATATATCCGAAGAAGAAAGCCTCCGTCGGCATATACGCTATGTCTTTCTTTGACCTGTATGTCATAGGCACTCCATCTATTGTGATAGTTCCTGAATCCGGCTTGACCAGTCCGGCTATGATCTTCATAAGTGTTGACTTTCCACTTCCATTCGGACCGAGCAGCGCATATATGTGTCCCGGCTCAATCTCCAGTGACAGGTCAGATATCGCTGTGGTGGTGATATACTTCTTAACAAGATGTTCGCATTTTAACATTGTATCATTTCCCTTCTTTTTTATTCCTTTTTACTTCCCGAAGTGTTCTTTTAGCAGTTCAAGGATCTCATCGTGTGAAAATCCCATACCGGTGAGCTGTTCATCAAAGCTCTGTATGATTTCCTCTATTCTTTCCTTTTTCAGGTCGTCTATGACCCTGTCATCCTCCGTCACAAATGTTCCTATTCCACGTCTGGTATAGGACAACCCCATAGACTCCATCTCGCTGTAAATCCTCGCTGCAGTATTCGGATTTATCTGGTATTCTATGGCAAGTTCTCTTGATGACGGAAGCTTAGATCCCAAAGGCAGTGTGCCCGCTATGATCTTCTGCTTTATATCCTCTATGACCTGAAGATATATGGGGATATTCGTCTTAAATTCCATCACACACCTCCTCCTTGTATGTTGTCTAGCTCTTCTGTACTGCTGTACTAGTTGAATAGTACACTAGTATCATGGTGTTGTCAACTGTATTTTTAAATAAAGCATATTTTTTTAGTTTTTTGTCATCTAGATAGTAACTCATGCATCAGGTCATCTCGCCATCTTTGCTTATTACCTACATTTTATCTCATATACAATGTTTTCACTTAAAAGATAAAAAATTATCCATAAAACACATTATTCTGTGTCCTACGGATAATTTTTTAAAATTTTTTCTTTTTTAGAGCTTTTTCATCTATTTGGAGATAATTTTATATCTTTTCCCTGGTTATCCCAACAGCCACTAGAGAATTCATACAAATTAAATTTCTAACAAGCCCTCAGCACCAGTGCTTGCAGCTCGCACACATTCATATAAAGCTTCTCAACTCTGTCTGCAAATGTCGATGTGGAGAATTCATCTGCCGACTGCACTGCATTTCGTCTGAGCTGATGCCTTAAAGCAGGACTCATATCAAGCCACTTCACCAGCGCAGTTTCAAATGTTTCCTCATCAGTAAATTTCCAGCCATTCTTTCCCGGATCAACCACATCTACAAGGCACGGATCCTCTCTGCACAGAAGCGGCACTCCCGCTGCCAGAGCTTCTACATATGTAAGCCCCTGAGTCTCGCTCGTGGATGCACTTACGAAGAAGTCACCAACCTGATAATACTCAGCCACCTTATCAGGCTCGATCATGCCTGTAAATATCACACTCTCTGAGATTCCAAGCGCTCTTACCTGTTCCTCTACCTCCGCCCTATATGGTCCGTCTCCAACTATCATGAGGATTGTACCATACCCGTGCACTCTCTTCTGGCATCTAAGTATCTCCTGGATATTCTTCTCCTTCGCCAATCTGCCAACATAGAGAAGAACTGTCTGGTCATCACTGAGTCCGTACTGCTCTCTGATTCTGTGTCTGCTGTCCGTTCCAATGTATTTTCCGAATTTATTCATGTCGATTCCAGAGGGGATCACCTCAACAGGACATAACACATCATACTTTTCAAGCACATCCTCTATCTTCCTGCTTGGTGCTATCATGGCATCGACCCTCGATGATAACATCCTGGTAAGTTTCTGCACAACTTTGCGTCCCCACGCTGCATTTGGCGAAAAGTAATGAGTGTAATCCTCGTATATCGTGTGGTATGTGTGCACTATCGGCGCATTTGTCTCATCTGCTATCTTCTTCGCCATGAAGAAGGTTGAGAACTCGCATTGGGAATGTATGACATCTGGTTTCCATTCTATGAGTTTGTCTATGACCGCCTTGATAACAGGCATCTTAAGCCTCGCCTCCGGATAAATCTTTCCGGCACCTACTGACGCCGCATATATCACATCTCCAACTATATATGTGTGGTGATTTCTCGAGAGTGTAAGTATCTTTACCTCATGTCCTCTTTTCTTAAGTTCATTTGACAGATTTACAACCGATGTCACAACTCCATTTATAACAGGTTCATACCAGTCCGTAGTAATAAGTATCTTCATGATCTATCGTCTCCTTCTATTTCAGGCGGCTTTCATTCTGTCCATCACCACCTGCACCTTATCCTCATATCAACTACTTTCTGGTTATTACTCTGCCATACACTTATAAATTTTCGTTGTAACAAATCTAAATATTATATAAATTGTATCTATGGGCACCCCAAAAATGTATCTACGGTCCCCCCATAAACGGATAGTTATCTGTCATTGATTGATTATCAGTTTCACAAAAGTTTCTCGGATATTCCTGGGTGAATTTCTTGACAATTTATTTAGAAAACTCCTTGCATTTTTTCCAGAATCTTCTTATACTATTATGGCAGTGTTGATAAACACACTCGGTGCGTGGCTCAGCTTGGTAGAGCGCTTCGTTCGGGACGAAGAGGTCGTGGGTTCGAATCCCGTCGCACCGATTTTTTTATGCACAAAAGCATCTGGATTCCCTGCTAAAATATCACATCTGATCTCTTATCCGCATCAGTCTTGAAATACTCCACCATATTGTGACCCGTTATGGCCGCAACCACCGAAGAAGGAAACTGGCTGCACAGATTGTTATAATTTGTCACACCTGCATTGTACAGTCTTCTTGCCGCCTGGATGTGCTCCTCCGCATTTGTGCAGCTGTTCTGAAGGACCTCTATATTCTTGCCCGCCGCCAATTCCGGATACGCCTCCACAACTGCATTTATCTGATCCGAGGCATTTTTCATAAGTTTCTCTACCCCGGTCTTCTCATCAGGTGTCATGCCTTTTCTGAGCTTTATCGCTGTTATCAGATTCTCGCTCTCATACGACATATAAGTCTTTACCATCGCATACTGTTTTGTGAGCAGATCATATCTCTTTGCAAGAGCAATATCCACATCCGAGTCCAGCTCTCTCACCTTATTTTCCGCTGCTTTCAGAGCATTTGCAGTCTTTATCGCATACGCTAAAAGTATCAAAACTATTACCACCAACACACAAAATACGAACACACCTTTGCTAAATAATATTGTAAACATACATTTCCCTCCGTGTACTTTTGCTCATTTTCACAATTTCTCTTCTATAGTAACAGAGCCGCATCCATCGTCTCCTGCAGCATGCGCAGGTATTTGTCCAGATAAGCCTCCACATCACTCATACTTTTTATATTTTTCTCCTCGTCAAATACCATGTATTTATCACTCTTGCTTATACACATGTACAATCTGTCCCCATCGAATGTCACATGGAGAGACGCCTTCTCCTTTGGATAAAGTGCCGCCAGCCTCTCCATGACATCCGGTGTAAGCATATAAAATATATTCTCCTCGTCATTGCAGTTTATAGTGAACAGCAGATTAAAGTTCTCGTTTTCTGTCTTTTCTATTCTTCCCACTGCGCCACTCTCCGAACCACACTTCAATATATTCTTCATCGCCAGTTCAGAGTTTCCCATGACTCCCAGCAAAGCCGATGAAACCTTTCTATATGGTATCTCAACAACCAGCCCCCCAAATAATTTGTCTATTTTTTTCTCTTTATCACCATCACTGTCCTCGTGATAATACTCGTACTCCATGTATTCATAACTGCACCTGAAATGAACACCTTTGTATGTTCCCTCCACCATGTCGCGGCCGTTAACCAGCAAAGGCTTGCCATCCAGTGTAAATGGTCTGCCAGCAAAGCAGTTCAGTCTTCTCATCTGTTCATCAGGAAGTCCACCCTGATGTCTGTATACGCTACCCTCTCCATAACGTCTCCTGATAATCTGTGGGATCAGCTCCGTGTAAATCACACTGGAATCTGAAATATTCTCTTTTTTCTTTTTGCTCTTACTCACCCATCTGAATATAAGGAAGATAACTACTCCGTATACGATCACCAGTCCGCCGGGATTTTCTGAATCTGTTCCGCCACCAGCTCCCGCACCGCCTGATGATATGTTGTCCATACCGCCAAATATCTGCTCTACCCTGTCAAATATCCGCTCTGTTATACTCATGCCGTTTATCAGCCCGGCCTCATTAAGTATCGTGAACGCCATGATCACCACTACTACGGTTATGAGCACTATTCGTATCCCGAGCCATTTTGTCCTTCTCTTCGCATCCGCCTGATCGCTCCTTCTCTGAAAATCACCGGGCAATCCTTCATTCTCGTATCTTGATATAACATCCTCTGACCATTCTGTCTGGTTTCCCCGTAGAGCCTCTCCTCTATCTCCCGGCGCCACATGGCATCAAGCGCTTCCCACCTCAGCTTTATCTGCTCATTTGTCATCCCTTGCTCCCGCATCTCTTTCTCTCTTTGACTGCGGTATATTCTGGAATACATGTTAGGCGCTCCGGCATCCGGTCCAAGATACACCCGGTCTCTCTCATCTATCGGCAGATCGGCATATGCATCTCCGGGCATAAGCGTCCCACCCGCATAGTTTCTGACATGATACTCAGCTGATTCATTTGCAAATTCAAGTGCGCGGGCCAGTCTGTCCCCGTGTTCCTTTTTCATCCGTGATTTCTCCTTTATCCCCGTCCAGATCAACTATTATTTGATTTACTATAAAACATTTTCACATCTGTCCACTATCAGCGCCGTGTAAAATTTCAGTCAAATGCGTGCAAGACGGCACTTATCTGCTCAATATAACATAACCGGCGACTCCGCATCCCACAAATGAAGGCGGGGACGGAGGGGACAGGTACCTCCGTCCCCACCTCTGTCTCCATTTTTTCTCAGGGCGCCTCTATCTGAGCAACGAAAGCTTTTTATCCCCCTAAATGTTATTTCACAGATATACTTTAGCAAATTTGAGTATAAAACTCCTGTTCACTGTCCATACTCTATTTAGAAGAAAATCCACAGACTGCCAGGCAGTCACCAGTTTTTTCAGATAGATTCATAATTTCAGGAGGTATACAGTACATGTCAAATATGTTTTGTTTTCAGTGTCAGCAAACAGCGGGGGGATCCGCATGTATCAATACTGGAGTGTGCGGCAAGCAGCCATCCACATCTAATCTACAGGACGAGCTTGTGTGTGAGCTTATAAACCTTGCAGAACTCTCAAAAAATGAGAATAAACACAGCGCGGTCGCCGACAGACTTATCATAGACGGTCTTTTCACAACCCTGACAAATGTAAACTTTGACGACAATGCAATAAAAGAATTTATGGGAAGGGTTAAAAACGAGCAGAACAAGGTCAGCAGATCTGAGGCTGAAAAGATACAGGTGATCGACCTATGGGATGGTGACACCGATATAGTGTCCTTGCGTTCCACCCTGCTGTTTGGACTCAAGGGTATGGCGGCATACGCCCATCACGCCATGAATCTCGGATATGAAGGGACTGTGCGAGGTTAACAGGGAGCACAACGTCACCGAATGGATAGAACTCATCATGGAATTTGGCCAGGTCAATTTCAAATGCATGGAGCTGCTGGACAAAGCCAACACTGAATCATTTGGCAATCCTGTGCCTACGAGAGTAAATGTTGACATCAAAAAAGGGCCATTTATCGTGGTCTCCGGACACGACCTGAACGACCTGTCACAGCTCCTTGAGCAGACTGAAAAGACAGGAGTAAATGTATATACCCACTGCGAGATGCTGCCTGCGCACGGCTATCCGGAGCTTAACAAATACCATAATCTGGCGGGCAATTTCGGAACCGCATGGCAGAGCCAGCAGACAGAATTCGAAAATATACCCGCGCCGGTGCTCTTTACCACCAACTGTCTCATGCCGCCAAGGCCGAGCTACAAGGACAGGATCTACACCACATCAGTCGTGGGTTATGACGGCATGGTTCACATCTCAGGTACAAGAGCAGGGAAGAAAGATTTTACCCCTCTGATCAAGCACGCACAGAAGCTTGGCGGCTATGAACACGACAGGAGCATGAGCGGCATAAACGGCGGTCATATGTTGACGACCGGATTTGGACACAGCGCGGTTCTGTCACAGGCTGGTAAGATCATAGACGCCATCAATGCAGGACATGTCAAGCACATTTTCCTCGTTGGAGGCTGTGACGGCGCACATCCGGGACGCAACTATTACACCGAATTCGTAAAGCAGACTCCGATGGACACCCTTGTCCTCACCCTCGCCTGCGGCAAATACCGTTTCAACGATCTCGACCTCGGCGAAATCGACGGGATTCCAAGAATACTCGACATGGGTCAGTGCAATGACTCCTACAGTGCCATCAAGGTTGCTTTGGCTCTGGCTGATGCATTTCATTGCAGCATAAACGACCTCCCACTCACCCTTGTCCTGTCATGGTATGAGCAGAAGGCTGTCTGCATACTCCTCACCCTGCTGTCGCTGGGCGTGCGCAACATGTATATCGGACCGACACTTCCGGCATTCATGTCCGAGACCGTGGTGAAATATCTGGTGGAGAATTATAAGCTAAACCCGATCACTGCTCCTGAACAGGATATGGATGCGATACTGAAACGTTGAGTATATCACTTATACTCTCCGCCATATCCGCATTTATCCCTATAGCTCTGTTTCCAAGACTTTCTGGAATCACAGCCTGATCGAGATTTAACCTGACAAGGGTTACGTTATCGTGTTCTCGTGTCAGCTTCTCAAAAGGAAAGCGGATTATTGTTGGGGTGTTAAAACCTACCCCCAGTTCAAGAAGTACAAGCTTACTGTCTATAGACTTTGTGACAAACTCACTAAAATTCCGCTCTGCCTCATACCAGGCACTGCCCTGAACAAAATAACCATCCTTGCGGAGGTTCATGTCCATAGAACCTCCGCAGACAGGACAGCGCGGATACAGTTATCGATACAATTGTGGCATGGCACATAACATCCGGTCATACCGCTGTTTGCAGCGTTTACTATGCCTTTCTCATCATTTACCTGTGTCGGGTATTCATCCTGTATCAATAGAACGGCTCAAGCACATATCTGCTGTCATCCGGGTACACACTGTTCATAGATGGATTCTCCGCAAATATCCTGTCGATCCACAGCTTCTGATCATCCAGCCTGTGCGCCTTTCCGCTCAGCCTTATCATCTGATATTCTCTGTTCATGCCCGTCACCGCAACATTTCCATCACGCATGAGCTGCGCGTAAAAATCCTTGTCCCTTGCCGTGCAGAAATAAACTTTCACACCTTCAAACAGCACTGAGAAAAAGACATATACTTCCGGCAATATATCTGCCAGATGCAAAGTTACAGTAAAATAAAAAATAAAGTGGACGGGGGATTCAATCCTCCGTCCACTTATGTGTTTTATATCTAGTTGTTGGATACCGTTTCCTCGGATTGCTGCGCCTCCAGCGACACAGTCTCTCCGGACATATACTTCACATAATCCAGATAGTCATTATTCCAGTCCGCATACTTTTCTGAATGTCTCTTATCCTTAAAAGAATAATTCTCTGAAATATATTTTCCAAGATAGGCGCTTACCTTCTCTGCGCCCTTGCAGTTGAGATGTCTTCCGCCATCCCTCGTGTCGGTGCTCCAGTCAATCGCATAATCACCCTTGAGCGTATTCATATCGACAAAATCAATATTCTTGGCCTTAGCATACTTAACCATTGCATTGTGTCTTGCATAATTCCATGACTTCGCCGTCGGAGTCTCCATGAACATGATCTTGATTCCATTCTTCTCACACTTGTCTATAAGCTTATCGAGCAGTATCTTTGATACCTCCGGTATGTCCTCAACAGCCTTGGTTTCCACCATCTTGCTCTGGCCTGAAAACGGCTTGACCTCCATGCTGAGATACTGTCCTCTTGAGGCTGATCTGTATGTGTAGTCCCTGGCACCGAACATGTCCGAAACACTCATGCTCTTCCACCTGTTGTGGTACTGTGCAAGAGGCAGATACTTATATGCCAGATTCTTCAGGTTGTTCTCAACCTTTTTCAATGTCGTCTTGCCTGTCCAGAGCATATTCACATCAAACACCACCAGCTTTGGCTTCTGACATGTGAGCACTTCATCCAGAAGGTTGGATGCCCCGGTCACATTCTGGAATCCCTCAGCCGCCACATATGTTGGAATTCCATATTTGTTCCATATATACATCGGAGAACATGCACTGTAGGCATTGCTGTCTCCAAGCACCAGTACGTCTATCGAATTCTTCGGTTCTCCATAGAAGCCCCTTGCATTCGAGTTGGTTATTCCGCTTCCCGGATCGCTCCGCTTCGGAGTAAACGCAGCTCCCAGCACTCCCATGATCATCACGGCAACCAGGGCAAATGCTATGGATTTTATTATATTACGTCCACTTTTCTTCATAGATAAATCACCTCTAAAACTGTGCATATATAAATCCAGCCACCTCATAGCCCTTGCCATATGCTCCGAGTATGATCACTCCAAACAGCAGCACATAGTAAACTGCCCATCTGAGGGCTATATTCTTCGTTGCAAGCTCTGCTCTTATCTGGTGTCCCTTCTCCTTGTAAAGTCCAACCAGGAACAGAATGAGCGCGCCCACTGCCAGCACTGCAAAATCTGCCATGTCAAGCTTCATTCCAAGCAAAGTTCCATTTGTCAGATCCGCAAATGTAAATCCCCTGAACATGGACACAAACATGTGTCCAAATGCAGTCAGATCATCAGCCCTAAACATGAGCATCCCCACATTCACAAAAATGAAGGTCCTGACAACCTGAAGCAGTCTGTATACCTTTCCCTGGCGGTCAACACTCATTTTCTCATACAGCTTCTTGAAAAGAGGCTCCATGAGAAGTCCGATTACCATGATAGCCCAGTAATAAAGACCATACATGACGTACTTCCAGCTTGCGCCGTGCCAAATACCCGTTCCAAACCACACTATGAACATCGCTATAGACATAGGAACAAATGTCGCGAAGAAAGTATTCATATGTTCCCTGGTCTTCTTACTCAGCTTCACAAATGGCTTAGACAGTGAAACTGAATAGAACACATAGTCCTTGAACCATGCACCGAGAGTCATATGCCACCTTCTCCAGAACTCACTGACCGTCTTTGACATAAACGGCTGATTGAAGTTCTCTGAGAGTCCTATTCCGAACATCTGGGCACTTCCCCTTACTATATCCATACAGCCTGAGAATTCCGCATAGAGCTGTAATGTGTAGAGCAGCATTCCCACTACTACCGGAAGTCCTGTGTAGCTTGCGTAATTGTCAAATATCTGGTTCACATACATATTTGCGCGATCTGCAATAACTATCTTCTTGAAGAAGCCACACAGTATAAGCTGGAGTCCCATGGTCATGTTCTCATAACTGAACCTGTGCCCCTCATACATCTGCTCTCCAACAAGATCGAACCTGGCTATAGGTCCCTCAACAATGTGCGGGAAAAATGCAAGGAAAAGTGCAACCTTGCCAAACTTGTCCGATGCCCTGTATTTGCCTCTGTACACATCCACTATGTAACTCACCGCAGACAGTGTGTAGAACGAGATTCCAAGCGGCATCATCCTCTGATACATCGGATTCTCTACATTTATGTGTATGAGTCCAAGCACATCTGTAAATACCTGTCCAAGGAATACCGAATATTTCAGGAATACCAGGATTCCTACATTCACAAGCACCACGCATACGCACACGCACTTTTTCTGCCATCCGATAAGTGCTTTGTACTCTTTTTTGTTTTCCTTTGGCAGAGCTTTCCTTGCCATGCTGCAGCCATCATCTATCTTGTTTATCAGCAGGCCGCCCACATATATGGTCAACGACCCGAACAGGATAAATATGATATATCTGCCTGAATTGATAAAATAAAACAGATAGCTGAATGCCAGCAGGACCTTCCATCTGTGCTTCAGCGGCACTATATTGTACACTATAAACGCTCCGAGCAATATAAATACCAGATACGATATCGACGTATATGACATATTTCTCACTCCTCCAGTATTTTTTGACGGCAGTCAGTCCCCGCCATCTTCCAATATCTATATCTGCTCTTACTCGTCTTCAAGTCTCTGGATCATATCGTATATGGTCTGGACTGTCTTGAAGTTCTCCGGTGTGATATCAACAGGGGAAATGTCTACGTCAAACTCATCACTGAGCTGAAGCACCAACGTTACCATCGTGATGGAATCCAGCACGCCATGTCCTATAAGATCTGTCTCGTTCTCATAATCAACTCCAGGTTTTACCTCATTCAAAATCTTTAATAATTCTTCCATAATCTCTTATCTCCTTATCAATAAAATTGTCACACATGCTGCGCGTATTCCGCCTTCAGTCTCTTCCTGTCTATCTTGCCATTTGCATTGTGGGGCATGCTTGTCACC
>OGHH01002380.1_pt1 | contig 10858 bp, 5 predicted proteins | sample 1571471 | NCBI WGS metagenome assembly OGHH01 (sample SAMEA2581936, study PRJEB24529) | metagenome | biome: Human gut stool | place: China | collected 2011
AAAAAGGATATGCAACTACAACTAACTTACCATATGGAAAATACATTATCAGAGAAACAAAAACCCCTGATGGATACGTTACATGCCCTGATTTGATTTATGAAATCAGTAAAGAAACTGACAATATCACATTGAACAATGACATTACTACTGCCTATGTCAAATTAGTCAAAAAAGATGCTAAAACTGGTAAGACAGTATCTTTAAACAGTGCATCATTCAAAATCAAAAATAAAGAAACTGATGAATATGTAACTCAAAAAGTCGGAAAAACTAAATATTCTGTATTTACAACTAACAGTAAAAATCAAGTAGTCGTTAAAGATGAATACTCATCTTCAGATGATGAAGAAGGAAGTGTGACAACTCCTTTAAAATTATCTAAAGGTGACTATGAAATTACTGAAATCAAAACTCCAAAAGGATTCTTGGATTTAGATGCTCCTGTAGAATTCAGCATTTTAAATGAAGTTGATCTTACTAAAGATGATGATGGAGATAATGTAGTAGAAATCGTTATCAACAACGAACAACCTACAGGTTCAATCAAATTAATCAAAAAAGATTATGATACAAAAGAAGCATTGAAAGATGTAGGATTCAAATTAACAGCTGATCAAGATGTAATTGATGATGCTGATGGTTCAATTATTTATCACGAAAATGAAGTCATCGGTGAATATACAACTGATGAAAATGGAGAAATCAATATTGTTGATTTGAACTATCGTCCGGCCAATTATGGACATTGGAGTCCATTACCCTCCGGCTTGAATAGTGAGGTACGGCTGATTCCGGTAAATGTGATGCCATAGTTGAGGCATTGTCATATCATCATACTGCAACAAACTAGTTTTTCAATCTTGTACTTAAGACTTTTCAGTGCAAAGATTAAGGGTTTTCAGTACAGAGATTAGTAGTTTTTTATGCAGTCGGTAAGTCGTCCCGTTACAATGGGACAATAGGCACATTGCAAGGTGACCAATATCACCTTATAAGATGATATTGGTCACTTTGTAATATGATTACCTGTCTTTGGGAAGATGAGAAGCACTAAAGATACAAAATTAAATAGTAAAAAGCAAGAGTGAGACAGGAAATATAGCTTCATCCCCTGAACGGATTGATTTTATTTCCGAACCGGGGAATGGACTTAAAAGACTATTTTAAATCCATTACAGCCTGCTCCAACTGTTTCAATGCTTTTTCCAGCGTAGCACGTGGACAAGCAACGTTCAACCGCATAAATCCCTCGCCTTCCTTACCGAATGTTGTTCCATCATTCAGCGCCAGATGAGCATCTTCTACAAAAAGACGGTTCAGTTCTTCCTGATTGAGTCCCAATGCGCGGCAATCCAGAAAGATCAAGTAAGAGGCTTGCGGACGGATCATCTTGATAGCAGGAATATGTTCTTTCAAATACGTTTCAGTGAAATCCACATTTCCTTTAATATATGCTACCACTTGGTCCAGCCATTCTGTACCATGACTGTAAGCAGCTGCTACACTTAAATAAGCAAAGAGATGTCCTTCGCTAAACTCGCTTGCTTCCATATATGTCTGGAAACGGTGACGAAGTTCGTCATTCTCAATAATTGCATAAGAACTTGCCAGCCCCGGCATATTGAATGCTTTACTCGGAGACATAAAGACAAGTGAATTCATCCGTGCTTTTTCTGAAATCAAAGCAAAGGTGGAATGCTTGTAAGGAGGTAAGGTCAAATCGGCATGAATCTCGTCAGAGATAACCAATGTGCCGCTTTCATAGCAGATGTCGGCTATTTGAGACAGTTCCTCTTTGGTCCATACACGTCCACCCGGGTTATGGGGGTTGCTTAGAATAAGCAATTTGCATCCTTGAATATCTTGACGGAAGCGGTTGAAATCAATATAATATTGTTCATCTTTCAGGACTAACGGGCTGAATACCACTTCACGTTCATTCTTTTGAGTGACTAAAAAGAAAGGATGATAAACAGGGGGCATTACCATTATCTTATCTCCTTTTTGCGTAAAGCAGTGGATCACAAAAGCCAAGCCGCGAACAATACCGGGAGTGAAAGTCAACATCTCTTCACGGATTGCCCAACCATGGCGCTCCTTCACCCAGTTAATAATAGACTCCGACCATTCTTTGCAAGCAAATGTATATCCGAGTACTTCATGCTCCAGGCGTTTTTTCAAAGCCTCTATGACAAAAGGAGCTGTGCGGAAATCCATATCAGCTACCCACATCGGAATCAGGTCATTGCGTCCCCAACGACCTTCCACGGCATCCCATTTTACGGAATCCGTACCTTTACGGTTTATTATTTCATCAAAATTATAGTTCATACTGCATGATGTTTTTTTATATTATGTGAAACAGAAGTAGCATATTTATAATTAATACTGATTATTAATCACTTACATAGAATTAAATCAGAACTTAACCCATTTTGCTAACCGGGAACAAAAATAGAGATTTCCATTGAATTGTATAGTTCGAAAAAGGGAAAAATTATTATTCATTACACTTTCTATTCCACCCAAGTTAACAAACTGATAACGGAAAATATAGAAGAAATAACCAATGTAAAAATCTCCTTTATTGACTATTACGAACAATAAAGGAGATTTACCTAGAAATTAAAGTTCTTTCTTACTGAAAAGTAGGCATTTTGAATCTGTATAATAATCCACCTACCATGGAAGTTACACGGTCAGGTCTTCCCTGTTCGGAGCCATCGTATGTATCGGTACGGATACCGACTTTAGGTTCGGCATACAGATACAAAGAAGAAGCCACTTTAAGCTTTACCTGCACACCGGCATCCATTCCCGGCACTGCTCGGAACTTACCATAACGGCGTACCAGTCCGGCCGTAACTCCCACAAAAGGAACAACATCTATCACATGATTGGGGCTGTATCCTTTTGCCAATGTGGCCAGACTTATCATATAATCCATACCCAAACCAGCATAATGGAGATTCATCTTTGACGACGTTTTGGCCTTGTACATAATTGTTCCATTTGCCCGCCATGCAGATAACGGAGTGTACCATTTACCAATGCTTCCCTTTGCTTCTACACCTGCATTCTTCACCAAGTCTTTGTTGGCTACAAGCAAGCTACCCAATCCAAGTGCACCGGAAATGAAGTAACGCTTGTCATCCAGACCAAACACGCTACGATTGGCTGTTTTTGAATAAGGAACAAAGAGATAGTGAAAACCTGCATTGACTCCTACCATCACGTCTTTCTGCATAAAGCCCAGATTACCTTCAATAAATTTATCTCCATAAAAGCGAATCTGCGGTTCAATGTACAAACCGAGAAAATCATTCACATGCCATAATCCCTGTATGCTTGCATTAACACCCGGTTGGAATTTATGGTCTGATTTGGAAGTATAAGCAAGGTTGATACCTACCGAACCTATTAAATCAAAGATACGATCGGGATTATATCCACTCATGGTAGACGTTATGTTCCACAAGTAATCAAGACCACCACTGACGCTGGCATGTCTAAGTTTGCCCGCTTTAACACTTCCCGGAACTACATAGTTCGTAAAGAATCCACCCGTACCCACCAGGCGCAAACCGGAATAAGGGCTCAACCACTTACCGATAGAGACAGAAGCCTGCGGACCTAAAGAACCAAGGTTTTCAAGATTCGTCTTATTCAGGAACATTTGCACACCGATTCCCGAAGTCATAAACAGATTGTCTGCGATGTGATTGCTTGAGAATCCGTTCTTCGGACGTGCCGCACGGTCAATCGTATGATAAGTCAAACCAAAATTCAACTCTCCGAGCTGATCCGTATTGCCACCTACTCCGCGACCTCCTGCATATTTCTTATTATACACATTGAAGCGAGGTTCTATAAATAAATCCACAGAACGGTTGATACGGAAACTTCCTTGCACACCGACTCCTATTCCCGGAGCATACTTGGCGGTTTTATCCACTCCTTTCGTACCTGCCAGATTAACTCCGGCAATACCGATCAGACTAAATATTCTGTCTTCATCATATCCCCAAAGAACATTATTGATATTCAACAGATAGTCCGCATGCAGATCGACATGTTTAAAGTAACCGCTTGCGCTGCCCGAAGGGGTGTCCGAAATCCCAACTGTCCCGGACAAACGCAGACCGGAAGAAGGACTGAACCATTTACCGATTCCGGCAGAGAACTGGGGACCTAATCCTTTAATCGTATTCTTGATTCCCGGAACTTTCAGTGTACTGATACCACCAGATAAAGAGATAAACATATGATTCAGGAAGGAACTTTTATCGAAATCATCGAAATGAATCTTAGTTCCCATCGGAGCAGCAGGCATATAGGTCAGACCTACCAGAACTGAACCAGCCATTTTATAGTTTCTCCAATTTTCCGTATACGCAAAACTGTCATTATACCATCCGATCCGTGGCTCTACAAACAAATCCAATGTAGAAGAAAGACGTACATTTCCCTGTAAACCGAGATGAGCGCCGTAATAAAGCTGACCGCCGCCTTTCAAATCCGGATACTTTTCGGAACGATCGCTATTGTCGCCCACCTTAGAATAACCGGCTTCTATACCTGCAATCCCTACTAACTCAAAACAACGGTTTGCATTGTATCCGTATGCCAGGGAGGACATATTCAACAAATAGTCCAGGCTGCCGCCACCCATTTTTATTTTAGAATCGTAGATACTCGACGGCAGATAACCTAAATTCACCCCTATCCGAAGTCCATGAACCGGAGTAATCCACTTTCCCATAAAGAGATGGGCGGTCATTCCCATTCCATCCTGACTATCTCCACTTGTTAACAAGCTGTATGGCCCTATTCCGGCAGAGAAAAAGAGATGTTCATTGAATCTATTACTCTCGAACTTTTCATTTGCAGGCCGTTTCTGTAACATATATTGCAATGCACCATAATCCTGTGCCTGTAAGGTAACAGCAAGCATCAGGAAGATTGCCACTGCTACATATTTATTGTTGATTCTGAAGATATTCATCGTTTACTCTTGTTGTATATATCATTATTTAATTTTCTGCTCTTCTGGCAGCAAGTCAATAATATCACCGTCCACCTTCGCTACTTCCAATAAGGAAGGATCAAGTTCAAGGGCCTTCTCAATGCTCATAATCGCATCACCTATTTTCTCCAGGCGGTTGGCGGCAATCGCTTTTATATAATATTCGCGGGCGGTCTCTACCTCCATGGTGGAAATCTTATCCCATGCCTCCTGATTTTTCTTCATTGCCAATAGCATCACCACCTCATTGAAAGGACTAGTAGCCGCCACCTTCTCGAAAGCATCATTATAATAACCGGCCAATGCCTGAACAATGGCCTGCAAATCTTCAGAAACCGCTTCTTCGGGAACCAACGTCAAGACTGAATCTGCTTTTGTATATTTGCCTTCATGCAGCAAGGCAATAGCCTGATTGGATAATAACTCCACCGGTGCCGATTTACTGACAAACGGTTCGAGAATACGTGAATCCGGAGTATCTTTCTGTATCGTTGCCACTGCCAGTTCATTGGCTGCATACGTAAAGTTACCATAAAGTTCAAGAGCCTCCCTACAATACTTTTCCCTCTCGTCGGGAGTTTTTGCCGTCGTAATCATACGGTAATATTCGAAACGGGTAAGTTCCTTCGGATTCTTTCTGTAAAGTTCTCTAATCTCGTCGTCCGTCAAAGAACGGAAGATTGAATAACCATAGGTATATTGCACCTTTCTCAATTTAGGCAGATAAGTAGCCGCAAGTTCCTTGTAGAAAGGTTTCGATTTCAAGACCCCATTCAACCGGTAAGGAGTAGCTGCATATTGTTTGATTAAGTCCTCTACTTCTTTAGCCAGTTCCGGCTTGGAGTTTTTTTTCAGCAATTCAGCTACCTCCTTCCAGGAGGCAACCGATGCATCCGATTTCACCTCCAACAGTTTACGTGTTTCCGGGTCCAGTTGTGCCAGTATACGTTCCAGGGCCTTATCCGTACGCAATTTTGCCAGACGAAGATTCGTCGCGTAAGAACCGTCCGGCGAAGCTACCCCCGTAATATGAAAACTCTTCAAAGAGGCATCCGGGTTCGTCTCAATACTACGTAATTCCTGATTCAATCGGTTTAGTTCCACTTGATTCTGTGGATTCTTATCATCCAGGTCGGCTTTACCTACCAAAAAGGTCAAGTTTACCTCGCCTTTCGTATCCCGCAACTGCATCACAGGTTTCGGAAGATATTTCTCATCCGTCAGGCTGAAAGCGGAGAATTTATACTCCAAGAAACGAAGCGGGTTGACCGTTCCGCGTGCAATGGAGAAAGAGTCACGATAAATGATATTCCTGTAATTCTCCATTGCCAAATGCACATCTGCACGGTAGTCATGTTGCAGATATTCTATATAGATAGAATCATGGTAAGCAATAATATCCCCCTTGCGTGAAGAAGTCGTTTTCACACGGATGTAATCATGTAAAGGGTCTTTATCTATATCATAATCGTACATTCGATTTTGCGTTGTATTATAAGTATCCCCGTCGAATACAACAGGACGCATCAACAGACGCTTTTTCAGTGTCACATCATAAATGGAAGGCTGCAATACCAAGCGACGATGCGAGTTAAACATCTCCTTAGGCACCGGGACACGGGTTTTCAGATGGAAATAATTACCCTTGATTTCGATGTCCGTAGGTTCCGGAATCACTTTGTCCTTCACTTTGGAAGTAATTGTAACTTCGTCCAGTTCGATGACGGCATCTTTCAATACTACATTCAGAATCTGCTTTCCTGCCACCTTCACTGTTTTGTCTTCATAACCGACACATGTAAACTTCAACGAGCCGTTTTTCTCAACCAAGACACTGTAACGACCATCCTCGTCGGACATTTCTATACGTTCGTCATTGACCGGATTCAGCACATTCACATTCGGAACACTTTTTCCCTGCGGGTTTGTGATATGCCCCTGCACACGGATCCGTTGGGCGGATACATTCATGCCGACGAACATCATCGCCACGAGAAGTATACCTGTTAATCTATCACGTTTCAAATTGATTTTCATTCTCTTTTCTGACTAGCTAATGTTCGTTATCGAATAATATACACAAAGGATGCCCCCAGTTTAACAGGTGCAATGGTGGTCTTACTATCGTTGACCGCATCCGGTTTCGGAATACCCTTATCATACTTGAACTGACGGTAACGCAACACACCCACTCCGGCAGTTGCTTCGATGTTCCAATGATCGCCCAGCACCCATGCGTATCCATAGGTCAAACCAGCGGCGTATGCATCGCCTTTGTGATGCACATCTTTTACCATCATATCAAAATTATTCACGAAAGCGGTGATTCCAAGAAAATGACTCACCATCGGACGATTTAGCCAGTAACGAACTTCAGGCTGAAAATGCGTGAAAGTCGTTTTAAAGTTGTCTGTACTGATTGGGTTCGCAGCAATCCCCATGTTTAAGGAGACATGACTACCCAATACAAATTCTGCTTCTACATTCGGACTGGCGGTCAGCCAACCCAATGCATTTGTCTTTACAGCCACCCGTTGTGCGTGCACATGTACACCACAACATAATAACAGAAATGATAACGCAACTATTACCCTGCGACCATTTCTCATCACATATACCATCATTTATTTCCCACTAAATATTTCCCACTAAATATTTACCCACAAAAAAAGGGCTTACTGTCCATTTTATATACTACTTGGACAGAAAGCCACAAAATTAGAAAAAATATAGTATTAAAAACGTTTAAACACGCTTTTTTTGTTTTTTATTGCAACAATTTCCATCTTAGGCCATAATATACCATACTACGGATAAGATATACAATTTTTCTTTATTACCAATGAAACATCAGATACGCAACAACATAGGCTCCGACGAAGCATCGGATTTTATCTTCTTATCGCCGATAACAACCGTACAGGGAGCAGAAGAAATAATATACCATTTCCCTTCTTTCTTTTCGAGCAATACATTAGCGGCATTGTCGGTCTGAATCATTACCCCGGGTGCAACCAATTGGGTCCCATTCCCTAAAAACAACGTCCGGTTTCCTGCATATTCATTGCTGATAACAGCATAATCCGCTTTCACTTTCATTCCTTGATAAATAGCGGTTTGTGCAGCATCAGATAGAGAGAAGATATGATCTATACGTCCGTTTTTGCTTTTCACACAGATACCGGCAAAGTCTTTCAAACCGGGCTCTTCCGCATCGAAGTAAGAGACAGATTGAATAGCCGAAGGCTCTTTCTGCGTACTTGGTTCATAAACAGCAACAAAAGGACGATTCCATGCTTCTCCATGCTGCCGGGCAACGAAGGTGAGCGTAGGCTGCTCCTTTATATTATAAGGCATATGGGGAGTCCGGCTCAATCCTTCGGTCATCGGTGACAGTGCGGTGAACACTTCCCGTTCCGGTTCTCCTTTCATCCAGAGATTCATGGAAATATCATCTCCGCCTTTATCCTTCATATCGATGGTAAAAGTCACTTTCACATCCTGACCGGTGGTAGCCACTTTCTTATCATATAAGTAGGAATAAGCATAAAGATGGGCACCTGCAAAAGCAAGTTCTTCGGTAGGCTGCAAATTCAAGTCCGTGCCGTCGGCAGCCGTTAGTGTCATTGTCTGACCTAGATTATGGTAGAAATAATCGTGCATTTTATCGCCTCCCCGTTCTTTCCGGCTGCGGAATACATCCACATAATACCCTGTCTCCGGACCGGTAGTAACAATGCCCATCAGTCGAGTCTGATCCGCCCTGCTCTCCGGCTCACGGAAAGCTACCTGACTATAGGTGACGGAAGTAAATCCTTTACCCGGTTCCGCCGAAGCCGGAAAACAGGAAAGCAAATCGAAAGAATGATTACTTTTCATCACCGGATAACTGGAAATGCCATCTACACAAACCGTATTATGACTGGGGAATTGAGAGTAATATTCCGCATAGTCCAGACCGCTATACAGAAAAAGTCCGATACCCGCATCCGGTCCCAGCACATATCCTTTTCCATAAAGCTCCATCGAAATGCCATTCGCGTGCATATGATTGCCTTCACTTGCATTGAGAGAAATCATCAGACTGTTGTGCGGATGCATTCCTTTGCGCTGTCCCAGCCACGATACGTTGGGGGCATAGAACAGAGGAGATACATAATCCTCAATTTTCCCCGCCTTCACCTTCGGGTCCAGCACCAACGGCTTGTCCTCAAAGAAGGAGTTGACAGAGGCCCGTACATTCTTCTTGCCACTTTTTTCGCTGCCTTCCTCCGGATTCAGACATTTCAGCAAAGCGGTGAAGTAACGTTCCTGCTCTTTCTTTCCGTTTGCCTGCGCATTCTGTATCATCCGGATAAAGAAGTTCGTACTTAAGTAACTTGGATGCGTATCTCCGAAACCACAGATCATCCGGTTCGGAAAAAGATACTGCGGAGTGGCCGCTACGGCTTTTGCCAGCACAGGCATTGCCTTTACCAAGTCATACTGCAGATTATGGTCAAACTGATGGGTGAAGTTCGCGTAGTCATTGATAACTACACTGCTGTATCCCGGACATTCCGCCCATATTCCCGTTTCGGAGTCAAAGCCGTAATCGGCCAACTTGGTCAGACTCCACTGGCGGATGCTCGAACGGTTCATTACGTAGTCAATATAGTATTCGCGTCCTTTCCCGTCCGCATACTCTTCATTATCTTCCAGCACCAGTCCCACGTTCATGATATATCGTGCCTGCAATAAATCCCAGTTGTTATGAGGGACTCCGTTGGTGATAATATTATCCGCCCATTTCTTCAATGCGCCGGCATAAATCATCATCTTATCCGGATAGTTGGATTGCAGATAATGATAGAGAAAGTCATACAAAGGGACAACGATATGCAAAGCATCCTCATGGATCACTTCAAAAGAAGTCAGCCCCACCAGTGTCTGCTGATGACCGAAATTCAAATCGACAGGCACATTGCGGTAGTACAGCCCCGTCATGTACACATCGAAAACGGAAGCAGCTACCGTAGCATACTTCTGCTCGCCGGTCAGCCACCAGAGGAATGCCGCATCGCGGGCTATGCCTACGATTTCATTGTTGATGCTTTCAATCATTCTTCCGGTTTTGCTGATGCTCACCCACTCATAAGGATTACCTTCCAGAGTTTTATTAGACAGATACAATCCTCTGGCATCTTCCTGATAGGGTTTCAGGTCTTCCAGACGCGGACGGTTGTAATTGGTGGCATGGCTGCGCGCACCGGTAAACACTACTGTAGGAGCCGGTTCCTTTTCACCTCCGGCATGGTCGTAGTACTCACCTTTTATATATACATCGGTGGCATGTGTGTTCCAGTACATCAGCAAACGGGAGGACAGCCAGTCCGTTCCGCGGTCCACATATTTATCTGTCCGCTGCCGAAGCCGCTCATACACGTCTTTTGCCCAAGAAGCCTTTTTAATCAACTCCTGAGTTTCTTTCTTCCCCTCCTGTGTGGTCAGATAGCGGGGATGTCCTTGCGGAAGTTTCAAGTCCAACCGCCCGGTTTGTGCTTGCACCGCCCCTATAACCACAGACAGGCACAGCCACAGAATCACTCTTTTCATATCTTCTAGTTTTTTATTTTCACAATAACTAATACGAATGAACACGTAAAAATACTCAAAAGTCGACAGAAGTTTTTTACTTTCATCGTTTGCAGAAATGTTAAAAACGAAGGAGAACGAAAAAAAAAGGACGAAACATGCTCTAAAACATGGGCTTTTATTAGTGTATTTTTACACTTATCCGTAATATTGCACTTGAATTAGTGTTACTAATACACTTTGAAAAACGAACAG
>OGHH01002384.1_pt1 | contig 10824 bp, 13 predicted proteins | sample 1571471 | NCBI WGS metagenome assembly OGHH01 (sample SAMEA2581936, study PRJEB24529) | metagenome | biome: Human gut stool | place: China | collected 2011
GTCAGCAGGGTGCTGATCTTCCGGGTCAGCATCCGGGAGAGCAGGATGCTCAGCAGCACCACCGCCGCCGCGATACCGGCGGACAGCTTCAGGAGGTTGCTTTGCAGTCCTTCCAGCAGTGCCGCCTGCTCTGTGTCATATTCGTAGGCGTACACCGCGCCGATGATCCGGTTCTGATACAGCACCGGAGAGGCCGTGCGGCTGCGGAAGGCACCGTCCCGGTAGGAGCAGGAAAAGGCGTCATATCCCTCCAATGCCTGCACGATCTCGGAATAGAAGGTGTACTTTCCAACGGCGCTGCCGGTCTCCCGGGTATCGTAGAGCACCAACCCGGCGCTGTCCGTCACCAGAACACGGCTGAGTCCCGTCTCCTCCACCACTGCCATGGCAGCCGCCACGTTTTCCTGATTCAGCCGGTTCAGGCCCGCCAGAGAATACACCACCACCGACACGCTGCCGGTCATATTGGTCTCCTTGGAGCGGAACACCAGATCCTCGCTGACCAGCAGCGGATAGGTGTTCAGCAAAAGCAGCACCGCCGCGATGACGGCGATGTAGCTCAGTCCGAATTTGACTTGCAGGCTGCCCCAGAGGGCCATGCGCCTGCTCTTGGAAGCCTTATCCTTTGAAATAGTAGCCCACTCCCCACTTGGTCAGGATGTGATCCGGCTCCGCCGGGTTTTCTTCCAGCTTTTCCCGCAGGCGGCGGATATGCACATCCACCGTACGGTAATCTCCGGCATAGGTGTAACCCCACACCACATTCATCAGGTTCTCCCGGCTGTACACCCGCCGGGGATTGCGCATCAGCAGCTCGATCAGGTCGTATTCCTTGGCCGTCAGGTCGATGGTGCGGCCGTCCCGGATGGCCACCCGCTGCTCGGTATCCAGGCTCAAGTCCCCCGCCGTCAGCAGGGCGGGATTGCGGCCCGGCCGGGCGGGGCCCTTGGCCCGGCGCAGCAGGGCCTTGATCCGGGCCTTCAGCTCCAGGATGTTGAAGGGCTTGGTCACATAGTCGTCGGCCCCGCAGGCAAAGCCCATGAGCTTGTCCGCGTCCTCGCTGCGGGCGGTGAGCATGATGATGGGCACGTCGGAAAACTCCCGGATCTTCATGCAGGCCTCGCTGCCGGACAGCTGGGGCATCATCAGATCCAGGATGATCAGGTCCAGGCTCTCCCGCCGGGCCAGCTCCACGGCTGTTGCCCCGTCATAGGCGGTGAGCACCTGATAGCCCTCGTTTTCCAGGTTGAACTTGATGCCCTTGACCAGCAGCTGCTCGTCGTCTACTACTAAAATTTTCATGGTTCCTCCTCTATGGTGATCTGGGGGCGGATGGTCTCTAAAATGCCGGGGCCTATGCCATTGACCTCCAGCAGATCATCTACGGAGGCAAAGGGGCCGTTGGCATTGCGGTAGTCCACGATGCGCTGAGCCAGCACCTGGCCGATGCCGTCCAATGTTTCCAACTGGGCGGCGGTGGCCGTGTTGATGTTCAGGGGGCCGGACTGCGGCTCCTGGGGACCGGCGTCGTCCCGCTGGGTGGTGACGGTGTACCCCTCGGACCGGGGGCGGCCGGTGAAGAACAGCGCCGCTGCCGCCGCCGCAAACAGAAGCGTCAGGACCAGCAAAAATATTTCCGTTTTTGTAACTTTTCCCATAGGCTCTGTTGTTGACTCCCTGTTGGATTTTGCTTATAATGAGAGGTGATAAGCAGGGATCGGGCACGCTGTCCCTTATCCCACCACCATTATAGCATAGATGGAGAAAAAGAAAATGAAAATTCGCCGGTTTTTATCTGTTTTTTTGCTGACGCTTCTGCTGACGGGCCTGTTCTGCGTGCCCCAGGCCAGTGCGGTGGACCTGCCCCAGGTGAACGCCAAGGCGGCCCTGCTGATGGACTATGAGTCCGGGCGGATGCTGTACGGGCTCAACGAGCGGGACACCGAGTATCCCGCCAGCATCACCAAGGTCATGACCGCCCTGCTGACCCTAGAGGCCGTGGACCAGGGGGTGCTGACCCTGGACCAGCAGGTGGCGGCGCCGTCCCTGGTCAACGACATGGACCCCACCGGCAGCTCCGCCGACATCAAGGAGGGCGAGGTGCTGACGGTGGAGCAGCTGCTGTACTGCATGATGCTGGTGTCCGCCAACGAGGCGGCCTGCATCCTGGCGGAGACGGTGGCCGGATCCCAGGACGCCTTTGTGGCCCTGATGAATCAGCGGGCCCAGGAGCTGGGCTGCACCGGTACCCACTTCGTCAACCCCAACGGCCTGCATGACCCCAACCATTATTCCACCGCCTGGGACATCTATCTGTTCACCCGGGAGGCCATGAAAAACGAAACCTTCATGAAGATCTGCAGCACCGCCTCCTATGTGGTGCCCGCCACCAACATGTCCGAGGAGCGAGAGCTGTACACCACCAACTCCCTGATCTCCAACTGGCGGATCATGGGCTATCAGTACGACGGAGCCGACGGCATCAAGACCGGCTCCACCGAGGAGTCTGGCTATTGCCTGGTGTCCACCGCCAAGCGCAGCGGCCGCCGTCTGGTGGCAGTGGTGCTGGGCTGCAAGGGAAACGGCGCCACCGTGGAGAGCTTCTCCGAGTCCGCCAAGCTGTATAACTGGGCATACAACAACTTTTCCATGCGCCAGGTGGCGGCCACCGACGAGCTGTACCGCCAGCCGGTGGCCCTGTCCAAGCAGACGGACACGGTGATGCTGTATCCGGCCCAGAGCGTGGAGGCCTTCCTGCCCAAGGACGCAAAGGATGAGGACATCCGCAAGAGCGTCACCCTGAAGGAGGACGTGGTCAACGCCCCCGTCACCGCCGGGCAGGAGCTGGGCACCCTGACCATTACCTATAACGACCAGGTGTGCGCCGAGGTGCCGCTGCTGGCCCAGGCGGACGTGTCCGCGTCCCGTTTCCTGGTGGCCAAGGCCGCCGTGGAGGCGTTTTTCGCCAAGACCTGGGTGAAGCTGGCTCTGGTGGCCGTTGTGGTGCTGGTGATCGTGTTCATTCTGTGGCTGAAGCTGGGCCGCCGCAGCCGGCGGTACGGCAGCCGGGGCGGGAAGCGCCGCCAGCGCCGGGCCTATCGGGGCCGCCGCCGCTGGTGAGCCATGGAGCCGCTGAAGATTCTGTATGAGGACGCCCACCTGGTGATCTGCTGCAAGCCCGTGGGGGTGCTGTCGGAGGACAGCGAAAGCGGCCGGTGTATGCCGCAGCTGCTGCGGGAGCACTACCTGGCCCAGGGGCAGAAGAACCCCTATATCGCCACGGTGCACCGGCTGGACAAGATCACCGGCGGGGTCATGGTGTTCTCCCGGCGGCGGGAGGTCACCGGAAAACTCACCGCCGCTGTGCAGGCCCATGAGCTGGTGAAGGAATATCTGGCGGTGCTGCGGGGCCATCCGCAGGAGCCTGCCGCCACCCTGACGGACCTGCTGTTCCGGGACGCCGGGCGCAACAAGAGCTATGTGGTGAAGCGTCCCCGGAAGGGCGTCCGGGAGGCCAGCCTGGAATACCGGGAGCTGTCCCGGACGGAGGAGCTGTCTCTGGTGCGGGTGCGGCTGCACACCGGACGCACCCACCAGATCCGGGTGCAGTTTTCCTCCCGGGGGCTGCCGCTGCTGGGGGATATCCGATACGGCAGCAAGGACCCCAACTGCACGGCGGCCCTGTGGTCCTGCCGCCTGGCCTTCCGCCATCCGGTCACCGGCAGAGCGGTGGACGTATTCTGCCCGCCGCCCCGGACCTACCCCTGGGATCTGTTTCCGGCGGTGGAGGGCTGACCGAAAAGCGAACCAACGGAATGGAGGATTTTTATGGCCTATACGGTGGGTGAAATGGCAAAACGGGTGGGGGTGCCTGCCTCCACGCTGCGATATTATGACAAGGAGGGGCTGCTGCCCCAGGTGGAGCGCTCCCCCGGGGGGATCAGGGTGTTTCAGGAGTCGGACTATGAGTGGCTGCGGATGATCGGCTGCATGAAAAAGGCGGGAATGTCCATTCGGGACATCCGGCATTACATCCAGCTGTCCGCCCAGGGGGACGATACCATCGGCGACCGGCTGGAGATGTTCCGGAACCAGCGGGAGGTGTTGCGCCGCCGGATCGAGGAGATGCGGCACACCCTGGAAACCGTGGAGTACAAATGCTGGTTTTATGAGACGGCCAGGGAGGCCGGAACCGTGCAGGCTCCCAAGAGCATGACGGAGCAGGAGATTCCGGAGCGCTTCCGGACCATCCGGCGGGAGCTTAAGGGAGAATAACAGAAAAAATAGCGAGCGCCTCCGGCCTTTTCGGCCAGAGGCGCTTTGTTATGTGCGCAGCTTGAAGGTTCTGGGGGCCAGGCGATAGGCCAGCAGCAGGGCCGCGGCCACATACACGGCGGCAAAGACGATCATGCCGATGCCGAAGGCCATCGTTGCCCCGTGGACGTTGGCGTAGATCATGTAGCAGACAAAATAGGTCAGGCCCGTGATCAGGCGATAGCCGAAGCTGGTGTTCTCCAGCCCGGCGGTGTAGGGCTGCAGCAGGTAGTACAGCACCAGGTAGTGCACCGAGAAAAACACGGACATGGCCAGAATGGCCAGGGGCAGCACCAGATAATCCGTGGGGGTGTCCGTGCCGCCGCTGCACAGCAGAAGCAGGGGAAGCCCCAGGGCGATGACGGCGGTGGGCAGCAGGTTGATGGCCGTCAGGGATTTCAGTCGGGCCGTGAAAATGCCCAGGATGACCCGGGGCTGCCGGTAAAACCGGTAGGACAGCATACTGCTGTCGCAGTTGAAGAACAGGACCTGGGTCACGGTATTGCCCCGGTTGATGAAGTACATCAGAAGCAGCATCATCGGCAGCGCCGGAACCAGTGCGCCGTTGATAGCGGCGGCTATCTCCGGCAGCGCCAGACAGGCGGCGCAGCCCAGGGCCAGCGCGGCCCCGGCGATAACGGCGGTGCGCCGGGCTGGACGCATCAGAAGCCGGTAATTGCGGCGCACAAACAGCTCGTTGAACCGGGCGCAGCCGGTTTTCCGGCTGTCCGGGCCTGCGTCCAGGGTCAGCTTGCTCTGATACTGGGCCTGGGTCTCCCGGGCTGCCGCCTGGGGACCGTCGCCGCTGAGCAGGGATACGTCCGCCGTGAACAGGTGCCGGTATACCCGGCGATAGCCGGAAAAGTGTAGCAGATATGCGGCGCCCCACGCGCCGCCAGCCGCCGCCAGCCCGCAGACAGCGTATACGGCGGCGGAGGGCAGGGCCCGGTTCAGCAGGAGAGGGGGCAGATACGCCGTCGCCAGCAGAAGAACGGAGGTTCCCTGCAGCAGGGAAAACCTCTTTTCGTCCCGGGGCAGGATACCCCGTCGGTGGAAGTGCCGCAGCTCCAGTCCCGCAGAGAGGAGCTTGACGCCGCACACCAGCACCGGGGTCAGCAGACACAGGGCCAGCCCCTGCCTCAGGATCAGATGCCCCACCAACAGCGCCGCCGCCAGGAAGCCCACGGCGGTTTTCAGCAGATAGTACCCATACGCCGACAGGGTGTAACGCCGGGCGTCCATCCGCAGGAGGATCACGGCGTAATAGGCGTCCCGGCCGCCATTCAGCAGATTGTTATTGAAAATACCGCCGATCAGCGTCAGAAACACCAGCAGATGGCCGTACAGCTCCGGCGGCAGCTCCCGGCGGATCAGCAGCAGGGGAGCGGCGAAAAACACCGCCATATACAGGAGCTTTCCCAGCAGCATACCGAAAATCTCCCGCAAGACGGCCAGCACCAGCCCCAGGGTCTTGGCGAAGCTGTTTTCATAGGGCAGGCGCAGAAACCGCAGACGGTATAAAATCCCATTGACCCGGTAGGCCATGTGCAGCCGCAGCTGGAGGATCAGGGTGTCAAACCACATCCGGCTCCTCCTTCAGGGCGGCGATGATGCGGTACTTGTACGCCTCATCGGCCAGGTCCTCCCGCCGCACCTCCTGCAGGACCCCGTGGTGCAGGATCACGATGTCGTCGCACAGGTCCAGGGCCAGGTCCATGATATGGGTGGACAGCAGGATGATATGCCGGGTCTTGATCCGCCGCAGCAGGGCTTTCATCTCGTCGGCCACCACCACGTCAAAGGAGGTCAGCGGCTCGTCCAGCAGCAGCACGGCGGGGTCCGCCATGATGTTCACCAGCATCTGCATCTTGTTTTTCATGCCGTGGGAGAAATCCTTCAGCAGCTTTCCCCGGTCGGCCGGGTCGATGCACATATAGTCCAGATACACGTCCGGGGCCTTGGGGTAGGGAATTTTGCCCCGGTTGATCTCCAGGAAGAATTGCAGAAATTCCCGGGCGGTGAGAAACTCCGGCACCACCGGGGTGGAGAGCACATAGCCCATGTCGTCGGCGGTGACGGGCCGGGCGGCACCGGTGTCGTCCTCCAGGCGGAAGGACCCGCCGTCGGCGGTGAGGTCCTCGTTGAGGCAGTTGAAGAACGTGGTCTTTCCCGCGCCGTTGCGGCCGATGAGACCGTAAATCTTCCCCTGTTCAAAGGTGAAGGACGCGCCCCGCAGCACCTCCTGGGTCCCGAAGCGCTTTTGCAGTTGATCAACAACCAGCTTCATGGCCGTCAATCCACCACGCCGGTCAGGTCCAGGGGTTTGCCGTCGCGCCACAGGCGCTCCAGGCCGTAGAACTCCCGGGCCTCGGCGTTGAAGACGTGGATGGCGATGCAGCCGTAGTCCAGCAGCACCCAGGTGCCGGCCCGATAGCCCTCACGGTGCAGGGGTTCCTCCTGGGCCTCCTCCCGGAGGACCTTTTCCACGTTGTCCACCAGAGCGTTGATCTGGGTATTGGAGGAGCCGGTGGCGATGACGAAATAGTCCGCCAGGGTGGTCAGATCGCCGATCTCCAGCACCTGGATCTCCCGGCCCTTCTTGTCGGACAGGGCCCGGGCCGCCATAAGGGCCAGTTCCTTCGCAGTTTTCATATCTGTTTACCTCTCAATAAATAGTCTCGGGCGTCCAGGGTGTTGTGATGCACGGGGTTGCCCCACTGCTGCATATCCCGGATGCTGTCGTCCAGCGCCTTCAGCAGGCCCCGGTCCAGGTCGGCATGGACCGCCCGGCGCAGGTCGTCCACCCCGGGGAAGTCCCGGCTGGGCTCGATATAATCCGCCAGATAGATGATTTTTTCCAGCTTGGTCATGTTGGCGTGGCCGGTGGTGTGCCAGTAGATGGCGCGATAGACCGCGTCATCCACGCCGAACACGTCCCGGGCGATGGCCGCGCCGGTTTTGGCGTGCAGCAGCTTCAGGGCGTGCTGCTCCAGGTCGTCCAGGGGGATGCCGTACTGCCGGCACAGGGCCAGCTGCCGGTCCATGTCCAGCTTCTTGGTGCAGTCGTGGAGCAGGGCGGCGATCCGGGCCTGGGTCTCGTCGGCCCCATACTGCCGGGCCAGGCGCACGGCCTCCTGCTCCGTGCCCAGCACATGGGGCATGCGCTTGGGCTTCAGATAGCTCAGGGCGATGGGCCGCAGCTGGTCCGGGGTCAGGTGATGCAGGTCCGTGTGAGCGCCGTAAAGCCCCCGGCGCTGGATATAGCCGTATACGGGGTCCGTCACCAGATCCCGGCCCCGGCCTGCGGCAAGGGCCTCCCGCACCTGGGTGGAGGACAGGTCGATGACCTGCCGGTTGGCGATGATGGCCACAGTGGCCCCGTATTTCGTCTCCAGCAGCCGCTTCTGGGCCGCCAGATCCTCCCCCGGCTGGGGGTGGGCTCGGTCAAAGGCCCCGATGTGGGCCAGAGACAGAATGTCCGACGCATGATACCAGCGTTCCAGGGACAAAAACATATCCGTCCCCATGAGAAGCCACAGCTCATCCTCCGGATGCTCCATGCGCAGCTGGCGCAGGGTGTCCACGGTGTAGCTGGGGCCGGTGCGGTGCAGCTCCGTGTCCAGGGCCTGGGCCTTGGGGCCCAGCTGGGCACAGGCCAGGGCCGCCATTTCCAGGCGTTCGGCGGCGTCGGCGCTGCCCTGGGGCAGGGCCTTGTGGGGCGGAACGCTGGCGGGGATCAGCAGCAGACGGTCCAGCCCCAGGACGTCCATAGCCGCCCGGGCCGCCGTCAGGTGGCCCCGGTGGATGGGGTTGAAGGTGCCGCCGTAAATGCCGATCCTCATACGCTGCGCTTCCTGTCTTTTTCCAGCTCGATCTTCCGCTTGTCCTTGTTGTGCTGATAGCGGAAGAGAACGAATTTGCTGCCGATGACCTGGACCACCTCGCAGCGGGCGGCCACCTTCAGTTCCTCTGCCGCTTCCCGGGCGGTGTACATGGAGTTTTCCAGCACCCGGCCCTTGATGAGCTCCCGGGCCTCCAGGGCGTCGTTGACCTGCTTGACCAGGTTGTCGCCGATGCCGTCCTTGCCCACGTGGACGATGGTGTCCAGGTTGGCGGCCATGCCCCGCAGCTGGGCTCTCTGCTTGCTTGTCAGTTCCATAGATGCTCCTCAGTTCTTTTCCAGATAGGTTTTCAGCTCTGCCGCGAAGGCCCGCAGGGCGTTGCCGCGGTGGCTGATGGCGTTTTTCTCCTCCGGCGTCAGCTGGGCAAAGGTCTTGCGCAGCTCCGGCACGAAGAATACCGGGTCATAGCCGAAGCCGTTGTCCCCCTGGGGGGCGTAGGCAATGGTGCCGAAGCAGTCCCCGGCGGCGTCCAGCCGGTCCCCATTGGGGAAGCAGCAGACGATGGCCGTGTGGAAATGGGCGGTGCGGGCCCCGGCGCCCCGGAGATTCTCCAGCAGCAGGCGATACCGGGCCTGGTCGCTGTCCACACCGCCGTATCGGGCGGAATAGATGCCCGGTGCGCCGTTCAGCGCGTCCACGCACAGGCCGGAGTCGTCGGCAATGGCGGGCAGACCGCTGGCCTGCATCACGGCCATGGCCTTGATGGCGGCGTTTTCGGCGAAGGTGACGCCGTTTTCCTCCGGCTCCAGGTCCAGGCCCACGTCGGACTGGAGGACCACCTCCACCCCCAGCTCACGCAGAATCTCCTGCATCTCCGCCAGCTTCTTGCGGTTATGGGATGCCAAAACGAATTTCATAGAATCTCCCCCAATATGTTTTTCTCCAGCTGGATCAGCCGGGCGTTGCCCTGGGCGCAGAGGGCCAGCAGCTCCTGCTGCTCCCGGGCGGTGAAGGCCCGGCCTTCGCCGGTGCCCTGCAGCTCGATGATGCCGCCCTGCTCGTTCATAACGCAGTTCAGGTCCACCATGGCCCGGCTGTCCTCGGAGTATTGCAGGTCCAGCATGGGTACGTTGTCCACGATACCGGCGGAGATACCGGCCACATAGTGGCGGATGGGCATGGTCTTCACCAACCCCTGCTCCAGAAGGCCCCGGCAGGCCAGGGCCAGGGCCACGAAGCCCCCGGTAACGGAGGCGGTGCGGGTGCCGCCGTCACCCTGGAGCACGTCGCAGTCGATGGTGATGGTGCGCTCGCCCAGGCGGCGCATATCCACCGCCGCCCGCAGGCTCCGGCCGATGAGCCGCTGGATTTCGGCGCTGCGGCCGGACAGCTTCAGCTTGTCCACGTCCCGGCGGGACCGCTCCCGGTTGGCCCGGGGCAGCATGGAATACTCCGCCGTGACCCAGCCGCAGCCCGGGCGCACATGAGGCGGCACCCGGTCCTCTACCGAGGCGTTGCACAGCACCACCGTGTCGCCGCAGCGGATCAGGGCGCTGCCCTCGGCAAACCTGATAAAGCCCGTGGTGATCTCCACCGGGCGGCTTTCGTCATACTTTCTTCCGTCGGCACGGATCATATTCGTCCCTCCCATCAGAACAGATCGCCCACAAATTCCTTGGCGTCGAAGGGGGCCAGGTCCTTGATGCCCTCGCCCAGGCCCACATACTTCACCGGCACCTGCAGCTCCTGGGCGATGGCGATGACGATGCCGCCCTTGGCGGTGCCGTCCAGCTTCGTCAGCACGATGCCCGTCAGCCCCGCTGTCTCCTTGAACTGCCGGGCCTGGATGAGTCCGTTTTGTCCGGTGGTGGCATCCAGCACCAGCAGGGTCTCCTTGGCGGCGCCGGGCAGCTCCCGGTCGATGATCTTCCGGAGCTTGGCCAGCTCCTTCATGAGGTTCGCCTTGTTGTGCAGGCGTCCGGCGGTATCCACCAGCACCACGTCGCTGCGGCGGGCCTTGGCGGCAGCCAGGGCGTCGAACAGCACAGCGCCGGGGTCCGCGCCCTCGTTCTGGCGGACGATGTCCACCCCGGCCCGATCGGCCCAGATCTCCAGCTGGTCGGCGGCGGCGGCGCGGAAGGTGTCGGCGGCGCACAGCAACACCCGCTTGCCCTGCTTTTTCAGGCTGGCGGCCACCTTGCCGATGGAGGTGGTCTTGCCCACACCGTTGACGCCGATGAAGATGCAGACGCTGGGCTTCGTGTCCAGCTTCATTGCGGTGTCTCCCACCTCCATCTCCGCCATCAGGATCTCCCGCAGGCCCTCCCGGACGGCCTCCTGGCTTTGCAGATGCTCTTTACGAACCTTGGTGCGCAGCTTCTCCACGGCGTCCGTGGCAGCGTCCACGCCAAGATCTGCCATGATGAGGGTTTCCTCCAATTCTTCAAAAAAGTCCTCGTCCGCCTCCGTAAACCCAGAGAACAGATTGCTGGTGATTTTTTTCAGCTTGTCAAAAAAGCCCATTGTAAACTCCTTTTTTCATGCGGTTTCCCGCATTTTTTGAACCTTCATTTCCTGCTCCTACGGTGGGATGTGGCGAACCACCGCAGGGATGCAGCAAGGTGCCGCTTTGCGGCTCTGGAAGGCATGGTGATACCATGCAAGATTG
>OGHH01002385.1_pt1 | contig 10812 bp, 11 predicted proteins | sample 1571471 | NCBI WGS metagenome assembly OGHH01 (sample SAMEA2581936, study PRJEB24529) | metagenome | biome: Human gut stool | place: China | collected 2011
TTATTGATATTGTCAACCTCGATGTAACCTTTTGTTCCGTAGATCACGCCGCGGCGGTCGGTGGCTGATTCCATAGTTGTGAACAGACCAGCGATCGCACCGTCCGGGTATGTCAGGTTGATAAATTCTGTTTTGTCTACGCCTGTTTCGTGTGGAGTCATCGTTGTGTGGATTGTTGATACGTTGTCGCCAAGCACCCAGGTCGCAAAGTTTAAGGTATATGGTGCAAGATCTAAGAGAGCACCTCCGGCAAGCTCCGGGCGAATCAGACGTTCTACCTGCATCAGGGAATAACCAAGATTTGCGGTCAGCCCTGTTATTTTTCCGATAACGTCGGAATCTATAATTTCGTTTAAAGTAAATGACATTGGCATATAGCTAACCCACATCGCTTCCGCCAGTAATATATTTTTCTCTTTTGCAAGCCGGATCATATCTTCGGCTTCTTTTGTATTTACGGCAAATGCTTTCTCACACAGAACAGCCCGGTTATAATTCAGACACAGCATCGTATGCTCTTTATGGTGGGAGTGTGGAGTTGCAACGTAGACAAGATCGATCCCGTCATCGGCAACCATTTCTTCATAAGAGCCATACCATTTGGATGCATGATAAGTATCTGCTTGCTACAGCATAGAGTTCCACATCTTCCATCTGGTTGACGGTTTCCGCCATTTTGCGGGCGATACCGCCTGCACCGAGGATGGCAAGGCGTAGTTTCCTGTTTTCTAATCTGGCGTGTGGGGTTGCCGTAGCATTTCTGTTGTCTGATTTATAAATTGGATCTGTTGTATGTTTTTTGTTGTCGGATATATTATCTGATTTTATCATTTTTTTGTTTCCTTTCTGGGTGGTTTGTGAAGCCATGGTATTTCTATATTTCCGGTTAAGATTCTATATGGCGCTGATGAAACGGAAGCTATTTGAATGTTGTCGGGTTTCGTCATGTGTGAGCAATTCTATGATTTTATGTAATTACTATAGAAGCTTTTGGGGATTTGTGCAAGCGCATCCCATCGTAATGATCATTATATCGTACTCGTTCAATGCATTCGAAAAATCGACCCTTGCAAGCAAGCGATTTTTCATCATTATATCATGTGCTTCGCACATTCTATGCATTCCGCAAAAACAGCATCCTTGCAAGCAAATAATTTTGCGTTCATTATATCATGATTCAATGTAACATTTTATGTATAGTTCAGAGGGTTACTGGCAATACTGGAAATAGTAAGAAAATAAAACAAGCAATAGTTAGATCATGGAGGAATAAGGTTGGGGAAAGTCGGTCAGAGTCATAAAAAATATAAATGTACATAGGAGCGGCGGGAGGTGGAACGTTTGGAAAAAGACAGAGATGCAGAAGGCGGAATTTATAGTGCAGACAGCCGGATTGACAGAGATATAGATGCAAATATCAGCCGGGTAAAGGCGCTGTTTGCCGATTGGGGAGACATCGTGGAACGTCGATTTACAGTCAGACGTACCGGTTTGGATGTGTATGCGGAGGATTCTGTCGGATCAGCAGATGAGACATCCGCTTCGGTAGGAGCTATCTATGTAGTGTACATTGATGGGTTATGTGACAATGGTCTGATCGAGGATACGATCATTAAGCCTGTGACCTGGGAGTGGCGGCATGAGCATGGCGGTTCCCTGTGGGAGGCAATGGATTCATTTGAGACACAATCGGCGGATATAAAGGCAGAAAATAACTTCAAAAATGTGATGTTTTCGATATTAAAAGGAGACACAGCGGTATTTGTATCGGATGCAGATCAGGCGTTTGTTGTGTCTTCCAAGAAGCTGCCGGTACGAGGGGTGGAAGAAAGCTCTACCGAGGGTGGAATGCGTGGTCCGCGGGATAGTTTTAATGAAAGTATCCGTACATCGACAGCCCTTATTCGGCGGAGGATTAAAGATACAAGATTAAAATTGATCCAGAATACGATCGGTGTTCGTTCCAGAACCGAGTATGGAATCATGTATATTGAGGATATTGCAGAGAAGAGGCTGGTTGAACAGGTGAAAGAACGGATGAATGAATATGAGATAGATGCCATATTTGACAGTGGCATGGCGGAACATCTGATGGAGAAGAAATGGTACCGGCCGTTTCCGGTGTTCCAGTCAACCACCAGACCGGATAAAGCGGCGGCGGCACTGGCAGATGGCAGGGTTGTAATTGTATTTGACAATTCGCCGGAGGTTCTGATTGCGCCGGCGACGATCAATACATTATTCCAGACTGCCGATGATTATTATAACCGTTGGCCGGTTGCAACTTTTGCCAGAATCATTCGTTATATAGCGGCATTTATCGCGGTGGGGCTGCCGGGCTTCTATATAGCTGTTACCTGTTATCACCGGGAGGTGATACCGGATAAACTTCTCTATGCGATTGCAGTTGCAAGAAATCAGTTGTCTTTTCCAATCGTGTTAGAGGTTTTGATCATGGAGTTGTTGTTTGAATTGCTGCGGGAGGCAGGAATCCGTCTGCCGAGTCAGCTGGGAAATACGATCGGCGTTGTTGGTGGTCTGATCGTTGGACAGGCTGCGGTGGAAGCAGGGATTGTCAGTACCATCGTGGTGATCGTAGTTGCGCTGACAGCGATTGCTTCTTTTGCAATTCCAAATGAAGCCTTTGCCTCAGTGTTCCGTCTTTTGAAATTTCTTACCATACTGGCGGCTGCTTTTTTTGGACTGTATGGCTTCCTTCTGGTGATGCTTTTATTGATCTATCATCTTGCCGGTTTGAACAGCTTTGGTGTTCCATACATGGCACCGGTTGTCACCTGTGGCTATGCAGAGGATGGAATGGAAGATTTTGTGCTTCGCAAACCGATCAAAAAATTTGTCTTTCGACCGGCATGGGCGAACCATAGAGAACGCAGGCGGCTTCGCAAAAAGTAATGATGGATGGGTGTGAATTAATATATGGATTATAGAAATGTGACGTTTCGGCAGCTTTTTATAACGGGAACTTGCCTGATTTTCCCGATTACTTTCTGGAATATGGTACAGATTATGACGGATTTTTCCAAAAACAACGGTATTTTATCACTTTTTTTGATGCTAATACTTGCTCTGGTTTATGTGGTGCTACTACATCTTGCGCTTTCCGGTGTAGTGAAATTGTCAGATCCGGCTAAAGAAAAGACAGAGATAACGGGTACAAAAGTATGGAATAATAAGAAAAAAGTGACTATTGCATCTATTTATGTGATCAGATATGTAATTCGGGTCCTTTTTCTGCTTTATTTCTTTGTACAGGGGAGCCGGATCCTGATGCTGCCGGATTATGCAAGTGCGGTTTTGGTTGTTCCGGTATTACTGGCACTTTTCTATATGGCAGGAAAGGGGTTGCGTGGTTATATCGGATTTGCGGAAGCAAGTGTGATTGGAATCGGGATCACATTGGTGCTGTTTATTATTTGTGGATTCTGGAATGCTGATTTTTCTCGACTAAAAGAATATGTAGAATTCCAGATGCAGGCATCTGTATGTAACACAATATGTCAGGTTCTGATAAAAGGATATCTGTTAATTGTAGGATTATCTATGCTGGAATTTGTCATGTATCTCTATCTGAGAGTAGAGAAACGAAGACGAGGGATGCTGGTGTGGACAGTATCTGTTCCGGTTGTGTTAGCGCTAATTGCTTGGCTTGCAGGACAGAACAGCCGGCTCAAAGGGAGTACTAAATGTTGTGGGTGCTATGATGTTCCCCGGAGGTGCAAATGCGAGGCTCGGTTTACTCGCCTGTTACCTGCTTGTCATCTTCGGGCTCTTGCTGCTGGCAATCCACATTGTGTTTATTTGCCAGTTTGTGGATGAGATCTGGAAGATCATCTGTGTATGGAGAAAGAGCGGCGGGATGGGGGCAGCCGGGAATGATAAGAGTACAGAGTTACATGGACGTGATTCTGATAATGCAATGGATAAAAAAGTGATGGAAGAAAAAAGAAGCCTGTGGATAAGAAGCGGCTGTGTGGTTGTTTTGTTTCTGCTGTTTCTGTGGATGGGCCGGTTCCTTGTAGAACGGGATGCCGGCCGGGCTTTTATGATCTACATTGCCGCCGTTGATATTCCATTGTCGGTTCTTGTACCGGCATTTGCAGGGAGAAAACGGACGAATCCGGGGAAGCTTGCAAAGATGGCTGCAGAAGTGATCGGTGGAGTTCTGATCACCTGCATATTGTCCGGATGCATGGACAGATCCATTGAAGCGGTAGACTATCTCCGTGTGGTTATGATCTCTGAGACAGACGGGGGATATGAGTATACATTTGTCACGGACAGTCTGGAGGGAGCGGAGTCGGCAGCCGAATCGGAGGAACGAGAGTATCCGGTCGTTGCGGAGAGCCTGCAGCGAGCACGGGCTGAATATGATCAAGCGCATGACCGGAGTCTTGACCTAAGCCATGTGGAATATATTGTGGTGGATTCCGAAGAAACCCTGCGGCAGATGTATCCGGAGCTGATAAAAGAATTTGTAACGAATTATGTAGAGGTGGTCTGCACAGATTCGTTGTATCAGGGCGAAGCGTCCGGAAGCATCCGGAAGTATATTGCAGCGCATTACAAAGGAGAGTGTCTGGCGACACTGGGGGAGTAGACATTCGTTTAAAGTGTTAGATTTTGATAAAGAAAAATGGAGGTTATGGAAATGGGTAGAGCAGTGAGAGCGGCAGTTGCCGGAATCCTGATCGGTTTATTTTGCGGAACATTATATGTGGAAATGGGAGCACTGAAAAGATTATACAGCGCGAAAAACAGCGTAGAGCAGGTGATGAACCTGATCGAATATGCGGAAGAAAATGAAGATATAGCCTATGACAGTACAGAGGAAAATTATGCTGGAATAACCAGTGACAAAACTTTACAGACAGATGGTAAGAATGGCAGATCGAACCAGATGGTAAATGGTCAGGATACTTTGGATGGACAGGATACAGAACTGTCAAATAATATACAGACCGCATTTCGTATTCTGGATGGCACAACATTAAATGCATACGAAACACAGAAGCAGTTACAGGAGTTGGAAGCGGTGTATGATGATATAGCAGGAAATGCAAGTGCGGAGAGCAAGATAAGTGCTCAGAATAAAACATCAGATGTTATCCGGATTCGAATAAGATATGAAGGAAATGAGAATTTATCGGACAAGCAATTGGATGAATTTACTTCATATGTTGAGCAAGCGGTACTTTATGGTATAGCCGAGAAGCTTGGCGCAGACTATAACGATCAGGAGAAAAGCATTGTGCGTAAGAATCTGATCCTGAGCAAAGAATATATCGATGCCTGTGCAGAGGAAAGTGCGGAGGAATATGGCATCCCGGTTACTGCCTGGTCCGCCTTTGAATATCTGAACCTTCCGGCAGCAACCTTGAATGACGCTGCTTATCCGGCCGGATATTATGAGACCTTGTGTGTGACGTTGAAATGATTATGACGGTTTTTTCTATCCACCCCTAAATCCCCGGAATCCTTGAATTATACAGGTGGTTGTGGTATGATATGAGATATTTTGATTATATAGTTCAAAGGAGCTCAAGGGAATATGGCTAAGAAAAAACTGGTAGTTATTTTTGGAGGAAGATCATCGGAACATGAAGTTTCATGCATTTCAGTTCAGACAGTTGCCAAAGCGGTGGATACGGACAAATATGATATGACACTGATCGGAATCACAAAGGACGGCAAATGGCTGAAAGCTGACAGCATTGAGAGTATTGCTGACGGAAGCTGGTACGACAGTCAGGTTCGTGCTGTGATTTCACCGGATTCTGCAAAAGAGATTATCATAAAAGATGGCGACAGAATCTATGCGGAGCCTGTAGATGTTATTTTCCCTGTTTTGCATGGTTTATATGGAGAAGACGGTACGATTCAGGGATTGTTTGAGATGGCGGACATTCCATACGTGGGCTGCGGTGTATTTGCATCGGCTGCTGCAATGGACAAATTCCATACAAAGATCATTGCTGATCATATCCATGTAACACAGGCAAAATTCGTTCCTGTAGTAGAAGATGATTTTGATGATCTGGATGTTGCGATGGATCGGGTAGAGAGCGAGTTGAACTATCCAGTATTTGTAAAACCATCATCCGCGGGTTCATCAAAGGGTGTTACAAAGGCGCATGACAGAGCTGAGTTAGAAGCTGGTCTGCGTGAAGCACTCAACCATGATTCCAAGATTCTTGTTGAGGAGACGATTGTCGGTAGAGAGTTGGAATGTGGCGTACTCGGATATGGCAATCATACAAAGGCATCCGGTGTTGGAGAGATCCTTGCTGCCGCAAATGCAGATTTCTATGATTTTGATGCAAAATACAATAATGCAGATTCCAAGACGATCATCGGGGCAGATATACCGGAAGAAGCTGAGGACGAGATTCGTGCAGAAGCAATTCGTATCTTTAATGCGATTGACGGTTTTGGACTTGCCCGTGTGGATTTCTTCCTTGAGAAGGACACCAATCGTGTAATATTTAATGAAGTAAATACATTGCCGGGATTTACATCGATCAGTATGTATCCGATGCTGTGGGATGCAGAGGGATATGACATTAAGACCCTTGTAAATACCTTAATTGAGATGGCATTTGAAAGATAATTTATGACGACGAGAGATATAAAGATAAAAGTAACGGGTGTACAGAGTGTTGCCGGAGCGGATGATGAGCCGGAGGTTCTGGAGCTTGAGACGCGGGGAACATACTCTGAGAAAAACGGAAACCGCTATATCAAATATGACGAGTTCATTGAAGATGTGGAAGAACCGGTGAAGAATCTTCTGCGGTTCGATGAGCATGCGCTCCAGCTGACGAAACGTGGCAGCGTGAACACGGTTATGTTATTTGACCGGGAGAAGAACAGCTCGGTGCATTATGCAACTCCGGTTGGACCGATCTGTATGAATATCTGTACTGAGGAATATCATATGGAGCAGTCCGAGAAGGGGATTCGGATCGATATTCGTTACTGTATTGATTTTAACAATGATTATATTACGGATTGCAGTCTGAATGTGACTGCGGACTACGAAGGGGTATAAATATATATGGGTAGTGAGAAATCCTTCGATAGCTTTTTGGGGATTGAAACGATCGCGGAGACAGCATTTGGAGATATGGATGTATGTCTTCCGGTGAACGAAGAAGATAATAATTATGAGGTTACATATTATAATGATCTGGTGACGATGTTCGATGAGATCAGCATGGAGCCTGAAGATACGCTTGTGGATTTTGGCTGTGGACTTGGCAGAGTGCTTTTTTACTGTAATTCCAGACATTACTGCCGGACGGTTGGAATCGAGAACAATGCCAGGGTCTATGACAGACTTCTGACAAATGCCGCAAGCTATCAGAGCAAATTCCTTGATCAGGAGGAACGGATGCAGTTCCTGAATGTGGAGGCAGAGGCATATGAGATCGGAGATGAAGACAATTATTTCTATTTCTTCAATCCATTTTCCGGCGCAACCTTCAAGAAGGTACTGGATAATATCATCGCATCGGTACGGAGACAGCCGAGAGATATTGAACTTCTGATCTATTATCCGACATTTGAATATCAGAAAGCAATCCGTGACTGCAACCTGTTCGTTTTAAAGAAGATGATCAAATTGTCCGGTTATGAAGAAGATCCGGACGAGAAGGTTCTGGTATATCATTTGTCACGATATTTTGTAGCGTAGAATAAATAAGGCGGTCTATCTGGCAGTAGGGCTGTATATTGACATTAGCGAAGATTCCGTAATGAAATGCACATTGTCAGTAAATACGGGTGCCTGTTTGAGTCCGAAGGACGAGTTGGCACAGGAGTATTTACGAATAGAACATGTGCATTGAATAGGAATCGCAGCAAGTCAAGATACAGCCCTACTGCCAGATAGACCGCCTTATTTATACACATTATATATACCTGTCATGCAAATTGCAGTCAGGATACAGGTGATTCCGATGATTCCCCACAGTATAGAGGGGGAGATCGCTATACTTCCGATCACATAGGAAGAAGCGTTTAAGATCATATGAAGGATCATGCCGGGGATCAGGGAGCCTGACCATACGGCAAGATAGCCCAGAATGATTCCGGCCGGAACGCTGTAGCAGAACTGAACGACATTTCCATGATAACAGCCGAAACAGAATGCTGTGAACAGGATCGCACAGAGGGCGGCATGCTTCGTGTGAAATGCAGAGACAGACAGCTTCAGTGCCACTCCCCGGAAGGCGAATTCTTCTGCGATCGGTGCGAGAAGTGTGACTGTACAGATGCGTATGATTCCATTGTTAATAGAAAAGGATCGCTGTACCTGTTCGTGATAGGAGGACAGCAGATCCGGTCTGCAGATGTCGATCAGGCGAAGAATACAGGTTGTCAGGAATTGAAGACTGATACCAAGAATCAGGATCAGAAGAAAGATAACAAAAGCACGCAGGAAAGATTTTTCCTTTCCTGCGTGCTTTGTCTTGTCAGACAGCCTGCCACTATGCGTCTTGTCGGCCTGAGACTGTCCGAATATGGTTTCGTATTTCAGATACAGATATCCGAAAATGAAAATACAAAGAATATATGAAATACATGATGTGATACTGCCGACAGAATCAGTCTGACTGCCTGTAAGATCACAGATCCGGGTGCCTGCAAGATATACAATATTATGTATCAGTAATATGGTAACCGGAACCAGACAGGTAATAACTAATTTTCTGAGGTCGACACGAGTATTTATCATGATTACTGGATCTTCTTTGCCCTTTCTTTATCTTCCTTTGCCTTTGCTTTTCTTGCGGCTTTTTCTTCTTTGCTGAGTTTCATGCTGGCAGTTTCCTGCTCATAAGTCTGCTCGTATTTCTTCTGTTTTGCACGAAGCTTCTGGCTGAATGATTTCTTTGCAGGTTCCGGTGCTTTCTTACCACGAACATTCTTAACGCTTGTGATGTAGATACCGCTGACCATAGCTTTAACTTCGCCACGGACAGGCATAACATCAAAGATTCCATCGTCGCAGATCAGATTGATGATCTGTGGACCAATCTTGGCTTTAACGATAGGAAGCTTAGCTTTCTGGTAACGCTTTGGAGTTGATTCCAATACCTGTTTCGGAAGATTTGCATCTTTCATAGGCAGCATCTTTTTATCGATGACCAGCATCGTGACAGGCTGTGCAGCCTGAAGCATAGCTTCTTTCTGTGCGCTCTGCTTCTTCTGCAGGCGGTTTCCTACTATGTAAAGTACTACTAAGATTACAACTAATATTGCGATGACGATTAACATCCATCCCCACCAAGGCATAATAAGTTCCTCCTTATATTTCATTATTTGTCTGTGATTGCAAATTGTATATATTATGATTACTTTTGACCTTACCAATCAGGGAACGCTTCCGCTCGTTTCTGCGCTGCATAACTTCGAACTAAGCTCGAAAATACCTCGCTAAGATCTCAGTTACCCCTGCAGCGGTACTAAGATGCCGCTTATGCGCCATCTAAGGACCGGCGAACTCAAATGTCCCTGTATTGGCAAGTCAAAGTAATCAAATATATATACAATTTGCAATTATATTATTTTTCAATCATAGGCAGATTTTTTAACCGGGCTGCCTGAATCTTACCGGGGATTGCATCCAGAACCTCTTTACGTTCCTTCGGCTTCAATCCACGGATATCAACCGGCTCTAAGAATTCGATCACAACCTTGCTGCTGTGAAGGAAATTATGTTTATTTGCTTCCATACATTTGTCTGTTCCGCAGATAGCAACCGGAATGATCAGACATCCGGCTTTCTGAGCGATCTTGAATGCACCGTCTTTAAATGGCAGCAGTTCGTCGCCCTTATTTCTTGTTCCCTCCGGGAAGATCATCATGGAGTGACCGGATTTGATGATATCAGCAGTCTGTAAAATCGTTTCCAGACCCTTTTTCAGATCGGTACGATCCAGATAGGTGCATCCGATATCATCCATGTATTTGTAAAGCAGAGGTATATCCTTGATATTGTCTTTGGACATGAAGCCAAGAGGCATATCGATTGCATTGTGACAGGATAAAATATCAAAATAGCTTCGATGATTACCAACGAACATGACCGGTTGGTCGGTAGGAATATTTTCCTTGCCAATAATTGTTCGTTTACATCCGGTTAAGAACATAACTGCTCCGAAAAATCCTTTTACCAGCTTCTGAGCCTTAATATAAGCTTTGTCCTGATCCTTTTTTGCAAGCTGCTTCAGATACAGATGATATGGAAAACAAAATATGATTCCAAGTACTGCAAACAGTACAGTAATAATGGTTCTCAAATATATCCTCCTGTTCTATCTGCCGTACAGTTTTGCTGTCTCAAATAGACGTTCTTCTAATTTCGTATCCATGTCTTTATCCTCAAAGCGCCAAGCCCAGTTGCCTTCTCCTACACCCGGAGTATTCAGACGAGCCCATGAATCTAATTTCAGAACATCCTGCATAGGAACAACAGCCATATTTGCAACAGAAGAGAAACATGCACGGATCATAACCCAGCAGATATCACTGGCATCTGTGCTGAAATAGCGGCGAAGCTTGTCCTTGGATGCTTCGTATGCTTTCTGATACCAGCCTAGTGTTGTGTCGTTGTCATGTGTTCCTGTGTAGCATACGCAGTTTCTTGTATAATTATGTGGAAGGAAATCATTTTCTTCCGGATTTTCAAATGCAAACTGTAAGATCTTCATGCCCGGCAGATTGAATTTGTCACGCAATTCGATAACAGAATCGTCGATCTCACCCAGGTCCTCAGCGATGATCGGA
>OGHH01002386.1_pt1 | contig 10804 bp, 8 predicted proteins | sample 1571471 | NCBI WGS metagenome assembly OGHH01 (sample SAMEA2581936, study PRJEB24529) | metagenome | biome: Human gut stool | place: China | collected 2011
TTCTCAGTCTGCAAGTGTGGAATTTGTTCGCTTTCAGCGAACAAATTATGCGCGCAGCAGACTGCAAGCCTTTTATCCCCAAAGGGCTTGCCCTTTGGGGATAAAAAGAAAAGCACGGCCGAAGCCGTGCTTTTCCGGTTAAACCGGTTGTTTACTTGCCCATGGGGGCGCCGCAGTGGGGGCAGAAGTTGCTGTCGGACACGGTGCCGCAGACGGAGCAGGTCTTGGCATCGCCGGACTCCTCCTGGGGCTCCTCGTCCTGGGTTTCCTCCTTGCGCTTGGCGGCCTCCAGCTGGGCGATCTTCTCCTTGGAGGCGTTGACGGCGGCCACAACGTCCTTCACGGCGTCGGGCAGCTCACCCTGAAACTCGGAGACGAACCACTCGCCGATGGCCCGATAGTTCTTCTCGATCTCCCGCTGCTCGGAGAGAATTTCCATGTTCATCTTGGCGGCGTCGGTGGCAGCCTTGGCCTTCTCGGTGGCGGTCTCCGCCAGATCCTTGGCCTTTTCGGCAGCCGCACCGGCCACCAGCTGGGCCTTCTTGGTCAGTTCATCAAAAAATGCCATAGCAATGATCTCCTTTCAGAATCTGAATAATCACGATAAGTATATACCAATGCAAGGAATTTGTCAATGCTCAATCCAGTCGGAGGCACGGGACACGGCGCGCTTCCACAGGCGATAGTCCCGGTCGCAGTCCGCCTGGGGCCGCAGGGGTTCAAACACCCGCTGGCTCCGGCGCAGACGGGTCAGCTCCTCCAGATCGCTCCACACGCCGCAGCTGAGGCCCGCCAGGGCCGCCGCGCCGAAGGCGGTGGTCTCCACCATCCGGGGCCGGTCCACGGGGATGCGCAGCAGATCCGCCTGCAGCTGCATGAGAATGTCCGACACGCTGGCCCCGCCGTCCACCCGCAGGGCGGTGATGTCGCACCCGGCGTCCTGCCGCATGGCCAGCATCAGGTCCGTCACCTGATAGGCGATGCACTCCAGCACCGCCCGGGCGATGTGGGCCCGGCCCGTGCCCCGGGTGACGCCCAGAATGGCCCCCCGGGCGTACATATCCCAATACGGCGCCCCCAGGCCGGTGAAGGCCGGGACCACCACCACGCCGCCGGAGTCCTCCACGGACTCCGCCAGACGGTCGCACTCCGGGGCGGAGTCGATCAGGTGCAGCTCGTCCCGCAGCCACTGGATGGTGCTGCCGCCGTTGAAAACGCTGCCCTCCAGGGCGTAGGCCGTGCGGCCCTCCACCTGCCAGGCCACGGACGTCACCAGCCCCGCCCGGCTGCGGACGGGCTTTTCCCCCACGTTCATCAGGGTGAAGCAGCCGGTGCCGTATGTATTCTTGGCTTCGCCCGGGCGGAAGCAGGTCTGGCCGAACAGGGCGGCCTGCTGGTCCCCTGCCGCGCCGCACACCGGCACCCCCGCCAGCTTTTCCAGGCCCGGGATGCCTTTTTTCACCAGGCCGTATACCTGACTATTGGCCACGGGCAGGGGCAGAATAGACATGGGTATCTCCAGCAGCTCGCAGAGCTCCGCATCCCAGCACAGCCGGTGGATATCGAACAGCATGGTCCGGGAGGCATTGGAATAGTCCGTGACGTGGGAGCCGGTCAGCTGCCAGATGAGCCAGGTCTCCACCGTGCCGAACAGCAGGTCCCCCCGGTCCGCCTTTTCCCGGGCGCCGGGGACGTTGTCCAGCACCCAGCGGATCTTGGTGGCGGAGAAGTAGGCGTCGATCAGCAGGCCGGTGGCGGACTGGATGCGCTCCTCCAGCCCCCGGCGCTTCAGTTCCTCGCAGAACTCCGCCGTCCGGCGGCACTGCCAGACGATGGCGTTATATACCGGCCGGCCGGTGGTCTTGTCCCAGAGAATGGTGGTCTCCCGCTGGTTGGTGACGCCGATGCCGGCCACCTCCCCCTCCAGCCCGGCTGCGGCCTGGGCCGCCGCACGGCGCTCCGTCTCCCAGATCTCCATGGGGTCATGCTCCACCCAGCCGGGCTGGGGATAGAGCTGGCGGAAGGGAAACTGGGCCTTGGACACAATGTCGCCCCGGCGGTCAAACACGATGGCCCGGGAGCTGGTGGTCCCCTGGTCCAGCGCCAGAATATAGGTTCCCATAGAAGTCTCCTCTTTCTTTTTGTTTCAGAGTATGCTAATATAGGGTATTATAACACAGAAAGGACAGGATTACCATGACGGATTTCCAGGAATTTACCTTTCTTTCCAGCGACGGCCACACCCAACTTCACGGGGCACAGTGGACTCCGGCGGACCGGGAGCCCATTGCCGTTTTACAGATCGCCCACGGCGTGGCGGAGCACATCCTGCGGTATGACGATTTTGCCCGGTATCTCAACGACCGGGGCATCCTGGTGGCGGGACACGACCACCTGGGCCACGGCAAGTCCCTGCCGGAGGGCGGCACGCCGGTGTATTTCGGCGACGGCAGCACCTGGGAGACGGTGGTGGACGACATCCACCTGCTCCATGACCGGCTGCGGGAGCAGTATCCGGATCTGCCCATCCTGCTGATGGGCCACAGCATGGGGTCGTTCCTGTCCCGGTCGTACCTGATCCGCTATCCCGGCACGGTGGACGCCGCCATCATCATGGGCACCGGCTGGCAGCCGGAGATGACCATCCGGGGCGGCCTGCTGCTGGCGGGAATTCTGTCCGGGCTCAAGGGGCCGGACGCCGTCAGCAAGATGGTGACCAATATGGCCTTCGGGGCCTATAACAAGGCCTTCGGCGACAAGCCCCGGACCCCCAACGACTGGCTGTCCGCCGACACGGACAACGTGGACCGGTATATGGCGGACCCCCTGTGCGGCGCGGACGCCACGGTGGGCCTGTTCCGCCAGATGCTGCGGGGCCTGCGGTTCAACCAGACCCCCGGGAACATCGACCGGATGGACAAAAACGCCCCCATCCTGCTGATCGCCGGGCAGGACGACCCGGTGGGCAACATGGGAGCCGGTGTCCGGCGGACCCACGACGCCTTCAAGCGGACGGGGGTCAGGGACGTGACCCTGAAGCTGTATCCCGGCCTGCGGCATGAGATTCTCAACGAGGCCGCCATGCGGGACACGGTTTACGGCGACATCGGGGCCTGGCTGGACCGGGTGCTGGGCTAACGCAGAGACGCCAGCAGGTTGGGCAGGCCCAGCAGGTCCACGTTGTGGGTCCGGCGCAGCAGGCGGACGGTGAAGAAGCTGTCCGCCGTCAGCACCAGCAGCAGGGCCAGACCCGCCCCGGCGGGGGCGTGCAGGGCGATGGGGTGCAGCAGGGGCTGCACCTGCCGGAGGGCGAAGGCCGTCAACGGACCCCATATCACCGCAAAGGGCACGCAGACCCGACGGTTCAGGTCCATGTGGGTGCCGGAATAGTCCCAGAACATGACCCCCAGCAGCTTGTCATAGAGAAAGTGCACGGCGTATTCCACGGCGGTGGCCGTGAGGCCGCCGTAAAAGGCCAGGCGGAAGAAGCCCCGGGTCAGGTCGGCGGGCAGATGCAGCACCGCCAGCATGGCCAAGCCGTACACCGGGCACAGGGGCAGCAGGAGAAAGCACTTGCGCACCTGATGCCGGGACCCGGTGACAGCGGCGAAGATTTTTTCCAGCAGATATCCCAGAAAGCTATACAGACAAAACAGCCACAGCCAGTACACGGCGACGCCTCCCTTCCCCCTCATTCTGCCCCGGGAGAGCTGCCGCGATACCCGGGCAAAGGCGGGGAAAGGGAGGAAAGATATGGACCAGTGGGAGCAGCTGCGGCAGCAGTGCATGAGCTGCCGGGCCTGCGGCCTGGCGGATACCCGGACCAACGTGGTGTTCGGGGTGGGGTCCCCCACGGCGGAGGTGCTGCTGGTGGGCGAGGCCCCCGGGGCCAGCGAGGACCAGCAGGGCGAGCCCTTTGTGGGAGCCGCCGGGAAGCTGCTGGACGATATGCTGGCCATGATCGGCCTGCGGCGGCAGGAAATCTACATCACCAACAGCGTCAAGTGCCGCCCGCCCAAAAACCGGGACCCTCTGAACACCGAAAAGGACGCCTGCGCCGGATTTCTGCGGCGGCAGCTGGAGTTGATGCAGCCGAAGATCCTGGTGTGCCTGGGACGCATCAGCGCGGCGGAGATCATCAGGCCGGATTTCAGGATCACCCAGGAGCACGGCCAGTTTTTTGAGAAAAACGGCATATGGATGACGGCCCTGTATCACCCGGCGGCCCTGCTGCGGGACCCGGGCAAGAAGCCGGAGACCTTCCAGGACCTGAAGCGCTTGCAGGCCAAGATCCGGGAGGTCTGCACCCGGACGCCCATGGAATTTGCATAATCGTGAAAGAGGCCCCCGTTTTCGCTGGGGGCCTCTTTCAGCTTGTCAAATCAGGGCTCCATATTGCGGATCTCCTCCAGCAGGGCGTCCAGGCTGTCGCGATCCAGGGTCTGGGGCTTGTCCTCCGGCTCCTCCGGGGCTTCCTCCGGCGTTTGGGGAGTGGGTTCCGGTTCCGGGGCAGACTCCGGTTCAGCCGGGACTTCCTCGCTTACCGGGGCCTCCGGCTCCTCAGCCGGGACTTCCTCCTCCGGCGGCGTGACAGCCTCCGGGGCGGGGGCTTCCTCCGCCGGGACGCTTTCCGGCACGATCACCGGGGGAACCGGCGTCTCCTCCGAAGCGGCGGGGGTCTCCGGTTCCGGTACAGGTTCCGGCACAGACTCCGGCGTTTCCGGTACAGATTCCGGCTCCTCCGGGGACTGGGGCGGCTCCATCTGGGCCAAGCGGGCCAGCAGACGGCGGCGGCGGTGGGCTATGCCCACGGCCCGGCCCATGAAGAACAGCAGCACCAGCAGAACCACCAGCCCGGCGGCCAGAATGGCGTACATGGGGAGCCAGCGGTTCAGGGGCAGGTCCACCGGGGCGCACAGGGCCGTCCACAGGGCCCGGAAGGGGCCGGTCTGGGTCTGGGGCTCCTCCGGAGAGGGATCCTCCGGCTCCGGCTGGCCGATCTGGGGCAGGGTACCAGCAAAGGCCGGCATCCGCACCACATGGACCGTATAGTCCCGGGTGGCGCCGTCCTCGGCGGTGCAGGTGACGGTCAGCAGGTTGTCGCCCTCCTTCAGGGACGCATCGGGCTGGGTGACGCCCAGGGCCTTGCTGTCCTTGGCGGTGGCGGAAAGGGAGATCTTGGAGGTCTCATAGGGGACATACACGGCGTATTCCGTGATTTCCGGGGAAAAGGCCGGGGACAGCTGCCCCGTGGAGGGGGTCAGCTCCGACAGGGACGCGTCGCTGCTGAGAGTGACGTTGGGGTCCGGCTGCCGGGTGACGGAGATGGTATACCGGCGGGAAGCCCCGTTGGCTGCGGTGACCGTCAGCACCACCGTGTTGACGCCCACGGACAGCTGGTTGCCGCTGACGGATACATCGGCCCCGCCATCGGCGGCCCGGTAATCCAGGGGCAGCCGGGACACGTCATAGGGTACGGTGACGCTGTATTCCGTGGTTCCGGCGGAGAAGGCCGGAGACAGGGCATAGTCCCCGCAGGACAGGCCCGCCAGATTGGCGTTGCCGGAGGGGGGCGCGGCCACGCTGGCCGCCCAGGACGCGTCGTTCAGGGACTGGTCGCTGTTGCCGTCGGTGGCCACGATGTCGGTGATGGTGGCGCTGACCCGGGTCCCGGCGGCCACGCCGGACTTCACCTGGAAGGTGACGGCCAGCACAGCGGCGCTGCCGGTGATGGGATTGGACAGGGACTGGTCATAGGCCAGCAGGTTGCCGCCGCTCATATCCACGGACCAGCTGGAGCCCACCAGCTGGCGGGTGCCGGTAAGGGTCAGGGCGCTGCTGTCGTAGTGCAGCACGGCGGTGATGCCCTGGATGTTGGAGCCGCTGACGGTGAAGGTGACGGTGACGCTGTCACCGGCCCGGACGCTGCCGGAGCCGGAGAAGCTGGCCCCGGCGGCCTCCGCCGTTACCGGAGCCAGGCCCCACAGCAGCAGCGCCGCCAGCAAGCCCGCCAGGACGGATGAAATTCTCTTTCTCATGGGTCAAGCCCTCCTGCTCAGTTGGGTTGGATGGTGCCCCGGCCCAGCAGATACGCCTGCAGCCGGATCATGTCGGTGATGGTGACCTGGCCGTCGCCGTTCAGGTCCGCCGCCTGAAGGGCAGCGCCGGTGAGGGTGTTTTTGCCCAGCAGATGGGCCTGCAGCCGGACCATATCGGTGATGGTGACCCGGCCGTCGCCGCTGAGGTCGCCGGTGACCACGGTGGTCAGGGTCTGGAGGGTCTGGCCGTCCCGGGCATAAGTGACGGCCATGCCGGTGCCTACAGGGCCCTCGCCCTGGACCGGCAGGGGGATATAGTCGCTGGGGGACAGGCCCGCCAGCAGCTGCCGGGCGGTGGTGCCCACGGGGATGGCCCGCAGATAGCCGCCGGCGATGCGGTAGGCCCCGGTGGTGATCTCCTGGGGATAGCTCTCCACCGCCTTGGCCTCAAACTGGGCGGTGAAGGTGACGTTGCCGGAGATGGTCATGCCGCTGGTGTAGCCCTGCCAGCCGGTGAAGGTGTAGGTATACTGGCTGTCAGCGGGGCGGACCGGGGTTCCGGCGGGCTTGGGGATGGCCTGCCCGGCGGCCAGCTTCCCCTGGGCATACACGGAGCCGTCATAGTTCAGGAACTGATAGGTATACTGCCCCTGATAGTGGGCATAGAGGGTGATGTTGCCGGCCCCGGTGGTGCTGTTGGCGGTGATCTGCTGGCCGCCCTCCGGCTGGGTGAACCAGCCCACAAAGGCGCAGCCCTCCTTCACCGGGGTGGGCAGGGTTCCGTATTTCTGACCGGCGGAGACCAGGCGGGTGCTCTCGGAGCAGGTGCCGCCGCAGGGATCGAAGGACACCACATAGGAGCCGTCGGTGACATAGAACCGGGATTCCAGGCGATAGTTGTCCCCGGCGGTGTTCTCTGCCGCGATGACCAGGGTATAGCCCCCCACCCCCAGCCGGGAGAAGGCCACGGCGTCGTCCAGCCGGGACAGGTCATAGCTCTTGGCATTGGGGGAGGCGGTGGCGGGAGTGATGGCGTTGGCGCCGTTGGAGCGGAGGATGGACACCGTCACCCTCCGGATGTTATAGGAGTTGCGCAGGGTGCCCCGGAAGGGGAAGCCCGTCTGCCCCACCGTCAGGGTGGAGTTCACCGTGGGATAGGACGCGCCGTCCAGGGTCCAGCCGGCCCCGGCCAGGGCCAGCTGCCATTGCAGGGCGGTTTCCGACAGCACCAGGCGGCCGCCGGCGGCGTTGGAGGACACGGACAGATAGGCGCCGGTGCCCCGGTTCTGCAGGGAGAAGCCGCTGTTATACACGGCGGCCTTCCACAGCTGGCCCTTGTCCGTGGAGGCTTTGGCCAAAGTAACACCGTTTTTTCCGGCGGTGAGCCGCAGGCCGTTTTCCTGGCAGGTGATGGTATAGTAGCCGCTGGCGTGATAGTCCAGGCGGAACTGCTGATTTTTGCCGCCGGTGACAGCGTTCAGGGTCAGGCCCGAGGAGCTGGGGGTGGCCGTCAGGCTGCTGTTGGCGGAGGAGCGCAGCTGATACACGCCCTCGCCCACCGTGGCGTCCTTGAAGCCGTAGTCCGCCAGCATCACCTGGGCCTTGGCGGGCTCATTGATCCGCAGGCGGGCGTATACGCCCAGCTGCACGTCACCGGAGTTGCCGTCGTAATACTTCAGCACCTTGCCGGTGACGCCGTACTTGTCGGCGGTGGGGCCGGTCATAACGCCGTAGGAGTCTGACTGAGGCTCCCGCACGGCGCCGCTTTCGTTGTAAATGGCCTCGATGAGCTGGGCCTCAGGCTGATTGGCAAAGCCGCCCAGAGCGTCGAAGGCCCGCATAATGACGCCGGTGGCGCCGCCCCGGCCGTCGCTGCTGGAAAAGCCCGAGGAGCCGCCCACTCCGTGCTGCACGGCACGGGACCAGAACACGTTGCGCAGGGCGATACTGTAGTTATCCATGTCGAACCCCGGCACGGCGGACTCGATGGACCGGACGATGGGGTCATAGTAGCTGCGGCGGACATAATTCCGCTGCACCCGCATAAAGCCGTCGCTGTCCTCGTTGGCCAGGGCCCGCCAGGTGGCGTCGAAGTTGGAGCCATAGCCCCCGTCGGCCTCATAGGCGGCGGCCAGCCGGTTGCCGATGGAGCGGTAATATGTATCGGAGGAGGACTGACACCACCGGAAGAAGGCCCGGGGAATGTCGCTGCGGCTGGAGAACTGATACGCGCCGTAGGACTTGCCGCCTGCGTCGCCCGCTCCGGAGGAGATGACCCCCGGGCCGCTGGCCTCGAACCGCTGGCTCAGGGTCCCCAGCAGCTGCTCCTCCTGGTCGTCGGCGGCGGTGGCTGATGTAAATACCGGCAGGATCACCGGAAGGGCCGCCAGCAGCAGCGCCAGGCACAGCAATATACTCGTTCCTCTACGCATGGTTTTCATCGTATCACCCCGTTGCAAGATATGTTATAAAAAGCAGACACTGTGTCGTATTCAGTAATAGTATAGCACTGCGGGGGGCGGGGTGTCCACCGGAAAGAGTCGAATTTTCCAACAAATTAGCATATGAAGTGGGCAAAAATTTTTGTGGTATGAAAAAGCGCGGCACAAAATTTCCCCCTCCGGCCCGGCCGGAGGGGGAAACGTATGCTTTTATGCGCCGCACAGGGGCCGCAGGGCCTCCAGCAGCCGGTCGTTGTCCCGGGTATCCCGGACGGCCAGGCGGAGATACTGCTGCCCGCCCAGCTTGGGGGACAGGTCCTTCACCAGGATGCAGCGGTTTACCAGCAGCTCCCGGGTGATGGCCCGGGCGGACAGGCCGCCCAGCAGCTCCACCATGAGATAGTTGGCCTGGGACGGGATCACCCGCAGGTTGGGGAGCTTCTCCAGCTCCCGGCGGAAGCGGGCCCGCTCGGCCCGGATCAGCTCCAGGGACCGGGCATAGTCCTTCTTATACTTCTCCTCGATCTGCATATAGAACTCGGCAAAGGAGTTGATGTTCCAGATGGCCACGTCCTTTTTCAGGGCGGCGATCAGGTCCTGGTCGCCGGAGGCCAGGACCCCCAGCCGCAGGCCGGGGACGCCATAGGACTTGGAGATGCTCTTGACCACATACAGCCTCCTGTACCGGTCCAGCAGGTCCTGGCGGATGAAGGTGTTGTCCGCCTCGTCGGCAAAGTCGGCAAAGGATTCGTCCAGGATCAGGCGGATGCCCTTCTCCTGCGCCCAGTCCGCCAGGCGCAGCACGTCCGGGGCGGGAATATAGTTGCCGGTGGGGTTATCGGGGTTGATGAGCACCAGGTTGTCGATGTCCTGGGGGCCGAAGAAGGCCATCAGGTCGTCAGCGGTGTACCGGAAGTCCGGGCCCGCCGGGGTGAAGCAGACGTTGGGCCGGTCCTGATAGCGGTTGGGGTACTCCTCGAAGGTGGGGCGGATGAAGCCGGTGACCCCCTCCAGCCGGGCCATCAGGGCCTTGATGAGCTCTGCCGCGCCGTTGCCCACCAGGATGTTCTGCTGGTGGACGGCGAAGTTCCTGGCCGCCAGCAGGGCGTTCACCCGCATACCGGAGGGATACTGGGTCAGCAGGGAGGTGAAATTGGCCTGAATCTCGTCGATCAGCCGCTGGGGCGGGAAATAGGGGTTCACCAGATAGCAGAAGTCCAGCAGCTGGGGATAGCGCCAGTAGCCGCCGTAACGTCCCTGCATGAGGCTGACCCGGAGGTCCGGGTCCTGGGCGAACATGGAGGAGGCAATGTCCAGGTCCTGGATGTCGTCGATCTCGTACCACAGCTGGCCATTCAGGCGCTTGGCCCGGATCTCCGGGTCATCCAGCATGGCGATGACCCGCAGCACCTGCTCATAATACTCGTTGTTGCCCAGGGCCTTGGAATAGGCCTCCAGGAAGGGAACATAGTGGGTCCGGGAGAAGTGGCGGCCGAACTTGTAGATGTTCACGGTCTTGTAGTATTCGTGGGCCTCTTCAAACCGGAAATTCTTGCTGGGGACGAAGGAGGCGATGCTGTCATCGGGCCCCAGCTTCACGCAGGTGCCGTCCATCCAGCTTTCGTACTTGTCCACCAGGGCCAGGGTCTCCCGGGGGTCGTCCAGCAGCTGGTCGATGACGGCGTCCTCGAAGATCAGATCCGACTCAAACAGCAGGGTATCGTCCTGGCACAGATAGTCCTTGGCCAGGGCCAGGGAATAGATGTTGTTGGTCTTGTCGTAAATGGGGTTCTGGACATAGACAATGGGCGTCCGGATGCCCAGGGTGTCGATATATTTCATGAGCTTTTCGCCCTCATAGCCCACCACGATGACGATGCGGGACAGATGGCGGCTTTCGATCTGATGGAGCATCCGGTCGATCAGGGCCACCCCGTTGACCTGCACCATGCACTTGGTCCGGTCCTGGGTCAGCTCCTTCAGCCGCTTGCCCATGCCTGCTGCCAGTATGATTGCCTGCATATGGATCTCCCCTTTTTCTTTCAGAGATTTGACGTTTTATTATACCCCATGCGGCCCGGATGCGCAATGGGTACGAAGGAAAAATGCGCGGCGGGCTTGCTGCTTATTGGGGACTTATGCCCGCTTCCAGCGGACGCCGCCGGGGACGTCGGTGATCTCCACGCCCTGGGCCTTCAGCTCATCGCGGATGCGGTCGGCCTCGGCGAAGTTTTTGGCCTTCTTGGCGTCGGCCCGGGCCCGGATCAGGGCCTCCACCTGGGGATCCTGGCCGCCGTCCTCGCAGACCACGGTGAAGCCGACGGC